>Ga0265295_1000135_pt1 | contig 150299 bp, 135 predicted proteins | sample Munlansysbiofilm_FD_192503 | JGI IMG/M metagenome (GOLD analysis project Ga0265295, IMG submission 192503) | Leachate microbial communities from a municipal landfill in Southern Ontario, Canada - Methane capture system biofilm | ecosystem: Engineered > Solid waste > Landfill > Unclassified ... | reverse complement strand
CACCGTACGCGGCCCCCGTGTCAAAGGAAACACGCTCAACGGATATCTAATACCAACTGATGTAATATTTACGTTCCAACCACAGGATAACGCCTTCGTCACGCTGAAACAGGAATTCAATAACTGACGAGAAGTACCCATGGTTGATAAATTAATTTTAGAACATTATTTCAAAGAAAAAATCTTGCGCCCTAGGACAATGAAGTCCTACAGCCAAGCAATGCAGAAGTTTACCAGCTGCATGAGCAAACTAGGCGTGAACTCCATTAAACAAGTGACACGGGATAACTTACTGGATTGGAGGGATCATGAGTTAAGAGTAAATGGACTCTCTGCTACATCTTGGAACTCATACTGCCGGCAGCTGAGGGCAGTGCTCACATTTGCACTTGAACAAAGCCTGGTGCATTGGCCTGAGAATTACTTCAAGACGCTACAGGTTCGCGCGCCTGGAAAACGAAAAAAGACACTTTCAGACGAGCAAATTGCGAAAACGCACAAAGTGTTTTCTGAGCTCATACACGAAGAAAACGAAAACCGTTATAGCGGTAGAATCCACCCCACCTGGTTCTGGAGCATTGTATTTGAAACGCTGTACTACACAGGCATGAGGCGCAATCAGCTGCTCAATATCCGCCTAAAGGATGTGAGCCTTGAGGATCAAACAATCTTTTTAAGCATCCAGGGGTCGAAAGCACACAGCGAGAACATCATTCCAATTCCTAATGGCCTAGTAGAAGCCCTAGGCATTTTGCAGGCCAAAGCAAAAAAAATGCGCTTTAAACCCGATGACCAGCTATTCAACGTCACTCGGTTCGGAGCAAACAGGTACAAATACACGAGAATGCAGGACTCAAATATTTCAAATGCCTTTCGAGAACTCTCTGCTCGTCTCGATTTTCCAGCCTCTCCTCACCGTCTCAGACACACGCTGGGAACCAAGCTCATGAGACAGCCGGAGAAAAACTTACACCTTGTGAAGGCCATTTTTGGCCACAAAGATATTCGCACCACACTTGAATATGTGGTGCCAGACCTAGAAGATATGCGAGACTTGCTCAATACGATGCCAAAGCTAATAAAATGATGTATAGTTTTAGCGTTTAAAAAGACGCAGATAGAAAAACGCCCTATCAGTATTTAATTTGACATCAAACTGATAGGGCGCTTATTCTACCTGTACAACTGTTGAGGTGTTGAGAGACCTCGCAAGGTTCAGGCCTGTATTTTTGACGTTTGGAGTGCAATCCAATACGTCTAGACCTGCAGGTTATTTGCTGAAAGTAGACCACAAAGCTTTTTTTGTGTCTACAGTCAGACTGTAAATTGGTGCCGGCACCAAGAGTCGAACTCGGGACCTACTGATTACAAGTCAGTTGCTCTACCAACTGAGCTATACCGGCAATGGCGGCTATTATATACAATCAAAGCACCTTGTAAAGCCTTTCTGTAAATATTTTTAAACTAAGTAAAATCAAGTACTTACGAACGACATCTAAAAACCCCTGCAGCCCACTATTCATCAACGCTTGCGCTATTTATCAGCTGCGATAAGCCAATAATAATAAATTGCGTGGTGTCAGCTCTACTGCACAAAACTCACCCAATTCCACCAAAAAACCCTGTTCCTGTAAAAAAAGCGCTTGATCAAGAACCAGCCATAATTCTAATGGCCGACGAAATAAACCACGCACCAGTTCTAAATTGCGCACTTGAGCTAAACGTTGCCAACCTGCAGCCTCTAATACCTGCCAATTTTGTTCAGGCACAACTGGCAAATCTCGTAATGCCGCTAAATCACGACACCACTGGGCAAACGATTTATTAAACCAGGTCGCTGACAAGGAAGGTGTTGGCAGATACTCATCCACACCCCGCAGCTCACGCTGCAAGATATCGAAAGCTAAACGCCACGCCATCGATTGATCACGCAAGCGGCGCTCACGTGCGGTTGCAGTCACTGTCGCTGTCAGTGGCAAACCTAAGTCATCACGATCCAACTGCAACATCGACGTCTGGCCCAGTGTAGACAGCGGTTGATAAATATCTGCCTCAGTGCGGTTATAACAACACGGTGCTAAAGCTAAGGCCGCTGTTTGTTGCACGCTCACCTGACGCACAAGGTGCGTATGCAAATCACCACAAGCATGCAAAGCAACCACGCTACCGCTCTCTTGCAACGGTGCCGCACTGGCAGTGCTCATCACATCACATTCTGTGTGCTGTGCCTTAGCGAGGTACTTCTGACTAATAGCATGGCCGCTATCAACCAATTCGGGATTAAATTCTAAGCATTGCAGATGAGCATCGGGCCAAGCCAAGTAACGGCCGAGATGACCTTTGCCTGCGCACCAATCCAGCCAATGTGTGGTGTCGCTAAACAACTGCCCTGCACCGCTATGTACGGCTCCGGCAAAAGCTGAAATCTGTTGCCACTTACGTTCGGCAATTCCGCTCTGCATACGCAGTGGCCGCTCACTAAGTGCAGCATGACTAAAGGTGCCAATGCGACAGAGTTGCTGAGCCTGTTGCGCCCAATCAGCAAAGGGTTGTGGTGCAGCAATGGAACTGGGATCGCCATGACAGGCTTCGGCGTCTGCCAAACTGCGGGCACGCAACCACGTGGCTAACTCTGGAAAATCAACTTCCCAATCAAGCTGCTGCTGAATAAAGGGTTTTTCTCGCCAGATGCTTTGCTGCGCTAATAGGAAAGAATCTAGCGCTAAAAAACGTTCGCGCAGCGCATCACCACTGAGTAAAGACATATCTACTGCTCACCATAAGAACCCTATAACCGGCAATAGACAGACTTAAAGAGTGCAGTCTCAATCTATGCAACCCTTAGTCTTCTTCAACTGACTTAGCACTTTTGGGTGAGAGCCGTAGGCTGCGCAAACTGCGTTTAACGCTTTTCAGGTGATTAACCAGCGAAGGACCGCGCGCCATAGCCACACCCATCGCCAATACATCGATCACCACCAAGTGGGCAATGCGTGACGTCAGTGGCGTATAAATCTCAGTATCTTCTTGCACATCAATGGCTAGATGAATGCTGGCTAAATCAGCCAGTGGTGTATTGCTCGGACACAGAGTAATTAAAATCGCACCCGTTTCACGCACTAGATGTGCAGTCGTCAGTAAATCTTTGGAACGTCCTGACTGCGAAATACAAATCGCTACATCAGTCGACTGCAAGGTGACCGCCGACATGGCCTGCATATGCGGATCACTGTACGCCGCGGCAGTCAGCAATAGACGGAAAAACTTATGCTGAGCATCAGCGGCCACGGCACCTGAAGCACCAAAACCATAAAACTCAACACGCTGCGCTTTCGCCATCACCGCAATCGCAGCTTCTAAGGCTTCAACATTCAACTGCTCACGTACTTCTATTAGTGTATGCAGCGTAGTATCAAAAATCTTTAACGCATAATCGGTGACTGCATCATTCTCACTGATCGCAAACTGACCAAAGCTGGCACCTGCCGCTAAACTTTGTGCCAACTGCAATTTTAAATCTTGAAAGCCTTGGCAACCCACTGCTCGGCAGAAACGAATAATCGTCGGCTCACTGACCCCAACGACGGCCGCCAAATCAGACATCGAGCTGTGCATCACTCCAGCCGGATCAGATAACACGTGCTGCGCGACCTTCACTTCTGACTTGCGCAATAATTCAAGAGATTGAGCGATATGCTGTAACAGATTCACAATGTTAGACTCGTTTAGCGTATGCCACAGTTATGTAGCGGTTTTGTAGTTATACTACAAAAGCTGTTTATTCGCACGTTTTTCCCATAGGAGAGCAACCTTGAGCCTGCCTTGTGACATGTTAGTGTTTGGTGGCACCGGTGATTTAGCCTTACATAAATTACTGCCTGCGCTGTACCATTTACACCGCGAAAACCGCCTACCCAAGGATATGCGCATCATCGGTATTTCTCGAAAGCAGCTAGCCCGTGAGCGCTATATTGAATTAGCAGAACGTCAGTGCCGCGCACAAATTGAACGCAAAGACTTTACTGAGGAGATGTGGCTCAGCTTTAGTGCGCGCCTTGAATATTTTTCCATGAATGCCGAGCAAGCCGCGGATTTTGGACGTCTGGCGCACTTCTTAGCGCAGCAAAACAGATGCGGTTATATTTACTATTTAGCCACCGCACCGAATTTATTTGAAAGCATCGCTTCAAACTTAGCCTTAAGTGGTTTAGCCGGTAGCAATACTCGCATCGTGATAGAAAAACCCATTGGCCACTCATTAGAATCGGCACTGGCTATTAACGCCACTATTGGCGAAGCCTTTAATGAAGAGCAAGTGTTTCGTATCGATCACTACTTAGGCAAAGAAACCGTACAAAACCTGATGGCGTTGCGCTTTGCTAATGCGCTATTTGAGCCGGTGTGGCGTGCAGCGCATATTGATCATGTGCAAATCAGCGTGAATGAAACCATCGGTGTCGAAAACCGCGGGGCTTACTATGATCACGCTGGTGCGATGCGCGATATGCTGCAAAACCATTTGCTGCAGCTGCTGTGTTTGGTGGCCATGGAAGCCCCGGTGCGCTTTGATGCCGATGCAGTGCGCAATGAAAAAGTCAAAATCTTACAAGCACTGCGACCCATCACTGGCCTAGATGTCAAAGATAAAACAGTACGTGGACAATATGCAGCGGGGCATATCGGCAGTCAGAGTACACCGGCCTACTATTTTGAAAAAGATGTGGATAGCGACAGTGATACCGAAACCTTTGTTGCTCTTGAAGTAGAAATCGACAACTGGCGCTGGGCCGGGGTGCCCTTTTACTTGCGTACCGGTAAGCGTTTAGCAAAAAAGACTTCGGAAATTGTGATTCAATTTAAGCCCGTACCACACAGCTTATTTAGCGACAGCCAAGCCAATCATTTACTGATTCGTTTGCAGCCAGAAGAACGTATCAGTATTGAACTGATGGCAAAAACTCCAGGTAAAGGTATGCATTTAGAGCCTGTGGAGCTTGAAATCAATCTAGCCCAAGCCTTTCAGGACAATCGACGCTGGGAAGCCTATGAGCGTTTACTCTTGGATGTGATTGAAAACGATTCCACACTGTTTATGCGCCGCGATGAAGTCGAAGCAGCATGGCAGTGGGTTGATCCTATTCTCAAGGGCTGGGAGCAGCATTATCAGCGTCCACGCCGCTACCCTGCGGGTTCTAACGGCCCCGAACAGGCACACAGCTTGCTAGAAAAGCATGACCGTGAATGGCATGAGTAAATAACTGTGAGTGGTGCAAAAAGCTGCATCACTCACGGTATTGTACGAGCAGAGCAGTAAGATTATTCGCTCTTCGAAAACCACCATTTATTATCTAACTTAATCCATGTTTCTCGATTAACGCGTGGCACCAAAACTCGCTCTTGATCTGGCGTTGCTGCACTCTGCATTAAACCAATATCAACAAAAACCTTAACATTAACCCGACATACACCGTCATCACACGTTGCATTTAATACGTCAGATGACTTCCAGCTATAGACTCCAGCATAATCAGACATGAGATTCTCAACAGTATTGAGCTCACGATAGCCAGGCGACATATACTTATAAGCTTTCTTAAAATCCTGTGCCAATAAAGCAGTTTGTCTTTTTTCTGCAAGCTTAAGAACATTCTCTTCAGTTGTTTTAGGCTGCATCACTGCACACGCAGACATGCTCAACACAATAGCCAAGACAGATAAACGGCCGAAATTAGTTAACATTTTCACTCCTTATTCACACTAGCATTAAATTTAGCATTCTCTTCAAAGTTATCTCTAAATGCTTCAGTCAAACCCTGCATTTTATCGCGGAACTCATCACCTACTTTATTAAAGTCTTTATATTGATTAATAGCTCTTGGACTAATCGTAATCAACAACTCTGTACGGTCAGAAGTTTCACCTTTAGAGCCAAATAAAGGGCCAATAAAAGGTAGTTTTGACAAATACGGAACACCGCTGTTCCCGTCTGTTTTACTATCTTGAATTAAACCACCTAGAATAATAGTATCGCCGCTCTGAATTGCAACCGTACTTTCAATACTGCGCTTTAAGAAAGATCGCTGCCCAGTGGCTGTGTCCAGCGCACCAACATCAGTCACCTCTTGCATAATATCCATGACAACTAAGCCACCACTATTCACACGCGGCTTCACCTTAAGCTGCACACCCGTGTCTTTGAGCTCAACATTCTGAGTCAATACCCCAGAGTTATTAGTATTGACTGTTTGACTGGTTTGAATCGGCTGCTGGTTACCCACCTGAATTGTTGCTTCGCGATTATCCTGAACCAACACAGATGGTGATGACAATGACTTAACATTGGAACGACTGGCCAGCATATTAATTACGGCCCGCCAATCAGAACCGGAGAACAAGTAAGAGAAACCTGGAACACTACGACCTACCGTTCCACCATCACTCATAGAGAGCAAACCACCTTTATCACCCAGTCCCTCTACACCACCTTTAGAGTTAAAAAACCACTCAACACCATAGTTCAGCTCATCTTTCAGCGTGACTTCCCAGATTGATACCTCAACCAAAACCTGAGCAGGCAGCTTATCCATTTTATCTAAGGCACCACGAATACTGCGCCACTCTTTAGGTGCAGCCATGACTAACAAGCTGTTATTAGCTTCGTCTGCCACAATTCGAGTACCCAGTGCAGTGACTGAGGTACTGCTACCCGAGCCAGCACTGTTACTGGTGCTAGCAGAATCACTTCCGTCAGTACCTAACTCTGTTTTTCCTAGACCCGGCGCAGTTGACCCGCTGGTTGAAGGCTTAGACGAACTGCCTGAGCTACCAAATATTTGACCTAATAAATCAGCTAAATCTTTAGCCTGACCATTTTCAACGCTATACACATAAAGTTGCGATCCAGCCTGCTCATCCTCCACTCCAAGGCCAACGCTATCAAAACGTTTAATCCAAGAGCTGACAGTACTGAGTTGGCTGCCATTGGGTGCAACAACCATAATGCTATTAATTTCATCAAGTGTAACTAGCTTTGTTGCGCTTGCTAAACCACCTAATTCAGCATTACCCATCACTTTTTCAAGTCGCTCAACAAGTAGTTTTGCATCAAGATTTACAATCTCATAAATCCCAAAAGACATACCACTTAGAACATCAACATCAAGCATGTTTAATGTACGTAATGCGTTTTTCATTTGTGGTGCAGAAGCGCCAAGCATTAAAATATTACGTAATGGATCAACACGTAAAATACTGTCCTTCATTCCTAAAGGCGCTAATATTTTTTCCGCCTCGGTCACAGATAAAAACTTTAACGGAATAATACGCACACTATAACCACGCGTTGCTACAGCTTCACGCAAGGCGACTGGAACTTCACTGCGTATACCTACAGACTTACCGACACGATAAATACCATTACTACCCTGCACAAGCGCAATACCTTGGGCCTCTAAAGCAGACTCCAGCATATCTAACAAAGCTTCTTGCGGGACAGGCTCGGTAGAAACAAGAGTAATTTGCCCGCCCACATCAGCATCTAATGCGTACGGAACTTGGAGTAGATCACCTAAAATAACGGTCAGCACTGCTTCTAAAGGTGCTGACTCAAAATTAACGTTGACCCCGCCAGCTGTCGCAACAGCGTTCTGTTTTTTGCTCGGTATATTGGCAAAGTTGCCTGTACCTCGCTGCTCCAGCAAAGTTTTACCACTACGCTTTTTATCAGGTGCATCATCGAGACGCTCTGCAACAATTTTTGGATTAGTTTTAATCAAAGATACAGCGGGCTGCTCAACTTGCGTATCAGGGGTGGTTGCACATGCAGTTAAAAAAAGAAATGTGCATGCCACACTTAACGTTCGCAAACTAAAACCGGCCCGCACAGGGTTATAAGACATCATTGTTTTATCTCTCAAGAAACATATGTGTGAATGCATGAAGGTAAAAATCTATCAGACATAACAATTACTCACTCGCCTCCAGTTCTATCGAGCTCGGCCTCTCGCGCACAAGAGACAAGGTTTGTCTCTGCTCCTCGCCTGCAAACGTAATATCTTTAGTAGTAATTTCTTCCACCGTCCAGTTTTGTATAACTTGTCCAACTAGGACTGGTGTTATTTTTCCTTCAACCCTCAGTAACGCTTTGCGCACATCACCCGCTAACACAATGCCAAGCAACTGAATATCACGTAAAGGAGCAACTGTGGCCTCTGCACCTTGAGCAGCCACCTCGCTCAAGTCCTCAACAGGCTCACGCTCCTGCCAAAACAAAGGTCGCGCCAACACAGTTTCAACATCATTCACAGAGTCGATTTGTATAAAGGGTAAATCCTCAACATTCAAATGAGGATTACGCACAGGCTCGGCATCGGTAAAAAACCATAAAAACACTGCTAAGACAAATGTGACGATAATCGCCCCCGCTAACGCGGTAGTTACTTTAGCCGAAGCTATTAATATCCCTTTCATTTTAGTACCTCTTGGTCACCCTTCGGCACTAAAAACGTGAATACAGTCATATCTACACTCACCCTCTGCGGCACAACTTCGCCCCTGCGTACACGTATCTGCTCAGGCGAAATGCGAATACTGTCTATAAGCAACAGGGGTTTATCTTGCTCAAATGCGCTTAACGCCTGCATTAAAGCTGGCATTGTGGCAGAAAATTTGACCTGGACTCCAACTTTTGAGTAGTCATCTTGTAACGTCACAGGTAATGGCGAAATACTCAAAACCTGAGCCTTCGCATTGTTCAGTTCTGTTGAAACGCGACGCTGAATATCAAGAGTGACAGAGTCCGCAGCTATTTTTGAATACACCAAACTCTGCAAATCATTGCTTTGATACTCTTTAAAAGTTATCTCTAAGTTCTCACGGGCGTTATCAATAGCGCGCAACTGCTGTAAGACCCGTGCATCTTTACTGAGTTCACTGCGATATCGATCTTTTTGATGAGCGATAGGACTTAAAACCAACAGGGTAAGAAATAAAATCAGCCCAGCTAATATCAATACACTGATACAGCCATCGCGCTTATGCATCCATAACTGGCGTATCATTCTTGGCCATCCACTGCAGCATTTATCTGCATATTTGCTGTAAAAATATCTTGCCCTTCTCGGCTTCGGGTAATTGAGGCGGTAAAACGCGCATCCTTAAATAAAGGAGAGCTATTGAGCAACTCAATAAGGTCAACCACCCCTGTACCCATACCGCTAATAGCCAGTTTTTGCCCTTCGATGCTGACACTATTAATAAAAATCTCATCGGGCACCAGCCGCGTCAACTCTTCGATAATAATCGACAGTGTACGGTTACTCGCACGCTGCACTAAAACATAATTAAGGGCAACAAGATCATGATCTAAAATCTCACGCTTTTCTTGCAAATCAGTCACGCTCGCACTGAGCGTTCTCATTTCAGCTTTGCGTTCAAGCACCAAACTATGCAGCTTAAACACCGGCAATACAGCCGTCACCAGCAGCAGCGTCAGTAAGGCAGCGAGTAACACGCTGTTACGGCTTAAACGTAACCACCATGCATTGCGTGTACGTTGCTGTCCAAACAGATTTATAGCGTGCGGCTTTAAGAGCTGCTCAGTGGGTGCCACAGTTAACCGCGCGACTGTCAAGCCGGATAAGCGTTCAATATGATCAATCCAAGGCTGTACTTCTGTTTTTAAAGCAGCAACAAACTCAACCTCAATGGTTTGCAGATTCGGGTTCGGAGTCCATACCTCTAACACATCAAAGAACACCTGATCAGCACTAAACGGAGTAAGGCGCGCAACCTGATAACTGACCACTGAGCGTAAATTATTACGTGCCACACGCGGCAAAGTAATACGTTTTCGCATGACAAGCGCTTCAGGTAAGAGCGCATGCAGTTGCAGTTGTGATGCTTTCACATCTCGGAGCAGGTCTGCATTAAAAGCACCATCGGCTGCAAGCGCCATCTCAGCCTGTTGCAGAACAATAGTCTGGGGCTGCGTGTTTGGATATTTGCGGACAAACTCAAGCTGGTTCGGCGCAATAACAGCTTCAACGACAGGAGCCGGACGCACAAAAGACTCGACCAAGCCCGCCGGCATAATATCAGCGACCCCACTCTTAAAGCGCTGAAATAAGCTGCCTAAATCAAGCCCAAATAGCTGTAAATTACCTACTTCAAAACGCATCAGCCATTAATCCAAATAAAAGTGTGTATTGTACTCATTCCACCGCACAACATGATAGCCATGCTTGCCGCCGCTAAAGGCTACAGTTGCTTCAATTTTACGCTTACTCGAACTGCTAGTGAGTTCAACTTGCACACGAAAAATATCATTCAGACCGGCATCCAACCCATTATTAGTCACTGCACGTACATCGCGGTCTGCCAAGATCTGCTCTGCAGCATTGCCTTTGAGCGCCCGTAAAATATCTGTATCAGCAAAATCAAAATTCACATCCTGGTGTTCACTATCAACTGTCAACCAACCTTGTATCCGCTGATAAACGTCTGCTGATACAATCGGTACAGTGGCTAACTCGACCGTAGACGTCCAGGGCTGTTGCAGACTCGCCTCAAAGCCATCATTGAGCTCAGCTGCCAGCATGCCGGTTCGACGATCGATAATATACTGTGCAATTTGTGCAGCATTATCAGCGCCTGCTTCATTAAAAGCCGCAGCTAAATCGTCGAATGGCGCTGCGTTTAAACTGATAAAAGCAGTTTCCGGAATGAAGCGAAAACGCACATCCATCAAATTCAAGTTAAGCGTATACACCTGTCTAACCATGCCCGACAACATATCGGGGTCTGATTGCTGTATTGCCACTAAATAATTTAACACCGCTTCAGCGCCCGCACGCGCTTGCGCACGCTGAACAATATCAGTCGCCACAGTGCGATCTACTTTAATGGTTGCAGTAAAGGCAACCAGTAATACAGTCAACAGCACAGTAATCCACAACACGACAATCAGTACAACACCACGTTGCTGGGCTTGGTTCATGGTTATCGCCCCAACTGATTTACAGAAAAAACCATACTGGGCCAGTGCTGATCAACTGCAGTGAGATGAACGGATACCAAACTGGGCATACGTCCATCAGGCACCTCATCGAGCCATTGCTCATCATGAAAATAGCGAAAACGCACTGACCATTCTTTGCTCACTTGTAAAAACTGTGTTTCAGAAAAAATATCTTCGGCTGCCCAACCATCGACCAACGGAGCAAAACGCACCCACAAACCACCACGGCCTTCGTAGTTATTGATCATTTCAAACAGATAATAAGTATTACCAACCGACATCGCCAAAGGTGCAGCATAGCGAATACGTTCCGCTTCAGACTCAAATGCCATCAAACTATCAAAACTAATACCGCCCAACTTCACTGGTACAATTTGATCCAGGTGCCGATAGAGCAACGCACTGATCTGTCGTGGCTCTTCAGTCTTAGCAATATAATCCTCGGACACTTGCCAACTGCGTACACCGACCCGAAAGCCGCCAAACAACACCAAAATCAACAGACTCATCAGCGTTAAAGCAATCAAAGTTTCAATCAAGGTGAACGCTTTTTGTCGGTGCCCTAACATGCTTATTCCTCTCGCCCAAGTCGCAGCGAGCTGAGTACAAAACTATGGATTTTCCCGCCCGAGGGCCAAAACACTTCAATATCAACGCGATACAACGTTGCGCCAGCCTGCGCTAAAGGCTCAGAAAACTCCCAAGTAAAGGGCTCGATATTAATTTCCCAGCTAAACTCAGGCGCTAGCACATCATGCCCCTTATATTGGGCAGCTTGTAATGGCTGCACCACACCAACTTCTGCCAAGCGTGATTGAGCAACAATAGCCGCCTGACTGATCCGATCAGCGCGTACCAGCTGGCTCATACCCGTTGAAAAACCACTCAAAATAACCGACAACAGCAATGCTGCCACTAAGAAAGCTACAAGCACTTCTAAAATGGTAAAGCCACACTGTTGCTGGGGCATTCTAGTTGCTTTCATCAACGATACTCACGCGACCGGTTAACCAGTCTATGTCAACATTTACAGTTACACCCGCGTCATACAACGCGAGCTGCCCACCTGTAGATGAACCATCAGGAAAGAAACGCACACCGGCTTTGTCGCCATCAACTTCAGAGCTTGCGACCTTCGCACGTATATCAACAGCATCAGGGAAGGATTTTATTTTACTTTTATGATTCACATAGCGGTGCTGCTGAGTATCCACCCAAAATAAAGTAGCCTGTTGGCTCGTCACCGCTTTCGCACGTGCTTGACGCAAGCTGATCTGCATATCACGCGCTACATCATGCACAGACAGCACCATGCTTTTACTCACAGCAGGCACCACCAGTGCCAAGGCTAGCGCAACAATACTCAACACAACCAGCATTTCAATTAACGTAAAACCGGTTGTGTTGCGCATCTGAGCAGGGTTATTCCCAACTGCCAATTTCTGCATCTTCACCTTCGCCGCCAATCTGCCCGTCAGCACCTAAAGAGTAGAGATCAAAAGCGCCATGCTGCCCAGGGAATCGATATACGTAGTCGTTACCCCACGGATCTGTAGGTACTTTTGACTTGCGCAAATACGGACCTTTCCAACGCTTTTCACCGGCAGGTTGCTCAACTAAAGCCTGTAAACCTGAATCTTGTGTTGGATAACGCCCCACCTCTAAGTGATACATATCCAAAGCACCTGCAAGCTCTTCAATTTGCATCTTTGCGGTATCTGTTTTTGCACCGCCCACGTATTTCATCACGCGCGGTCCGACCACCGACATCAGCAGACCTAAAATCACCAGCACTACCAATAATTCAATCAAGGTAAAACCACGCTGACGCTGTACAAATTTTCTCATCATAATCCTCGTCAATAATTTAAAATATGAGAGCTCACCCCTCATAGTCAATCAACATTCTCAAGCCATCAACCACGTTAGCCAACCAGCTCATTGACGCCCAAAATACCCAGTAAGATTGATACGATAATGCCCGCAATCAATACACCTAAACTTAAGATTAATATCGGTTCCAAGAGCGCCAACAAACGCTGAGTGACAGTCTCAACCTCATCTTCATACAGATTCGCAACCTTAAGTAGCATCTGCTCCATCTGACCGGTTTCTTCGCCCACTTGCATCATATGCATGGCCAAATCTGGAAACTGTTGACCTGCCAATAAAGAAGCACTTAACGATTTACCTTCTTTTAGAGCAGTAACAGCCCTATCAAGTTCCTGACGCAAGGCACGATTACTCACAGTTTCTCGAGCAATGCTCAAACCCGACACCAAAGGCACACCACCTTGCAGTAATACGCCTAAGGTTCTGGAAAAACGTGTTATCTCTAAATTACGGACCAAGTCGCCCACTAATGGCCAATTCAAAATACGTGGATCAAAACTTTCACGAAAGCTTTCTTTGGCAAACACATGCTTAAAAAAGTAAAAAGCCCCTACCAAACCACCTACTACCAACCACCACCAGTCAGCCATAAAGTCACCCATACTCATCACGATGCGCGTGGGTGTTGGCAGCTCACCGCCCATATCAGTAAATAAATCCGCAAAGCTGGGCACCACATACGCCAATAAAAACACCAACGAGAGCACTGCGACCGAAAATAGAATCATTGGATATGTCAGTGCTGAACTGATCATCTTACGCAATGCTTTAGCGCGCTCTAAATATTCACTCATGCGCGTCAAAGATGCTTCCAAGGTGCCGCTGGCCTCTCCTGCGCGAATCATATTGATATAAAAAGGCGAAAACTCCGAACGCCCCGCAAATGCCTCTGCCAGTGATTTACCTTTGCGTACTTCATCACGAATATGTTTAATCAGCTCAACCGCCTTGTCGTCGCTGAGCCCCTCTAAAATACTCAAGCTGCGATCAAGCGGCAAACCCGAAGACAGCATCACCGCGAGTTCACGGGTAAAGTGTAAAACACGGTCACGCTCGTTAGTTTTTTTAGGACGGCGCGATTTCTTACTCGCTTTTGCAGTCGGCTGCTGCACCTCACTGACTTCCATCACCATTAAACCATCACGCCCTAAAGCTTCCGCGACCTGCTCAGCGGACTGCATTTGCATGACGCCATCAACCACTTTGCCTGACGTATTGACTGCACGATATTTAAAAAAAGCCATAAGCTAATCCTAGCGTGAAGCCTGCGCAACACGCAGCACTTCAGCAGTAGAGGTTAAGCCCGCAAGTACTTTGCTAAAGCCATCTTCAAACATACTCAACATGCCATATTCTCGTGCTACACGATAAATCTGCTCACTACTGGCGCGCTGTAAAACTTCATGGCGCACTTGGTCATTCATCAGTAACAACTCATGAATCCCCATCCGTCCACGGTAACCGGTATGGGCGCATTCATCACAACCTCCGGGACCATACACCTTGACGTCTTGCCCAGGCTCGAGCAAATGAGCAACACCCATGTTACTCAGTTCTTCTGAGCTGATAGTGTGCGGCTGTTTACAATGTGGACACAATTTTCGCACCAAGCGTTGTGACATGACCCCGTTAACCGTAGACGTTAACAAATAATCCTCAACGCCCATATCCAGCAAACGGGTAATCGCACTGGGTGCATCGTTGGTATGCAAAGTAGACAAAACAATATGCCCAGTTAATGCCGCTTGAATCGCAATGCTTGCAGTTTCTTTATCGCGAATCTCACCGATCATCACCACATCCGGGTCTTGACGCAAAATTGAGCGTAGCGCGTTTGCAAAGTCTAAGCCGACTTTGCTGGCTGTTTGTATTTGATTAACACCCGCTATCTGGTATTCAACAGGGTCTTCTACCGTCAGGATTTTACGATCCACCGTGTTTAATCGGCTCAACGCGGCATATAATGTGGTGGTTTTACCACTACCCGTTGGACCCGTCACTAAAAACACACCATTAGGGCGGGCCAATACGGTTTTAAAGTCTTTTAAAATCTGCGGTGACAAACCAATAGCATCTAAATCAAGATTAATACTTTGCTTATCTAAAATACGCATCACCACACTTTCACCGTGCATGGTGGGCACAGTAGACACACGCAAATCAATCGGACGGCCTTGCATACGCAGCTGTATACGTCCGTCTTGCGGTAAGCGTCGCTCGGCAATATTAAGCTTTGAGAGAATTTTTAACCGCGAAATAACTGCCGGAGCCAATTGCGCTGAAGGTGTTTCGACTTCTTGCAGTACGCCATCAATACGAAAACGGATTGATAAATGATGCTCAAACGGCTCGATATGAATATCCGAGGCTCGGGCATCTAAAGCCCGTGAAAAAACACTATTAACCAAGCGAATCACTGGCGCTTCACTGGCCATATCACGCAGGCGTTCAACATCATCCACCCCTGTGGACAAAGCAGATTCAGTCAGTGCTTCATCCGCTTCACGCTGAGCTGCACCCGCACCATATAAGCGCTCATAGGCATTGTCTAAATCAGTACTCAGCGCTAACAGCGGCTCAATCACACGCCCAGTGGCCATAGCCAGCGCACGCAAAATAAAGTCGTCGGAGGGCTCGAGCATGGCCACTTGTAAAGTGCTTTCGTCATCTGCCACAGGCAGTACATGCTGCTCGCGCATAAAGGCTTTAGAGATAGCGTTCTCATCCAGCACAGGCTCTTGCGGAAACTCTTCAGCGGTGATTAAACGATAACCAAAGCGCTCCACTAAAATATGCGCAATGTCTCTTTCTGCCACCAAGCCTAAACGCACAAGTATTTGCGAGAGCTGGCCACCAGAAAGCTTTTGTACCTGAGTGGCACGCTGCAAATCTTCTTCTGACAACTTATTGGCAGCGATTAGCCACTCACCCAAATGCTGCATAGCTTATTTCACCCTTATTGATTCACGCTTATTAGCTCACGAGTATACTCTTTTAACCGACCAAGACGACGCCCATCAGCACTCAAGACAGCAGTCGCTGCTTAATATTTTGTTTCAAACTATGCGGCATCCGCGCAATTAAAAACCCAAGCCATTGATTGTGTAAAATAGCCGGTAATATTTTACGAATAAAGGGCGATTGCACTGCAGCAAAAGCCATATCACCTTGCACCGCTGATAAGCCGCTCCAGCAACTGTGCACATCAAGGTCACCGCCTAAAACATAACTGGGCTGAGCAAGAGTCGCAGCATAATCAGTAGCATAGTCAAACTCAGCACGCGTGTTGATCTGCAGTGCAAAAGGCTTTGGCGCTTGACCTTGAGTCAACTGACGCTGCACCTCTAAAAAATGCGCCACAATATCAACAGGCTCACGATCAGGTTGCACTAACCATGTCCATGGGCGCCCCTCTAATCGCTCTGGGAAGGCGCCAATATTCGTAGCCACAACCGGCAAACCCGATGCTAATACCGCAGACAACGTATAGCTATGGGTTTCTGGACAACTCCCAGGAAACCACACCACATGGGGGTTGATCTCTGCGATCAACTCAGCCAGTTTGGCGTCTTGATAGGCTCCATGCACCTTTAAATGACTAAAGGGGTGCGTGCGCAACGCACGGTATGCATAACCCAGCAAATGAAACTCAAGCGGCGTACGCTGCGCACGTGCGTGTAGCGCGCTAGCTTCTAAAGCATCGGCGCCTTTAAAGATACTTAACGCACCCAGTACCAAAATACGCAGCGGCTCATTCACGCTACGGGCTATCACTGCCACCTCACGTGGCTCAAGACTGGGCTCATGCACGGCCCAGATAAAACTCGCCATCGGAAAATACGCTTGCATGCGCACTAAAGTGTCATGACTGGGCACAAACACCCGCTCAGCCGCATTTAAAAAATAAGCGCTATGTGTGCGCCATTGCTCAATGCTCTGCTGCTGAGGCGCGGGCCGTGTGGCTAAACAAGTATTACAACCTGCCTCATCCGGCGCACCACAATAGCGGCCTTGCTCATCGGCTAAGGTAACCTGCGGACAAGCGAAGTAATAGTCATGTACCGTCACGTCATAGCTGCACGGTAACTGCTCGGGCAACAACAGCATCGACGGCGGCAAACCAATGGTGTGGTGATAATGCAAGCGCGACACACCCAGCCAACGCAAGGTATCCAACAACTGCGGCATGTCGATCGCCGCGTCAAACACCAAACCCGCTTGTTGGCGTTTAGCCAAAGGGCGTAAATGCATGCGACCATTTTCACTTTCTGGGGTGAGCAGATACACCTGTGCTTGTGTCGCTATTTGCTCAGCAAAATCCAGCACATGACGCTCAGTCCCACCACCGCGGCAATGATTAATAACCACCACCACCGGTAACTCACTGCGCCGCGCTAACTCAGCATCGACAGCAAAACGTAGCGTGCGTGCTGGATTTTCAGCAATGTGCTGCTGCACCACGGCATCATAATGCGGATAGAGACGGGTGAGGACTTTATGGCCATGACGCTGATGCTCGCTTTGCGTTTCAGCAAAACTCACGCCACCTTTGTGATATACAAAAGTGTCACCCGTAAGCACGTGTCTCCAGCCGCGTAGGGCTGAGCGCATACAAAATTCATTTTCTTCACCATAACCACGGCCAAATAGCTTGGCATCAAATGCCCCCGCATCCAACAAACAATCACGGCGGATAAACATACAAAATCCCACTGCGGTAGGAATATCCACCAGCTGCCCGCTATTGACCTCGGCAAACACCTGATCCAGTTCAGCAGGTGTGTAGCCTTGCGGTAGTTCATTATCTTCGCAAAACACCGGATAACTGCAAATCGTTGCATTATTAGAAAATGGTGTCACCGAACCAATGCGCGCATCGCTGTAGGCTGCAGCCTGTAAACGATCCAGCCAATCATTGCTGACCTCAGTATCGCTATTAACCAACACCACGTCATTGTTGGGGTACAGCGCCATGCCGCGGTTGACTGTACCCACAAAACCTAAATTGTACTCATTGTGCAGCAAAGTAAAACGCTCAGCGTTGGCATTGAGCCACTCAACCAATTGCGGCTCTGGGCTGGCGTCATTAATCACTACAACTTCTGCTGGAGTTTGATAAGTGCTGGCCAGCACTGATTCAATGCATAAGCAAGTATCTTGGAAGCCACCATAGACAGGTATCACAATAGTCACCGCTGGCGGTACAGGTGCGTGCGCGCCTGGGCCCGACGATGCCTCTGGCATAGCCGCCAAGTGCGCCGGGGTATAGTCGACCCTGCGCCCTGTATAACCCAGTAGACTCATCAGCTTATTGCGCATACGCCACACACGACTGTTGAGCACCATGCGCGCCTGCGTATCCAGCTCGCGCAATTGTTGCTCACTGTGGCGCAGACTATTCTGGCGCTCAGCCAACAAATCCAGACTGTGCTCAAACTGCTGCTGAGCGCTATGCCACTGCGCAGTTAAGGCCTGGCGCTGCTGCTCATGCTGAAGTTGTTGTTGGTGGTGTTGCTGCTCTTGCTGCTCTTGCTGCTCTTGCTGCTCTTGAAAAAGTTGCTCTTGCTGCTCTTGCGTCTCTTGAAAAAGTTGCGCTTGGTGTTGCTGAGCAGCCTGCAGCTCAGCAACACTCGCATCACGTAACTCAACCACATGCATAGCATGGCTTAATTGCTCGCCAACTGAATTTAACAGGGTTTGTAAACGCTGAATTTCAGCCCTAGTTTTGCGCACCTCGGCAGCATCGCCTTGCGTATGAAAAAACTCAATGACTTCCTGAGCATTGCTGCGCGCATAGTGTAAAAACTCTAAGACAGCCGCCGGTACGCTGTGCCCTACCGCCAGTACGCCCAAACCAAAACCAAATGGAAATTCAAAGGATGGATACAGGGTTTCCAACTCAGCCCATAACTGCCACACGGCAAAATCACTGTGGCGCACATTAGTGTCGTGGAATAACACCACACCACGCTCACTCATCTTGGGCAGCCATGACTCAAAGTCGTGCTTAACTGCCTCATAAGTGTGCAAACCATCAATGTGCAGCACATCCACAGAGCCATCAGGAAAATGTGCTAACGCCTCATCAAAGGTCATGCGCAATAGATTAGAGAAACTGCTGTAACGCGGGTTGTGCCAAGCGACTAAATCGTCATACACCTCACTGCTGTACTCACCGGCATGCTCATCGCCCTGCCAAGTATCCACCGCATAGCAGCGCGTAGGCAGCTGTTGTTGCTGCACGCCTTGGCAAAACGCACTGTACGAATCACCCCGATGGGTACCCAACTCAACATAAACATTGGGCTTGGCCAAATCGAGCAGCGCAAAAGCAAAAGGAATATGCCTATGCCATGATTCGATAGAGGTTAAGCGTTCGGGTTGAGTCGATACAGCGGCGGAGGATAGCAGCGTGTTGATAGGCATAAGAACTCTCAAAATCGAAAATCAAACTGATTTAAACGCTCAATAATAACACGAATGACAGCGACCGTCCGAGCGCTTGCATGCACATCTGCGCGCTACGGCGCAACGTTGGTACCCGTACTGGACACAACATACCGGCGTTACTGCGTGCTGGTTCATTGCTTTAACCTAGATGCGCGAGCACTGCGCTAACCGCAGGTCACAGCCACATCAATGGCCATAAAGCCGGTTAAATTAGGGTCAGCCTTAGCTTTAAAAGTTAAGGCATCATGAATCCAGTGATGCTGCACATGCTCCAGTTGCGTGCCTTCAGCTAAAGCTGCGCCGATACTGTAATCGCCTGTGGCAAGCAACGGCATGCTGAAGCTAAAGCGTATGTCACACACTTCACCGGCCGCCAGCGCCTGCCACTGTGGCAACAGCTGAATGGTATTGTCACCAAACACATGCTGCCCTAAGCGGTTCTTGACAAAAAAACCAACAATGGGTGGATTAATAGCCTGCAGCGCTTCGACTTTAACCTGCACCGTCACCGTTTGCGCGTGATCAAGCAGGTGCAAAGGCTCGCCTTGAGCATTGAGTAATGCGCACGACACAATACGCCCACCACCCACACCAAACTGCGCGCTTTCAAAGGCATTATTATCGTGCGAGCTGACGGTTACTTTTTCTGGCAATTTATTTTCATATACTGAGCTTAAATAAGCCTCTGATACGTCGCGAGCGCTACCTACTTTTTGTAGCACGCCCTGCTTGAGCCATACCGCACGGTCGCAGAGATTGACGACCGTGGTGGTGTCATGACTGACAAACAATAAGGTGCCGGTTTGCGCAAACGTCTTAAGAAAACGCATGCACTTTTGTGTAAAATAAATATCACCCACCGCGAGTGCTTCATCAATCACTAAAATCTGTGCATCAACGTGAGCAATAATGGCAAAGGCCAAACGCACAAACATACCACTGGAATAGGTTTTAACCGGCCGATCAATAAACTCACCGATCTCAGCAAAACTTAAAATCTCATTTAAGCGCGCATCAATTTGTTCGCGGGTTAGGCCATACACAGCCGCACTCAAGTAGACGTTTTCACGCCCAGTAAACTCAGGGTTAAAGCCAGCACCCAACTCCAATAAAGCCGCTAACTTACCCTGTACTGCAACCGTGCCGCTTGAGGGATACAAGGTGCCACAAATAATCTGCAGCAAAGTGGACTTACCCGCACCATTGCTGCCAATAATGCCTAGCGTTTCGCCCTTGCGCACCGTAAAAGAGATATCAGCTAGCGCATTAAAGGCACCGGCAGCTGGCTGTGGCCTGCCCAGTAATAAACGCGCCACGCGCCGCGCCGAAGAGCCCTGCGAAGAAAACGACTTGGATATATTGGAGACTTCAATAGCGATTTCAGAGCACATCAGCAAAACCTACTTTCAATCGTTTAAACACCAGCAAGCCCAGCAGCGCAAAGGCACAGCCGGCCAACATATAGGCTCCATAACCCAGCAGGCTGGGTAACTGCCCTGTAAATAACACTGCACGCACGGTTTCAATCGCCGGGGTCAGCGGATTCATATACATCAAAGGACGGATATGCTCAGGCAAGGCTTGCGCAGGATAAAATACCGGCGACATAAACATCAGCACTGTGACCACAATCGGGGTGATTTGTGCCAAATCTTTAAAAAACACCCCCAGCGCTGACAACATCCAAACCAAACCACTTAGAAAAAACACAAAAGGCAAGATTAACAACGGCAGCAATAATAGCTGCCAGTGCACAGTTTGCATTATCAGCGTATGCGCTACCAACAAGACAAAAAAGCTGATCGCGGTATGAAACAACGCCGAGGCCAAGGGCACCAACGGTAGCAACCACAACGGAAAAACAATACGTTTAACAAAGTTGGTGTGTTGCTGCATCAGGGTTGGCGAGCGGGTCACGCACTCAGCTAAAAAGCCATGCACCAACATGCCGGCAAATAAATTCAGGGCAAAAAATGAGGTGTTGGTTTCGGCACCCATCCAGCGGGCTTTAAACACGTAACCAAAGACAAAGGTATACACCAGCAGCATTAACACCGGTGCTAAAAAAGCCCATAACAAGCCTACAGCCGAGCCTTGATAGCGCGAGGCAATATCACGGCGCGTCAGCTGCGCGAGCAGGTAGAGGTTATTTTTCAGTGAACTGTAGACTGTGCTCAAGATGGCATCCTCAATAAATCAATCGATCTTAAAGTAAAAAAGCATTCTAAGAATGCTTTTTTACTTTGTGCAATCACGCCAGCTATTTTACTTGCTGAGCAAGTCATTGGCGATTTTTTCGAGTGCCGCTTGGTCCACTTTAAGCCCGGGTGAGTACACCGTTTCTTCAAGTTTTTTGGCCCGCGCATTGCGTTTAAAGGTTTGTGTCGCCGTATCGACCAACTGCTCTTCAACCTCAGCAAAGGGCTGAAAACGACTTGGCTTTTTCTCTAGCACTTGAATAACGTGCCAGCCAAATTGGCTTTTCACCGGATCACTGACTTCACCCGCTTTGAGAGCAAATGCGACCTTTGAAAACTCAGGCACCATGGCTTTATTATCAAAGAAGCCGAGGTCACCACCATTGCTTTTTGCAGACGGATCGCTAGAATGCTCTTTCGCCAACTCGGCAAAGGTCTGTTTTCCTGCTAAGACTTGGGCACGTACATCTTTAGCGCGCTGCAAGGCAGCGGCTTCATCACCCTCAAAGCCGATTAAAATATGTTGTGCTTTGACGGTTTCTGCCTGCTCAAATTGTTTCTTGTTAACGATGTAATTTTCTAAAGCCACCTTGTTAAAGTCAGGCAACGCAACATGCTCAACATAATCCTTTAGATACAGATTACCGAGCATCCGCTGCTGCATCATTTCGACCAGCTTTTGTGCTTCGGGGCTTTGGTCTAAGCCCTGCGCTTGCGCCTGTCCAGCGAGGGCTTTATAGAGCATAAAATCTTTAGCAGCTTTTTCAACATGGGCCGCCGAGAGTTTATCGGCAGGAATTTGCCCAGTTTGTAGCAAGGCTTGGGTGATAGTGCGCAATTCAGCTTCACTGACTTGCACTAACTCATTTTCCACCACATAACTCTGCGCCGGGCTGGCAGCCATAGTAAAGCTTGGCACCATAGCAAAGACACAAAGGGTTAAAATTCGTTTAAACGGCATAATTGACCTACTTATAACTTAGACAGTACATATTGTATCGAATAATAGCCAAAAAAATAGGGCTCAAAGAGCCCTATTTTATTTACACCATAAGTTTATATTATGGCTTACTTAGTTGTTTTATGGTTAGTTGATGAACCATAGTTGTTGTTCAAACCATTGCTAGTGTTGTTGTTTTTCACTGTAACAGCTGAGAAACCAATAGCTGGCATTGATTTTGCAGGCTTGGTAGCAGTAGTAAAGTCAATGTTCATCCAACCAAACTGGAAGTCAGGCTGCTCAAGAGCGACGTTATTAGAAACAAACTCACCACCTAACACTTTCCCACCATTAAAGGTCAAAATGTTAGTTTCGTAGCAGAACTGAGGACCAACTAGCGAGTTGCTTGGTGAGAAATCAATGTTAGCTTTGATGTACTCTTCGTTATCCCAAGCATTGAGGTAAACTGCATCACATGATTTACCAGGAGCAGCTAAAGTATCCCAAAACTGATCAAATGGTCCTCTCGCAAGAACTTTATTAGCAAAAGGAGCAGCTTTATTAGCTAAACCATCAGGCATAGTACGGTCAACGTGGAAACGCTTAGTTGGGTAAGTCACAACCCAGTTAGTTTCTGAACCACGTGCTGCGTCTAAAACGTAATCGTTATTGATTTCAGTGCGACCCAATTCCAAAGTCAATGAACCGACTGTAGAAGTGCTTAACAGCTCAGGTGTGACTGCAGACCAAGCACCTTTTGCAGTTGTTCTTTGAGCAACATCACCAGCAAAAAGAGCACCATTTAACGTTGGGTAAATAGAACCTGGTGTAGTGTGCAGAGTACCAGCCAGGAAATTTTCAACAGCAACTGCATCATAAGAGATCTGTGTTGAACCTTCAATATTCAGGATGCTAGCAGAACCGTACAAGCCACCTGGATTCGTGTTATTCAAACCTGCCTGAAGAGTTGTAGCAGTTGCTGCATCAGTTACTTTAACTGACCATGCGCCATCTTTAGCAAATGCCTGATTAATAAAACCACAATCTGCTGGTGCTAAACCAGGCTGTGAGCCTGCTTTAACTGCTGCAAAAAGCTGCTGACCGAAAAGTGTAGTTGTATCTACTGAACCCATCTCAATCACTTCAAAGTGACCTACACGAGTACGCGCCAAGCTTTGCTCGCCGCCATCATCGATGTAATCCTTGCTACGGAATTCTTCACCAGCAACTGGGATTGCAGGAGCAGTACAGCTTTTATCTGCAGAAACCAGCATTGCGCCATTAGCAGTAGCAGTAACCGCACCACTCCACTGGTCACGTGGTGACAAGTACAGGTTGAAGTCCAAAACTTCTTGTGAGTTTTGACCTTCTAGAAAACGAACTTTAACTGCTTTAGCTAAGTTGGTTGTGTTAGTAATATTAATGTTAGTGATGTTGCCTTCTTCTGCTGTGTACAAGGAGTACAACAGAACTTCACCCAAACCGTTTGGATTAACAACTACATCAGTAGGAGCGGCTTGAGCAGATGCGGCAGCACCCATTAGAGTAGCTAACGCGATTGCTTTTGACAGTGATTTTGTCATCACATATTTCCTTTTTTGAGCTCTAAAGTTTGTGTTGTTTGCGCTTATAACAATTTAAGCAGCACATAATGCTAAGCATGTGTTTAGCTAAAAGCAAGCATACAACTTAATTTTTACGAAATCTGCAACTCAAATCAATGTTTAGCTGCTTTCATCGTTTGCTACTCGTTATGAGTAACAGCTCCTTGACGACATACACTGTTTCTTGTTTTAGTAAATCAAGAGCCTGGCTTTAAGCCAGGCTCTTAACCCAACACAACATAGAGACAGTGCTGCTACGTGCCTTAGAGCGCATTGGATTATATGAGATTATAATACTAGACACAAGCCTTAAAACCACAATTGTTATTTTAAGGTGCGGCTGTCCAGTGGCGCACGCGAGACGGCACGCTTCAAGCGCCGCTGCCAGCGGTAGGGCACATAACGCACAACATAAGCGGCCATGGGCCAACGCGCCAGTCGATATAAAGCACGCAATACAGCCACCCGCCAGCGCCCCGCACCTTGCTGGGCCAAGGCCTGCGCTGCCCTCAACCCCAATGGCAGATCACTGCTACAGGGTTGTGTCGCACCCCTTGGCTGCAGATAAGCCTGCGCCAAGCCGCTGACTGCATCCGCACTGGCGCACCGCGCTTGCAGGTAAAAAGGCGCGCAACGACTCGACTGCCAAGGCTGCGGACCTGTCTCACTCGCCGCACAGATGCGCTGTTGCAGAGCCTGAAGCGCCGCCAACCACTGTTGTGCACTGGCTGTATGCGTTACCAACTGAGTCAAGGGTCGCTCGCGCAACCGCTCAGGCAAGGCACCAATGTCACTGGCCAGCACTGGCAGCCCAGCATACAAGCCAGCACTCAGGGTATAGCTCCAGGTTTCCGGGCATTGCGCCGGTAGCCAAAGTGTATGCGGCTGCACTTGCGCAATTAAATCAGGCAAATCAGCATCTTGATACAAACCCAAACAGCGCACCGTCGGCGGCAGAGCAATATGACACGCACCCAATAAGATAAATTCAATATTAAGCGACTGCTGCGCCGCCAAGGCCGCGGTTTGCGCTAAAGCATAGGCGCCTTTTTCAATACCCAGCATACCCAAGCACAGCACTTTAAACGGCTGTGCTGGTTGCACAGGCAACCCTCGCACCGCAGGATAAGGCCCCAGCAGCTCACGCTCCGGATGGCAACGTACCAGCGTGGACAAGCCCGGCAACATCTGCGCGAGCACATCGGCCAAAGACTGACTGGGGACAACCACCCTCTGGGCCTGCGCAGCCAGCTGCTGTAAGACCTGCGCCACTTGCGCATCGCCAGCAGGTAATGCCGCCAAGCCTTGCGCAAACCACGCGGGATCAAAGCAACCACGCTCATCGAGCAAGCTTGGGTTGCCGGTTAAAATACTGTGATCATGCAAGGTTAAATCTAACGGCAACGACATGGCCAATAAACGCGGCCAAAATGACGCGGCAAAACCTATCACATGATGCACATGCACACGCTGCACCGCTAAAGCATGCAACCATTCACACAGCTGTTCTTGCTGGCGCGGCCATTTAAAAGCCAAACGCACGCTGGGCTGCGCCTGCCACTGCCCCGCCACCTGCTGGTAGACCGGCGCCTGCAACACGACTTGGCTAGCATGCACGTGCGGACGTAAAATACACACATGCGCACGCTGTTGCAGCACATAGAGTAACTCTTGGATATGGCGCTCAACACCGCCACCTAAAGCATGACTGATGAGCAACACGCAGGGTAAATCACTGCTCTGCATATAGTGCAGACTGCGCAGCATGTGCGTATCGGTTAGAGAATCAGCCATATTAGCGGCGCTGGGTGGGCGGGTAAAAACGACCATCAAAGGCGCGTGGCGCGTATTGAAAATCGTCAGTGGCCGGCTGGTTATCAGCAATCTGATCCAACGCAGCGCGCTTGAGCAACGCTGGCGACCAATCCAGTCCTGGCCGGATACGCGCTAAAAGCTGCAGCAGCACATACAGGACACTCGCCGGTATACGGACAATGCGTATCCGCAGACCATTATCCACACCAATACGCTGCGCCAACTGCTGGACCGTTAAGCGCTGCGCACCCCCCAACTCATAGACCTTAGCATGGCTACGCGGCGCGTCTAACACTTGCAAGACAGCGGTGGCAATATCATCCACATGCACGGGTTGGCGCAGGCCAGTCGCCGTTGCCGGGATCGGTAAAAAACGCCAACGGCGAATAAATCGTTGCATACGCCCAACGGTGGCATCACGGCCTAAGCCATACAACATGGTAGGGCGCAAAATGGTTAAGCTGTGGCCCTGCTCGGCACATAAGTGCTGTAACTCTTGTTCAGCTTTGTATAAACGCTGCGCCATTTCGCGCTCAGCCCATGCTGGCGAATGCTGTTTAGTCCGCACACTGGTTGAGCTAATGGCAATCACGCGCAGCGGTTTCGGTGCATGACGCAAGAGCATCGGCAGTAAATACAGAGGAGCCAAATGCACCACCACACTGACCTGAGCCGGCCACGCCTGAACCTCAGTTAAATCAAGGGCATGCCAGCGCAGCTGCTCCTGCTCGCTGAGCTCTGGCATTGGCATTGGCATTCGCGCGCCAGATGCCAGACGGCTCACAGCATGCACACGGTAATCTGCCGCTAGCAAGCGTGGCAACACACAGTCGCCCAGTTGCGAGCTGGCACCGAGTAACAAACACGCGCGCGACGGAGGAACCACTTAAAACACCTTTTTATAATAAATATAGGCCGCCTGACCCAGCACCCGTAGCAGTACAAGTGGTGCAAAAATGGGCAGCAAGAGCTTTTGCCAGCCCGCATGCTGGTAAAAAAACCGAAGCATACTGACATGCTTGCACACCACAACTCGCACCGGCGCACGCGCACTGCTCACCCCTTGTGCATGCTCAATCTCGACACTGGGCACAAAGAGTGTCAGCCAGTTTTTGCGCTGTAAACGTACGCAATAGTCCAAATCTTCAAAATGCAAAAAATAGCGCTCATCAAAGCCGCCGATGTCATCATAAGCCGCACGATTGAGTAACATGCATGAACCAGAAATAGCCGCAACAGCTTGCGCAGTTGCAGGCAAAGGCCGACCGGTATGATTAAACTGCAACGCAGGAAAAACATGTTGCAAGCCCACCGCATGCGCCAATGCCTTAGCGGGTGTAGGAATATCACGACGGCAACCGCGCTGCTCGCTGCCATCGGTATTGCGTACCATACAACCCAAAGCCGCAACGCGCCCAGTGGCCTTGTGCGCCACACTGAGGAGCTGGGACAAACTGTTAGCCGGAACTAGCACATCAGGATTGAGCAGCATCAACCACGCCCCACAGCTTAACGCCACACCTTGATTAACCGCGCTGGAAAAACCTAGGTTGTGTCTGTTTTTGAGTAGCACCACACTATCAGATGAATACTGCTGACAAAAATCAGTACTACCATCCACTGATGCGTTATCAACAATAATACAGCGCACTGACACACCTTGACTCGCCAAAATCGACTCGACACAAGTGCGTAAAGCCTCACCAGCATTATAGTTAACGACAACGACATCTAACTTTGATGACAACATGTAAAGCTCTTCCCGTAAGATCATCGCGCGGCGGGCAACGTCTAGATCGTGCTATTCAGGCGATTAAAAAATATATTACAACACAATACGTCTCTAAAGACCTGCTAAACAACAGTTTGTGCCACAGCATACAAACTGACCTGCTCTTTAACGGGCAAAACATTAAAGCATATTGCGCTCAAGCAGCGCATCAACCAATAGCGCGCTATAAGCACGCTTACTTGCGCTGTTCATATGCGAACCATCGGGCAAGACAATGCTATGCATCTGCTCAATCTCTGAAGCTTGTAGCGCTTTGACGGGTAATTGCGCCATCAGTAGATCCCAATAGCGCTGTTTGGGGTACATGTTGTCATACAGTTGTTGTAATTCACCACTCACCGGCGGCGTGTAAAATATCACCTGACCACCGCGCGCCTGAATCAAGCCAATCCAGTGTTTTAAATTATCCAAGTTGCTCGCCCACTGCTCAACGTCAGCGATATATTTACTTTCTAAGTCATCACGCAACAGCTGCACAAAAATCTTTTTAAGCACCTCGCCATCAGCATCATTTAATAACAAGCCACTGTTGCGGTCTATATCCGTGGTCAAGGTGGCTTGTCGGGGAATCTCTTGCTTTAGCACATGACGCTTGAGCAGCTCGACACCATTTACAGCGGGATTACCAAGTACACTGAACTGCTGCCATTTATTTAAGAAATAACGATGCAAGCGCCAACTGTAATTCCAGCCACTATGGTAATAATTAACGTAGCCTTGCTGCATAGCGTTTTGCACACTATTAAGACCATGACTATCAATATCAACCACCACCACCCCGGAGAACTCTTTATCTAGGGCTAAATCTTGCAATGTAGCAAGTGGGTATAAACCATTAAGCGCAAGCATTACTGGCTCAAAATCAGGCAAGCGCTCACGCATATAGGGCATATCAATCCCAAACAGCGTGCGTGATGCGCCAATAAACACCAATGGCGTTTTGTTGCGGCTGTACACCTTATCGCGCTGCTGAGCCCAGAGGCTTTTGCTATCAACAATAGCCGGCACATAACCCTGCTTGAGCCAATATGCGCTATAGGTCGACAACAATAGAAAGAGCGCAGTGCAAAAAATTAATAAAAACCACACCCCACGCCACACTACTGAACTCTTAAAATTGAAAGTAGATAAACGCATTACTGTCACCTGGTGAAATAATAATACATGCCGTTAATACAGCCATCATCAGTGCTAGAACAGTTAAAGGAAGCTTACTGAGCAGTGTTTCAAGGTTAATATTTTTAAACAGCACATGAATCGCCACTAATCCAGCAAAGCACGCCAAGACTAAAGAAAACTCGGGTAACACGCTGGCAGCACTGTCTAATACTGCAGGGAAATTAAACAACTTAAGCGTCCAAGCCAAACCTTGCTCTAGCGTGGCCACACGGAACCAAGCCCAAGCAAACATAACCAGTAGCAAGGTCAGCAACCAGCCCAGTAGCGCCTTGAACCACTGCAAGGGTTTAATATCTAGCGTAGCGCCCAGCAATTGTTTAACCCAGCGCTCAGCAATTAACAACCCACCATGAATCGCACCCCAAATCACGAAGTTCCATGCAGCACCGTGCCACAAGCCACCAATGAGCATGGTGAGCATTAAGTTTCTGTAAGTGAATAGCACGCTGCCACGATTACCGCCCAAAGGGATATAAAGGTAGTCGCGCAGCCAAGTAGAGAGCGAAATATGCCAGCGCTGCCAAAAATCAGAGAAACCAATGGCGGCGTAGGGATAGCGAAAATTGAGTGGCAAACGAAAGCCTAATGCCAAGGCCGCACCAATTGCACAGGTTGAATAACCGGCAAAATCACAAAAAATCTGCCCACTAAAAGCAGCAGTAGCCACCCACGCTTGAGCGCTATTGACATCACTGCTGGCAAATAACTGGTTGGCAATCGGGGCAAAGACACTGTCGGACAGCACAATTTTTTCAAACATACCAAGCAACATCAAAGCCACACCGATGATGACACCCTGCAGAGTGCTACGGCGTGGGGTTTCGATTTGCTCGCGCATAAAGGTCCAGCGCACAATCGGCCCCGCAACCAATTGCGGAAAAAACGACACATAGAGCGCATAGTCACGCCAGCTTTTAGTTGCGGTAAACTTGCCGCGGTAGACATCAATACAATACGAAAGTGAGTGAAAGGTATAAAAGGATATGCCTAAAGGCAGAATGATATCGGCCTCGTAATCCGGCATATTGATGGCGAAAACCCTAAGAAAATCTTGCAGGATGCTAAAGAAAAACAGTACATATTTAAAAAATATTAAAATACTGAGATTGGAAACGATGGTAATGGTTAAAAATATTTTCTTATACGATGGCCGCGCGTGACCAATAGCCAAAGCCAGCAACCAGTCGAGCGTGGTAGTGAATAACAGCAAAGGTAAAAACCACGGATTCCAAGCGGCATAAAAAACATAGCTGCCAACCAGTAACTGATTTTTCTTACTCGACCAGGCCGCCGGTAAGTTATAGATCACCAATAAAACAGAGAAAAACAGAAGAAAAGTTATCGAATCAAACTGCATACAAAGCCCTTAAGCGTGAACAAGTCCATACAACAATCAACTGACTAACCGATCTAAAAGCGCAGTAAATTGCTGCGAGCTTTTCCATGCTTCACCACAGACAAAGCGCGGCAATGCATATAATGATGAGTGTTCTGTTACAAAATCGGCTTGCGTGGTAAAGGCCGCTTCAATTGCATGTTGCGCAGTATAGTACGGTAAATAGTGATGTTGCAGATAATGTGCAGCATGCCCATAGGGATAAGCAAAATAACGCACCGTTTGCGCGGCTGAGCCGAGCTTAGAATTAATTAAACCTGTGGCTTGGCGTATTTGCTTAGTCGCCTGCAAGTAGTTATCAACGGTAAAGAACTGCCCCAAAGGCTGCTCAATGGGCGCTTGAAAGGGCAAAGACACATGCCAGTGATTCCAACTGTGATTTTCAATCGACCAGTAACCACTGCTGGCAGCTTCCTGCCACCAACTGTCATCCGATAAAGGCTCTCCTGCATAACAGCCATGATCAATGTGCCGCCGCGCCACTGGACAGGCAATCACAAAGGAGGTCATCAGCGCGCTGGTAGCTGAGTCACAACGCTGCGCGCCGAGTGTGTGGCGCATAATGTTATTAAATGATGTTTGCCAACCAAACTCAGGATGCTGGTAATCAAACCAATCCAGCGTTGTGCCATCATCACAGGTCAACACCACAGCAGCGCGAAAATCTAACAACGCCATGCCGTTAAGATGTTGAACCAACTGCTCAATGCTGATGATGGGAATATTACGCTCAACGATACTGGCTAAATCATGCGCAAAGGCCACATGATCATTGAGCTCGTAGCTATTACCTTGAATATTCTGACTGTGGTAGCACAAGGCAGCGACACGCATTAAAAAGCACCTACGTGACGAGCTTGGGCCAGTAATTCGTGCTTGTGGCGTTCGCTCACCTGCTCTGCCCACTTAACATACAAGCACTCTTGGTCAGTACCGACAAAACCCAAGGTATCAATAATCTTTAAGACCTGTGGCACTGACGTGTGCCCAAAGAATGCTTGAGCCGTATCGCGGTGGCGATCAAGCACATGCATGATGGCTATTTTGGCAAAGCCGCCCTGCTGTCGTATCGCTTTACGCAAGACTGTACTGATGCCATGTTTAACTACCGCCGTATCAGTGACTAAGCCACCAATATAACAAGCGCCCTCTTTAAACCAATAATTTAAGTAATTGGCCACGCGATAACTACCGTCACTCATACGGCACAAGGTGACAACATGAATGCCATGCCGCGGAGCTGGGTGCCCAAACACCCGCTCAAACAGCTCATCAACAACATCAGCGCCATTGTAAATCTCAGTGACTATGATTTGGCCTTGAAGATTTTCTAGCATTGCCGCGTATGGGTTATCACGCAGCGGCGTCACCGCGGGCGCTGCATAACAATTGCGCAGCTTTTTAAAAAACATTTTTACTGTCATCGACAAGCCTTTGTGATGAATCTGTCGGGGGCTTCACTGTTATGAAGATTTCTACGATCATTGCTACGTCTCGCCCATAGTGAGGGTTTGACGCTCTGCGCTGAATATAATTCGATTAATATATATGCCTTTGATCTTAGTTTGCGCACTCACACGCAAACTAAGACTTTCAATATTTTCAGCAAAAGGCTGCAGTGGCGTCAACTGATACAGAGTTAAGCCTCGTGCAGCCTGCCACTGACGCTGACTTTCACAAGCAATGCTCACGCCATTGACTTCAAGACTTATATTAAAATCATCTGCCAGAATACCCACGCACTCAAGCTGAATCGTTTGTGCAGTGTGATACAAATAGGGTTGCGGGGCATATAACTGTGCTTGTTGCTCAGTCAATTTGACGTGCAAACCCTGCTCCGTGGCTGTTAATTTATGATGCGGACTACGCCAACCTTCTAAGCTTGTAAAACATTGCGAGCCAAATGTGTAGCACTGATCTCCGCGTGCGATATCAGCATACATCAGCATAAAGTCGATGAGCGCATGCTCTAATGGCGTATCGCGTAATGCCATGTGCGCATTGAAGCCAGTCTGTCCATGGTCTGTGCCACTACTGCCATTCCATGCCATTAAGTTCACGAAGCGGGCGCCATGGTTGAACATTTCACGCAAACAATTCCAAGAGTATCCATAATCCGGTAAAGCTTGAGCATCATCGCGTAAATCAGCTGGGTTAAATTCAACCACGGCCCAATCAGGGTCTAGCGCTCGAATATTTTCAAAAAAAGACAATTGGTTTTCTGTACTAATCGCATTACGCGCACTTTCACCGTACAAAATAGCGCCAACATGCCCTTGATCTGGCTTGCTTCCCGCTAAAGACATACCGCCAGAATCATAGTTCTTTAAGGGGCTGTTGAGCTGTAATGCAAAGGGATCAATGCGGCCTCGCGGCGAAGTAAAACCTTGTGAAGAAAAAATCATACGCGAAGGCAGGCCTGCTTCGACCAACCAATCACTTAAATCAACATAGTGACGATGTACAGTGTGGCGTCTAAACTGCTCCCAAAGTGTTAGTGCTTTTTCTTCTAAGCCTGTGCAAGGCAGGCAGTGAACATGGCGAGGCGGCTCCACTTCAAGCCAAGACTCAAACTCAGTGCCTAAATAACGGTTGAGCTGCGGCAAACTCCAAGGCGTATGCTGTATGCAATGCTTGAGCTCATTCGCGTACGCACCTGTTGCTGATAACCAGTGACGAAATTGCTCTAGAGTTTGCGGATTAAAGTCGTACCACTGCTCGCCCTCAAAAAAAGGATTGTGGTAACAATCAGGGTCAAGATTACTGCCAAGGTACAGCTGTGGATGCTGCTGAGCAAACTCAACAATCGACTGCGCAACCTGCTGTAGATTACGTTTTTTATACTGACGCACGCTGCTGTTGTAATGATTGAGTGTTAAAGCACGCGATAATTCAGGTGCCGTCTCAGCGCCCGTCAAATGCGTCAAATAATCATCTGGCATCACTTGATTACGCTGATTCCACTGGCAGTTTTCCTCTGACTCCTCCAAATGGTCAGTTAGATCCCATTCAGCACAACTACCTGCCGCATCACCCCAAATACCGCCATTCAGGCCAATCACACAAGGCACTTGATGTTCAATAGCATATTTAAAAATTGTATCTAAAGAATCAGCCAGCACCAGTTTCCCACTCGCTTGGGTACGGCTCTCATCAAAGCTTGGATCAAACTGCCAATCATGCTGCGCACCTTTAGTACTGCGCATATATAACAGCGGCGCCATAAAGCCGAGCTGGCAATTGCCAATCGCAAAGGGAGCGAGCTTTTGCTTGAAATCACCAAAGCCGCCCAGACTGATATTGCTACTGGCTACCGTAAAGTAAAATGCCTGATCGCCACTACAGATGCGTTTTTGATAATGGTCGCTATGGTATACAAAAGTGGTTTTTAACAGCTCTTGGCTATCTGCACTGCGGTAATACAACTGCACCTGAGTTGCACCACGCGTACTTAAATGCGCAGCAGGAAAGTCTATGTGTAGATTAAAACCTGTGGTAATGCTTTGGTCCATCTCGGGGAAAACACACTGGACATCTTGGCGAACCACATCAGGTTGAAAGCTGAGTACGCTCTGCCCATTAACTTGCACAAAAAGATCAAATACAGGTGCGGTGCTATACAGCCAACCCTCGATCTTCAGCCCATTATCTATCGACCCTCTTGAAATAAAGTCGATACAAAACTGCACACTTTTCTTTTTTTCTGCGTGGGGAGTTGGGCAATGCTGTGCTGTGGCAGGTTGACACTGTTTAGAGCGAGACAACCAATCGACTTTTTTAAACTGTGCCTTTAAAAAGCGTTTTAATCGAACAGTCATTTGGCAACCAACTTTAAATTATTAATGGCACTAATTTAACAATAAAAAGCCGAGTTTCACGTAGTAAAACTCGGCTCCGAATGCAACACATCAACCTTTAAGCTAAGTCGCTCATTACAACTGAGGACCTGCATTTTTAATTGCATCAGTCACGTCAAACTTCTCAAAGTTCTCTACAAACTTAGCAGCCAACTCTTTTGCAGCAGCATCGTAAGCAGCTTTGTCAGCCCAAGTGTTACGTGGGTTGAGCAAGTTGCTGTCAACGCCAGGAACTAGTTTTGGTACGTCCAAGTTGATCACAGGTAAGTGCTCAGTTTCTGCACCCACTAGTGTTCCGCCTTGAATCGCCGCAATCACTGCACGCGTGGTTGGGATATTAAAGCGCTCACCCACACCGTAACCACCGCCAGTCCAACCGGTATTCACCAGGTAAACTTTTGAACCGAAGCCTTGGATACGTTTGATCAACAGATCTGCGTACTCGCCCGCTGGACGTGGGAAGAACGGTGCACCAAAGCACGTAGAGAAGGTAGAACGAATACCTGAGCCTGAACCCATTTCTGTAGAGCCAACCAATGCGGTGTAGCCTGACAAGAAGTGGTAAGCCGCTTGTTCGTTATTCAAGATGGACACCGGTGGCAGTACGCCAGTCAGGTCACAGGTCAAGAAGATTACTGCATTGGGCTCGCCAGCACGGTTGGCAATCACACGTTTTTCAACGTTTTCAAGCGGGTAAGCCGCACGGCTATTTTGCGTCAAGCTGTCGTCGCTGTAATCAGGTACGCGCTCTTCATTAAGAACAACGTTTTCCAATACTGCGCCAAATTTGATGGCTTTCCAAATCACTGGCTCATTTTTCTCAGACAAGTCGATGCATTTTGCATAGCAACCGCCTTCGATATTAAACACAGTGCCAACACCCCAACCGTGCTCGTCATCACCAATCAGGTAACGGCTTTCATCAGCAGATAGAGTGGTTTTACCGGTACCGGACAAACCAAAGAATAAAGTGGTATCGCCATCTTCACCGACGTTCGCAGCACAGTGCATCGGCAATACATCTTTAGCCGGCAACAAGTAGTTTTGCACTGAGAACATGGCTTTTTTCATTTCGCCAGCGTACTGCATACCCGCCAACAGAACTTTTTTCGCGGCGAAGTTAATCATCACGCAACCATCAGAGTTGGTACCGTCACGCTCAGGTACACACTCAAAGAATGGCGCGTTAATCACTTGCCACTCATCTCTGTCTGAAGGATTAAAGCTCTCTGGAGTAATAAACAAGCAACGGCCAAACAGGTTGTGCCAAGCTGTTGTTGTGGTCATTTTAACTGGCAAATAATGCGCTGGATCAGAACCCACGTGCACATGTGAAACAAAGCTTTCGCGTTCAGCCACATAGGCTTCAACACGCGTCCACAGTGCATCAAAGATGTTCGGCGCTATCGGGCGGTTAATCGCACCCCAAGCAATATGAGCATCAGTGCTAGGCTCTTGTACGATAAAACGGTCAGCAGGCGAACGACCTGTACGGTGGCCAGTTTCAACAACCAATGAACCATTAACAGCTAATTTGCCTTCGCCACGGCGAACGGCCTCTTCAATTAATTGAGCAGCACTAATATTAGTGTAAACAGCGGTTTTTGCTTGCGTCATGAGATCCCCAACGGCCAGAGCCGAGTCCTCCAGAAATTTTGTAGCGCTTCAGCATCCGCGCTACAACGAAAAAGTTGTACGCGATTATGCCAGAGTTATGCAATTAATGCACTGTGCTCGAGGCATCAGTTGCATCCTGATCAGCAAACATTTGTACAATATCGGCGTCATTAAATAAGTAACGCTGATTGCAGAACTGACAATCAATCTCAATTGTGCCTTCTTTTTCAGCCAGTAACAATTGTAAATCGGCTAAGCCTAGGCTGACTAAAGCCTGCTCTGAACGCGCACGCGTACAGCTGCATTTAAACTGCAAATCTGTTGCATCAAATAGACGCACCTGTTCTTCATGATACAAACGATTCAAAATGGTTTCATTATCTAAGCCCAACAGTTCTTCAGCGGTTAATGTTGAGGCTAAGGCCACCACATGCTGCCAGCTGGCCTCACGTTCTTCAGTATCGGTGATGCGATCCGCAGGCAATTGCTGCAAAAGCATACCGCGCGCACGTTGACCATCGGCATATAACCAAAAACGTGTAGGCAGTTGTGCTGAGTTCACAAAATAGTTACTAAAGCATTCAGCCAAAGTTGCGCCATCTAAAGCCACTAAACCCTGATAACGCTGACCTTCATTTGGATCAACGGTCAGCGCCAGCACGCCTTCAGGCATCAACTCTTGAAAGGTCGCACCACTTTCAATCTGATCCGCTTCATAGCGCGCAATCGCACGCAGTTCGCGATCACTGGAACACTCAACCATCAACAAGGGTATCGGACCTTTAGAGCGCGCTTGCAACACCAACAAACCATCAAATTTCAGAGTATTGACCAGTAAAGACGCAGCAGCCAACAACTCACCTAGCAAAGCCGCAACAGGCTCTGGATAGGTGTGCTTGGCCAGCACATGTGCATAACTTTCTTCTAAACTGGCTAACTCACCACGCACATCAGTGTTATCAAAAATAAAACGCTGAGTAAAATCAAAATCTGCCATAAAAATCCTATATCGCTTATTACATAATTTTAATAATTCATTAGTATTTCTTATTTAACAATAAGTCTTCCACTGTGAACCTCATGCATCCAGCAAATGAAGACGGCTCAATATCCAGCCGTAAATACTGAATTTTTTCTTGAGCATTCCAACCCATATTTAATCCAAGCGTAATCTGTGCTGTACCTTGCGATACGTCTGATTTCACACTGTTTATTTCGCTAAAATCATCATGCTCATGGCCCTTCCAGAACAACTGAACATCTATGTTTTCTTGCGCATCACCCGCACACACGAGGTTAACAGCCACACTATCGCTGGCTTCGCCCTGAAGCTCATGTTCAAGCTTGTACACTATAAAGGGATCGTCTCCTGTAATAGAAAACATACCATCTGCATGTTGCAAGTCGTGCAAGTCAGCAATCTCGCTATTAAAAGAATACAAAGGGTCTTGCTCAACATCGAGAACTGGATACTCAAACGGCAAGCCACCGTCAATCGAACGCTCAACTATGGTTACAAAGACGTAATCTGGCTTAAAGTCATCAACAAGCTTAACCAGTTTTTCTTGATTCAAGTGATCGTAATGCACTTGCACAATATTTGAAAAAACACGACTCATATAAGGTGAAAGCGCCGTTCCAAAGGAATCCCTGATCCACAATACTTTTTTGTTATTTTGTGCGCCAACTGCAGTCACTAACAAAGGTTCCGGCTGTGAAATAATTTCTGGATTGTGAGCACACTCGACGTGCTCGCGAGTATAAAAAATATGGCATTGAGTCTTTATTGGCGTATTGGGTAAAAACTCTACAACCTGCTGCTGGTCTTTAAGCTCTAATGTGAGTCGCAAAAACCCAGACAAATCATTACCATGAATTGCAACTGGATCTTGCAGCACAGCACGCAAATCATAGTTAATTTCAGGATTATCTTTTTGTATTTTTTTTATAAAATCATCAAAAGCAATCCATGCGCCCAGTCTATTCCAGTGTGTATCTGTTTTATAATATAAGTCATGCGCATTATCTAAATCTTTAGCCTCCAATAATGCTGAGCGAGGATAAATATAGTACTTATTTTCAGTTACGCTACTCAACAAATCGACCTTGTTATTCTCTGAAACTTTAAACCAATCTGGCAAATACTCTGGATAGATAGAAGACTTATTAGGTCCAACTAAAACCTTAAAGTCTTGCACCCCTTTAGATGCAAAAAAATCACCCCAAGCATCGAGCTTACGCTTCTTATTTAGAGCAGTGCGAATATAAGAAGCATCAACACCGCTTCGTGCTGCAGTTACTGTATTAGCATGATCATTACCTAAATACAGCCAATCATCTTTACCTATAATCACTTGCCCTGGGCTCAGGTTTAAACCATAGTCATAAAGAAAACCATTAGCTTTTGCAATAACAAAATCAATGTTATATATATGCTTTACTTTAAAACTTTTAACTCCTGCCATAAGATTAATCAAAGGAACGAATCCTAAAATCAAAAAGGCAAGAATAAAAAATAAAAAAACTTTATTTTTCATATTTTACTCAAAAATTGAAATATAAGAAAACGCTGCTAGAGGCAACAGTTGACACGTATATAGAAATAGAAAACAAGAAAGCAGCAAGAATAATCTTACGACCTGTCAATCCTTGATTAGCTATTTGCAATGTGTTACTTCTCGTCAAAATATAAAAAGTAAGAACAATGCATGCTGCTGGAAAAGTATTGACTAATAGCTCAAAAGGAATTAAAGCAGCATAACCATCAAAAAAACCACCATAAGACTGTAATCTAGAAGTTTCTATGCTATTTAAATCATGCTGCATAATACTTTTAATATTAAACATACCACGCAAAACTTTAAATGCAGCATTCATATCTTCTGCTCTAAAGAAAACCCAGGTGATATTGACAAAGTTAAAGGTCAAAACCCAACCCAGTACTGCAGGCATAACCAAGCCTAAGCGATGCCAAAACCTATGTATAACCAAAGCGAAACCATGCATAGCGCCCCAGACAACAAACATCCAACTGGCACCATGCCATAAACCGCCCAGTAAGAAGGTTAGAAAAAGATTCACATAGGTACGGCTAGCACCTAAACGATTACCGCCTAGAGGAATATACAAATAATCCCGTAAAAAACGACTTAATGTCATATGCCAACGCCGCCAAAAATCCTGTATGTCTGTTGCTTTATAAGGCGAGTTAAAGTTCACAGGCAGCTTAATATTAAATAGTAAAGCAGCGCCAATGGCCATGTCAGTATAGCCACTAAAATCAAAATACAATTGAAAGGTATAACTGAGGCTGGTCACCCAAGCATCAAAAAAACCAAGTTCTGTTGTGCTAGTAAAGCCTGCCGTAGCCCAAGCAGCAAAAGTATCAGCAATGCCTACTTTTTTAAACAAACCCATTGAAAATATAAAAAGTCCCAGAGCAATATTATGATACGACTTAATCAAAGTTGAGCTAGAAGAGAACTGCGGCATGACTTCTTTATGGTGAACAATGGGGCCTGCGATCAATTGAGGAAAGAAAGTTACAAACAAGGCATAATTTAAAAAGTTGTATTCACGCATTTCCTCACGATAGCTATCAACTAAGTAAGCAATTTGCTGAAATGTAAAAAAACTAATAGCTAAAGGCAAGACTATATTTGGCAAATCAAAACTAGCACCCATAGTATTTATATTATTTACAAAAAAGTTAGCGTATTTAAAAAAACCTAGCAAACCTAAATTAAACACAACACCTATCGTTAGAATACCTTTCTTACTAATAAACCTATTAGCTTTATTTCCTAACTCTTGACCCACCCCATAGTTAATCAACATTGATACAACTATTAAAGGCAAATAAACAACATTCCACCAACTGTAAAAAAACAAGCTCGCAAAAACCAGCCATGCTTTACCAACTGCAGGTTTATAGACGCTATTAAGAAAAAAATAAATAAAAAAGCATAGCGGTAAAAAAATAAATATAAATTCTAATGAGTTAAAAAGCATTTTCACCTCGATGCTCATAATGCAGGTGAGGCATTCTATATGATTTATCTAAAAAAAAACCATACTCGACACCCCACCCGTGCATTAGAACCGATGTTTAGTACAGTTTAAGTGGCTTTAAATCGATGAATCTGACGACGTTGCTTTTTATTAGGTCGTCCATCAGTTTGAATACCCAAGGCGCCGGCTTTGCGTAACGCGGCAGATTTCTCACGCGCATCAAGGCTCTCTTGGGTTTCGCTATATAACAGCTGTGCTTGTGGTGCGCCGCGACGTACCGCGCTTAACTGCTCAATCACCACGGTGCACTCATCGTAGCCAGCACGCAGCACTAACTCATCACCCACCTTGGGTTCTTTAGAAGGTTTACAGCGCTCGCCACGGCAATGCACTTTGCCACCTTCAATCGCCTCTTTAGCTAAGGCGCGAGTTTTATAAAAACGTGCCGCCCACAACCACTTATCCAAACGAACTTTTTCTTGCGCTTCATGACTCATAACTGACACTTACCCTCGAATACTCTATCCAACACTGTGCTGCTCGGTTATTGCGGCATGCGCTTTAACCGGCAAACAGACAGTTGCTTCAAGACCACCGCCAGCGCGGTTATGTAATTTAACGCTGCCACCATGCTGCGCAGCAATACGTTGCACAATAGCCAGACCTAAGCCTGTGCCTTGGCCGCCACGCGCCTGATCACCACGAATAAAGGGGTTAAAAATACGTTGTAAATCATCCGGATCAAGTCCAGCGCCACGGTCCAGTACACTGATCGCGACATACGACAGCTCCTCGCCTTGCACCACAGAGGCGGCCACTTCAACACCTTGACCGCCATAACGCAGCGCATTTTCCAGCAAGTTCACCAGCATGCGTTTTATCGAAACTCGACGTAACAATAACGAGGGCATAGTTTCCAAGCACAACCGAATGGCATGCCCTTGTTGGTTATATGGGGCAACTACGGTACTAATCAACTCATTGAGATCACAATCTTCCAATGGCTCATCGCGGCCGTCACGAATAAAGGCTAAAAACTGATCTAAGATCGCATTCATATCCTCAATATCGCGCACCATATCTTCGGTCAGCTCATTGTCGCTATCGAGTAACTCCAGCGATAGACGCAAGCGCGTCAGCGGTGTGCGTAAATCATGTGATACGCCAGCCAGCATCAATTCACGCTCACGTCCGGCCTGCTCCACGTCATCAGTCATTTGATTAAAGGCCCGATACACATCCGCCATTTCACTGACCGTATCGACATCAACCGGTAAACGCACACTGCGCCCCTGTCCAAACTGGCGAGCGGCAATCACTAAACGTTTTAACGGTGCACTCAACTGCCGGACAAAAACCCATGCTGCGCCGGTAGATAACAACCCAATTCCAAGAAACCATGCCACCAAGTTCCAAACCCGCTGCCCTCGCAAGGGGTGCGGATAGAGCCGCACACGAATCCAGTCTGGCCCTAAACTGGGGGCATTCACCCACAAGGATGGCGGACTTTGCGCACGAATACGCACTCGCGTATCAGCGCCCAGTTCAGCGCGCATTTGCTCAGAAAAAATATCACTGTAAGGCCAATGTTGCTCACCTAAGGGGACTTCATGCTCTTGCACCAGCTGCAAGCCCGCCGCTTTAGCAATAGCAGGACGCTCTATCGCAGGCGAAGCCCAATAAGCACGCAAGGTCAGCGCAGCACCTAAACTGTATTGACGATCCACCAACACATCTTCATTGACCATCAAATAAATCAGGGTCAGCGCTTTAGAAAAAAGCACCGCCAGTAACACCATCCACAGCGTGCGGGCAAAAAAACTCTGCGGGTATAATAACGACGTCTTCATGCCTGCCCATCGGGTACAAACACATAGCTGACGCTCCAAACGGTTTGGATGTAGGCTGCAACTGCTAGTAATAAACGAAAGAGTTTATGTTGCGCATCTGCTGCTACTGCTCCGCAGACACCAAAACTATCAAACTCAACACGCTGCGCTTTGGCCATTACTGCCATGGTTTTCTCCAAAGTTTGTACATTATTTAGCGGCTTTGTAGTTATACGACAAAAGCTATTTATTCGCACGTTTTTCCCAAAGAAGGGTAGCCTTGAGCATGCCTTGTAACATGTTAATGTTTGGTGCTACCGATGACCTAGATCTGCAAAAATTTTCGACTTTACCACCCACAACTTTAATACAGGGTACAGTTTTTATTTTTTAAAAACTAATCGAGCTAATAGTAGTAGAGAAAAAACCAGACCTATAATTTGTAAATATACCCCACCTAAAAAAAGAACTGCATGTTTAGCTGCTTCAGTATAGCCATCACCAAACACAGATGAGACTATTGAATAGCCTGCAGTAAGCCCACCTATGGTAAGCAGATACATATAAGATGAAAGCTCTAAAGATGTCTTTTTAGGTGATAGAAGTAAAAATAGACCAGTAAAAAAAGAACTGATAAAAAGGATTGTAAATATAATAAAAAAGACAGATGAGTTGATTTTAGAGATTATATGACTAAAAGAAAAACTCTTAATTAACTTATGCTTTTCAAATGCATGAGTGTCGTCTGCAGTTGTTAGCCCTAAATAGTCAGGATAAAATAATTTCATTTCTTCTGTGAATTTTACAAGGGGTACAAAAAGCGTAGCTGGATCTTGAATAAATAATTTTAGCAGTTTAGCTCGACTCACATCTTGAACTTCAGGACAGTTAGTCAGAGCATTTTGATCAGGATGGTAAGAGCTGAAGCCGATATTAGTATTACAACGCTCAGGTAAGCCTAAGACTTCTAACGCTTTTTTCTTGTTTTTTGCTTCAGGAAGCACTGTATATAAAAAAGTATTTATCTTGTTTACAGAATTAATCGATGCTTCGATTATTAAGTTATTTTTACTCATTATTTGAGATGCTGAAATACTAAATATACTTAAACATAGTAAAATAAAGGCAGTCTTTTTAAATGCTGTACGATGATAAATAAGCCAAAAAGCAATGACTAAAAGCAGAAAGTTTAGGTAAGACCATTGCTGCTTACTTAACCCTAACCAAAAAATTGCGATAATAAGTATTACTATCTGTAGTATTGGATATTTTCCATTTTTTTCATAAAGTAAGTTGTAGGTACATATTACAATTAAAGTAAATGCAGAGATAACAGAAAACTCACCATACAAGGTATTAGCATAAGCAAGATAAATCCACTCAGTCAAAATACTAAACAAAATAACACTTGGCACAACCTTTGATTTGCTAAAAGAAATAGCAAGAAATGAGAGACTCAATAACAGTAATATTTTTATAGAGCCTAGAACATTGAAACTTATAATATCCCCAACAGATAAAAATCGAGTAAGAATATATGAAGTAATATTATCAGATGAATAAAGGCAGTTATCTACTAGAATATCAGCATCGTAGAGTAGTTGAGCGCTAGGTGCAGTTGCATGAGCGGATACTTTAGCATGCCCTGGAATATAGCTCCATAGACCTATACAGGATGAATGCCTAATAAAATCATAGTTATTGGCATATCCAATAAACCCAGGTTTATACAAGAAAAACATACAATAAACTGCAGTCAAAGTCAGAAAAAACCCTGAAATAATATTTTTATTTCTTAGACTAGATACCATTTCAATACATTCCTAACTTATAAACTTTTTATATGTAAAAATCTTTTCCGGATTTTATAAAAAATCCTTTATCTACCATGCTGAGCATTTCACTATCGCCTCTTGAATCGCCATAAGCATAAGTAATAGAGGGTTTTCTATTTTCTAGACTCATCCACTCCTGTATTTTGTCTGCTTTTTCTTTCCCATAGCAATTCAATCCTTGAATATTTCCATCAACTATTTTTGATTTTGTATTGAGTTCAGAAGAAATAACATACGAGAGATTTAAAGCTTCTCCAAAGAACTTTAACCAAATATCAAATGAAGCGCTGACTAATACACAATCATGACCTTGCTCCTGATGCCATTTAAGTCGCTCAATACCTTCTGGGCGCAATAGCGATGGAAGCACTACCTCAGCGAAACGCTCACCTAAAGTAAACAATTCATCAATATGGTATCCAGCCAGATAACGTTTAAGCACTGTTTCTTTGGCTATATCATTACGTACCAGTTTAAGGAAGTAGCCAGCGAGTACAGGGCTGACCAGCAGTAGTTTCCAATAATATTTAGGCTGGCCTGAAATAAACTTAAGAAACGGCATCAAGGTGTCGCACGTCGTTAACGTGCCATCAAAGTCAAAAAAGGCTACCGGCGTGTCATTAATATTTGCACCTGATGCTGACTCTTCACTCATAACGACAATCGTTTGAAAATAGCTTCAGGTATATGCTTGATAATCTGCATAATGCCCCACCAAAACCAAGGTAAATAGACATCGCCTTTACCTTTTTGCATGGCATTAACGATCCCTTTAGCAATGATTTCTGGCTTCGCCCAAAGCGGTCCCGACTTGTCAAAATCCGCAGTCATGGGTGAGTCTACAAATCCCGGCTTAATCGTAACGACTGAAACGCCTTTTTTAGCCAGACGATTACGTAAGCCCTGCATAAACAGACTGACCATGCCTTTAGCTGCGCCATACACATAATTACTCTGGCGACCACGATCCCCTGCGACTGAACTAATCGCCGCAATAACACCTTTACCTTGCTCTTCAAATCGATTGGCCAGCAGCGATAACAGACTCACCACGCTGAGTGCATTCGTTTGAATCTCTTGCAGCGTAAGAGCTACATCAGCCTCACAGGCTTTCTGATCAGGCAAGGTACCATGAGCAATCAGCGCCGCATCCAGGCCACCTAATGCCTCACTCGCTTGCTCAATAAGAGTGATGTGCTGGTCTATATCGGTTAGATCTGCACTTATACCCTGAATAATTTGCTCACTTCCCGCTCTTACTTTTAGATCGGCAATAATTCTGCTGAGTTTATCGGCATTGCGACCAATGCAATACACAGAGGCACCATTTTGTACCAATTGTCGTGCAGTATGTTCAGCAATAGCCGAGGTTGCACCGAAAATTACAACACGATTTAAACTATTCATAAAGTTACACGCTGCCAAAAATGTGATGAGAAAGCGGGATCAATAAAATCTGAAAAACGTTCCCACTCTGGAAAGCCTGACTGGAACAATGAAGCAGGCATACGTGCATCCTTAGCTGGATACAGTGCGCCACCAGCTTCACTAACGATGGCATCCAAACGATTAAATAATTTCAGAGTTCTATCGCCTAAATTAGGAAAATCCAGTGCAAGTGTTGTTCCTGGCCTTGCAAAAGACAGCATCCCGACTGACGCTTGTGATCCAAATGTTTTCAGTACGGCAAGAAAGGAACCTTGTCCGCTCTGGGCAATAGCATCCAGTAATTGAGCTGTTGCTTCGCGTGCAACCTCAGGAGGTAGCACGCATTGATACTGATAAAATCCTTTATGACCGTAGATACGATTCCAATTCTGAATGGCATCCAGCGGGTAAAAATAAGGTGCATAGTGGCACAGACTACCCTGAGGTTTTACCGGTTGACGGTAATACAAAGCATTAAAGCTGCGCAGGCTTAAACCGTTCACCAGAGATATCGGTGGATCAAAAGGAGCCCCTTTACTACGTTCTTTATAGCTCGGAAGCTGGGTTTGATTCGCTGCATGCTGACCGGCAAATAGAATCCCTCGACCTCGAGAGCGACCGCTGGCCAGACAATCAATCCAAGCAACAGTGTAAGGCCATTGCTGCTCGGCTTCTTTATTGAGCTGCCAGAACTGTTCAAGGTTACTAAAGCGCTGTGATTCGACCCACATCCACGGATTATTGACAGGTATCAACTGAATTTCAACCCAGCTTAGTAGCCCTGTTAAGCCAAGCCCACCAACGGTTGCTCTAAACATATCGGTATTAAGATCAGGACTGCACAGCAGCACTTCACCTGTCGAACGGATCAGCTCAAAGGCTCTGACATGATGGCCAAAACTACCCTCTCTATGGTGGTTTTTACCATGCACATCATTAGCTAGGGCCCCACCGACAGTGGCGTATTGAGTGCCAGGAGTGCTGGCTAAAAACCAACCATGCGGTACAACCAGCTGCAGAATACTTTGCAGAGTCACACCACTTTCGCAGCGCAGAATACCGTTTTTCTGATCAAATGAAATAAAACGATCAAGCAGGTGAGTATGTAGCAATGTACCTTTATCATTCAAGCATACATCGCCGTAACTACGCCCATTGCCATGCGCTAACAGCGGATGAGGCGCATTCTCTATAAGAGGAATGGCATGCTCAGTTAAGGTGAAAATCTTATCTGGTGCAATATTTGGCAAACGATTCCAGGACTGTAACGGGCTCATACTATTTCACCTTTACGGCTTTTATACAGTGCTAATAGCCCAATCAATACCGCAAACCAAAGAGTAGCCAAGCGTATAAATACCGTGGCAGCAATCGCAGCGGGCATGGTCATACCTTTTAATACCAATAATGAAATCATTATCGCTTCTGCTCCTCCCAATCCACCGGGTAAGAAGCTGAGCGCACCGGCTAGCATTGAGATGGCATAAACAAATACAGCAAATGAGAAGCTAATATCCGCACCCAGCCACTCTAACACTAAGTAAAAAGCCACGGCTTCGGCACCCCACGACACCACGCTGATTAGCGTAGCCAGTACTAATAATCCCGGTGTATGGCAACGGCGAGCTTCTCTAAGTAGATGAACAAGCTGAGTTAAGAGCTTAAATAACTTCCCTGTACGAACGCTGGTCCACTGATGAAAGTAACTCAGTAGGGTACGGCTAGAGATACATACAAGCACCAGAGCTATACCCACCATTCCCGCAAGCACCATGCCCCGAGCTTGTGGATACTCACTGAGCCCCACTAAAGTCAGCAGCACAATCGCAACCAGATCAGATAATCGCTCACTGATTAAAGCCGCAAAAGTAGCAGGAAATGGCACATTACGTTGTTTGAGCAGTACACCTCTAAAGGCTTCACCAGCTTTGCCAGGCGTAGTTGTCAGAGCAAAGCCGCTTAAATAAATACGCAAACTTGGCCACCAAGCAACCTGATGCCCGAGCTTGCCAAGATAGATCTGCCAACGGACAAAGCGCAATCCGTAATTGACTAAAGAAAGCAACAAGGCGATCAGCGTACCCAGCAAACCAATATGTACAAAAGCATCAATGACGTCTTGCCAACCGCCCCAAAGAGAGAAAGCTAAATAGCCACCAGCAGCGGCAATAATGGACAAGATCAATGCTTTTAATCGCCAGCCATCCAGCTGTGCAATAGTGCTACTCACGCTAACACCCAAAGTGTTGTTGCCACCCAAGCAAGCACGGTCACCAATAGATGCCAATCCGTTAACAGATCTTTTGCGGTGTCATTCCCCTTGGCCTTGTGATGCAATAAAAACAGATATCTAAAAATACCGTAAATCACAAACGGCAGTGTGTAAATTAGGTTTTCAGTCCCATGTAAAGCAATCGTCTGTGGGGAGACGGTATAAAGCCCAAAACTCAGAATGGTGCATGCAGCAGTGACAGAAATAAACTGCTCCAACATAGCTGGGCTGTAATCATCTAAGACTTTTCGGGTTAGGTTACTACTACCCGCAGAGTTCCCCAGCATCAGTAACTCTGCTCGGCGTTTTGAGAAACCAAGAAACAGTGTGACCATCAAACCACAAAGAAGTAACCATGCTGATGGCGCAATACCCAATCCAAGCGTACCTGCCAAGATGCGCAACATAAAACCAACTGAAATAATAAATACGTCTAAAATAACAACGTGCTTAAGTCGCCATGAATAGAAGATATTCATCACAAAATAAATCAAGACAAACACAGCGACCCAAAGACTCACCACTAATGAGAGCAGCACTGATGCAATGAGCATCCCAAGCAGTAAGAACTTGGCATGTATCAGCGAAACTTGGCCACTGGGTAAAGGCCTATGACACTTAACGGGATGCTCTCTATCTGCATCAATATCCATAATGTCGTTCAATATATAAACAGCACTGGCCATGCAGCAAAATGCAAAGAATGCTAGTGCTGCGTCCATCAATGTCTGAGACGACCACTGGTGAGCGAATAACGGCCCCAGTAGTACGAATCCATTTTTTATATATTGATGGGGGCGCAGCAACTTTATAACTGTGTACATGCCTGACTATCCATAATCCAAAGAGGTTATTTTGACATCCTCCCCCAGCTAAAGCAGGGGAATTCCTACAGTTAGACGACCATGCCAGACCGCGAGAATGTTCTGTGCAGCATTTATATCGCAGTCGTGAGTGACACCGCACTCGCACGTCAACTCTCTTATTCCAAGCCCTGCGATACCTTTCGGCCTGCTGTCGGGAAAAACGCCACAATTCGAACAAGTTTGGGTGGTGTATGCCTCGTTAACTTCCTTAAGCAGGTGGCCGTGGTTGCGAGCCCTAAATCAATACCGATACGGTCTTGTCCTACGGGTGTTGTGGCTTCTACATCAACCACCACAATCACAAAGTTTTCATGCCGTACCATCGGGTACAAACACATAGCCCACACCCCAGACAGTTTGGATATAACGGGGTTTAGATGGATCGGGCTCAATCATGCGGCGCAAACGTGAGATCTGCACATCAATGGAACGTTCTAAAGCATCCCACTCACGACCGCGTGCTAGATTCATCAGCTTATCGCGAGTCAGTGGCTCACGCGCATGCTCGACTAAGGCTTTGAGTACCGCAAACTCACCGGTCGTGAGCATATGTACTTGATCGCCTTTACTCAGCTCACGGGTCGCCAGTGACAAACTGTAATCACCAAAAGTGACGTCGGCTTCTTCACTGCTGGGGGCACCGGGTACGCTGGTCGATTGACGACGCAGCACGGCTTTAATCCGCGCCAATAATTCACGCGGGTTAAACGGCTTGGCCAGATAATCATCCGCGCCCAACTCTAAACCTTGAATACGACTGGCTTCATCACCTTTAGCGGTGAGCATAATAATGGGTATTTGATTATTACCCTCACGCAAGCGGCGACATACGGATAAACCGTCTTCACCGGGCATCATTAAATCCAGCACCACTAGATTAAACAGCTCGCGCGCCAGCATCCGATCCATGTGCTCAGCATTTTCCACACCGCGCACTCGAAAGCCTTGCTCTGTTAAAAAGCGCTCAAGTAAACGGCGTAAGCGTTCATCGTCATCGACAATGAGGATTTTTTCACCTTCAGCTACGCTCATGCTTTATTTACCTTTTTAATCAATATGTCTGAACGCTAGTATGCCGCAATCATGCCAGCCATGTGCACTAGGCATTGTTAGCAAATTTTTCATCCGCAGAGACAGCGCTGGTTTGCTGAGTGATTTCCCCTATAATCAGTCTTTTAATGCAGGCCTAACCTGCTTTTTTGACTGATGTAGGTAGCCTGATGGATAGCATAAGTTCTCGTATTGCCACCGAACTGGGTGTTCGCCCACAACAAGTGACCGCCACTATTGCCTTACTTGATGAAGGCTCCACCGTGCCATTTATCGCACGCTACCGTAAAGAAATCACCGGCAGCTTAGACGATACCCAGCTACGTAATCTAGAAGAGCGCTTACGTTATCTGCGCGAGCTGGATGAGCGCCGTGTTTCAATCCTGTCGTCGATTGAAGAGCAAGGCAAACTGACGCCAGAGCTGCAGCATGCCATCCAACAGGCTGATACTAAAACCCGTCTTGAAGACCTGTATTTACCCTATAAAAAGAAGCGCCGCACCAAAGGCCAAATCGCTTTAGAAGCGGGCTTAGGTGAGCTAGCCGATTTACTTTTTAACCATCCCAGTCACAACCCGCACACCGAGGCGGCACGCTTTATTGATGCTGAGGCCGGTTTTGCCGATGAAAAAGCCGTATTGGAAGGCGCTAAATATATTCTGATGGAGCGCTTTGCTGAAGATGCTGCTTTATTAGAACGTTTACGCAGCATGCTGCAGCACGATGCTCGTTTAAGTGCACGAGTCATTGCTGGCAAAGAAAACGACGGCGCCAAGTTCAGTGACTATTTTGCACACGATGAACGCTTTAAAAATGTGCCCTCCCACCGTGCACTAGCCATTTTCCGTGGCCGTAATGAAGGTTTTCTCACTGCCAGCTTAAGCCTCGGCGATGAAGTACCCGGCACGATGCATCCCTGTGAAGTGGTGATTGCTCAGCACTTTGCGATTAAAAACCAAGAACGCCCCGCCGATCAATGGCTAGCAGAAGTGGTGCGCTGGACGTGGCGCGTTAAGCTGTCTAGCCACCTAGAAACTGATCTATTTGGTCAACTACGTGAGCAAGCCGAAACTGAAGCTATTAATGTGTTTGCGCGCAATTTACATGACTTATTACTGGCAGCACCGGCCGGCCCACGTTGCACTTTAGGCCTGGACCCGGGTTTACGTACCGGTAGTAAAATTGCCGTGGTCGATGCCACAGGTAAAGTATTAGAAACCACCACCGTTTATCCGCATGTGCCCCATAATAAGTGGAATGAAACCCTCGCCACTCTGGCTAAGCTCTGTACTAAACATCAGGTTCAACTGATTGCTATCGGTAATGGCACCGGTAGCCGTGAGTCTGATAAGTTAGCCATTGAGCTGGTCAAAATGCTGCCTGAGCTGCGCATGAGCAAGGTGATTGTCAGCGAAGCCGGTGCTTCGGTTTATTCCGCCTCAGAATTGGCCGCAAAAGAATTTCCTGATTTGGATGTATCGTTACGCGGCGCTGTATCCATTGCTCGTCGCTTACAAGACCCATTGGCAGAACTGGTAAAAATTGATCCAAAAGCCATTGGTGTCGGCCAATACCAACATGACGTTTCACAATCGCAATTAGCGCGTTCGCTGGATGCCGTGGTGGAAGACTGTGTAAACGCCGTCGGCGTGGATGTGAATACTGCATCTTCAGCTTTACTAGCGCGGATCTCAGGTTTAAATGCCACGCTCGCGAAAAATATTGTCGCCTTCCGCGATGAGCATGGTGCGTTTATCAGTCGTGCAGCCCTGAAAAAAGTCCCGCGTTTAGGAGCGAAAACCTTTGAGTTGTCGGCCGGTTTTTTACGCGTGATGAATGGTAAAAACCCATTGGATGCCTCTGCCGTGCACCCAGAGACTTACCCCTTGGTCACGCGTATTGCTCAAGATACCAGTCGTGATATTCGCTCACTGATTGGCGACTCAGCATTTCTTCAGCAACTCGACCCACAGAAGTTCACCGATGAAACCTACGGTTTACCTACCGTGACCGATATTCTTCAAGAACTGGATAAACCCGCGCGCGACCCACGTCCTGAATTTAAAACAGCGACCTTCCAAGATGGTGTGGAAAGTCTAAAAGACCTAGAACTGGGCATGGTGCTCGAAGGCGTGATCACTAACGTGACCAACTTCGGTGCTTTTGTTGATATTGGTGTGCATCAGGATGGTTTAGTGCATATTTCTGCGTTATCGGAAACCTTTGTCAAAGACCCCTACCAAGTTGTAAAGGCCGGTGACATTGTTAAAGTAAAGGTTATGGAAGTGGATATTCCTCGTGCACGCATTGCCTTATCCATGCGCATGAGTGATACGCCCGGTGAAAAACCTGCGCCAGTCGCACGCACGCAACCAGTGCGTCATAATCCGCGCAGCGAACGTCACAGCCAAAACGACAAACCCGCCCCTAATAACAGCGCAATGGCTGCTTTATTTGCCAACGCCGGACATATTAAAAAGAAAAAATAATACATCGCGCGCAGTTATTTGCAGCAAACCTCACGCAGAGCTGATAAAAAGTCGGCCTGCGCCCTTGCACTCACTGATAACTGCCCCCATATTGCCCTAATGCCCTATTGAGGAATTTCCCTTGAGCGATACATATTCTCGTCGTCTGGCGCTGCTTAGCCAGCCCGAAGCTTTAGCCCAGCTCAAGCACTGCCTGCATGGTATTGAGCGTGAAAGTTTACGCGTGGAGCGCAATGGCCGCTTAGCGTTAAGCCAACACCCAGAGGCGCTCGGCGCTGCTCTGACCCATGGCAGCATCACCACTGACTATTCAGAAGCGCTATTAGAGTTTATTACTGATGCGCACCCTGACTCAGCACAGACCTTAGCTGAGCTTGAAGATATCCACCGTTTCACTGTGGCCAATATCGATCAAGAGCTGCTCTGGAGCCCTTCTATGCCGGGACATCTGCCTAAAGAAGAGCTGATTCCTATTGCTGAGTATGGCAGCTCCAATGTTGGCCAATTAAAGTACGTTTATCGCAAAGGTTTGGCGCTACGCTATGGCAAAACCATGCAATGCATTGCTGGGATTCACTATAACTTTTCGCTACCGGATTCAGTCTGGACATTGCTGCGCGAGGCTGAAGGTGATCAACGCTCAGAAATCGATTACCAATCAGCACACTATATCGGCTTAATCCGTAACTTCCGCCGCTACAGCTGGCTGTTGATGTACTTATTTGGCGCATCACCTGCACTGGATATCAGTTTTTTACGCGGTCGTGAGCATCAGCTGGAACGCTTTGATGAAGACACTCTGTATCTGCCTTACGCCACCAGCTTGCGTATGAGCGACTTGGGTTATCAAAGTAATGCACAAGCCGGCATTACACCCTGCTATAACGATCTGAGCAGCTACACCGACAGTTTAATCTGTGCAGTGAGCAAGCCATATCCTGATTACCAAAAAATCGGCAGTAAGAAAGGTGATGAGTGGCTGCAGATCAATACCAATATTTTGCAGATCGAAAACGAGTACTACTCAACCATGCGTCCAAAACGTATCACCATCGGTGATGAGCGTCCGGTCGAAGCTTTGATTGCGCGTGGTGTGCAATATGTTGAAGCACGTTGTATTGATATCAACCCCTTCTTACCCTTGGGCATTGATTTACCACAAGCACGCTTTTTAGATACGTTTTTACTGTTCTGCGCCCTACACGACAGCCCGCTACTGAGCAAAGCTGAATGCCCAGCAGCTACAGAAAACTTCTTAGCGGTGGTCAAGCAAGGTCGTAAGCCCAATCTGCAACTGCAGCGCGGCGAAGAATCGATCTCTATGCAGGACTGGGGACATGAGTTGCTGGAGCAGATGCAAGCGTGCGCGCAATTGCTCGATAACAGCTACGCCACCACCGAGCACAGCGACGCATTACGTAAGCAAGTTGAGAAGCTCAATAATCCTGACCTAACGCCTTCAGCACAAGTTCTCGCCAGTATGCGCGAGCAACAGTGCAGCTTCAGTCAGTTCTCGTTAAGACAAAGCCTGCAACATGCGCAAACGTTGAGCAAGCCACCACTCGACAACAATAAAACCGCACACTATCAGCAACTGGCTGAGCAATCACATCAAGCGCAAGCCGTGATTGAAGCACAAGATGAGTGCAGTTTTGATGAGTATATGGCCGACTATTTAGCCAACGCTTAATCAGACCCGATTCAACCCTGTGTTACAGCCTATGCTGCGCAGGGTTGGTCTGGCTATAAAGCGCGTCTATGACGCTATAAGCCAGAATAACTGAGTGTGACATCAGTCAATCTCTGTGATGCACTTTGGCAACTTGGCTATCGTTCAATAATGCCTAGATCATGCTCTGCTGACGCCGACGCCAGTTCTGCAGACTGAGATCCAATTCAGCCAAGGTGTGAATGCCTTGTACAGCGGCACGCTTGAGTAAAATCAGCATCAGCTCTGCCGTCACTAACGCATCTGCACTGGCATTATGACGCTGTAGCACGTGCAGATTGAAAAACTTGACCCAATCATCCAGCCCAGGCTTGCGCATACCATGCTCGGGATACAGTAGCGGCGCAATTTCAGCTACATCATAAAATGCATGCTGCAAATCATAGGCAAAAGCATCATCCATCTCACGCACCAACATGCGCTGATCAAAATTAGCATGAAACGCCAGCAGCGGACTGCTACCGACGTATTCCATAAAGCCCAGCAATGCTTTCTCTGGACGTATTCCAGCAGCGACTTCACTGGGTGGTATTTGGTGAATCAGTACGCTTTCACTGACCGCATGATTAGCGCGGCGCAGCGTGCAGCTAAACTGATCACCTAAGGCAATCGCTGAGTCTTCAATAGTCACTGCACCAATGGATAAGATTTTATCTTTAAGTGTATTTAAGCCACTGGTTTCTAAATCCACCACCACAAAACGCAGCTGCTGCAGCGGCTTTTCACTGGCGATATACGGTGCCAATGCAGTTAGACGCAGTGCATCTGTCTCGCGCAGTTCGGGACTTTTACGAAACCACTTAAAAAGTTTCACAGCTGATACCGAAAGGTCAAACTGGCTTGCAAACGCTGGGCCTGACGGAATGATTCACGTAAAATACGACGATCCAAGTGATTAAGTTCATCCGGATAAATACGATTGCTATAGGCCAAATCATTACGCGCTTGCTGCTGATGTTGCTGCATACGAATCAGCTGAATAAAGTGATAGGCCTCAGCGTAGGCATCGCCATCCAAGCGCTCAATCACACCTTTACTAACCAACTGACGAATACGTTCTGACGTATTGCTACTTTCCACGCCATGAGCCAGTGCAAGCACACGCACACCATCGACAAAGGGCGCCAAGCCTTTAATCTTTAGATCCAGCGTATCTTTTTCAGCACCCTTCTTGTCCAATGAAAAATCACGGAACAAACCACCCAATGGCGGCTTATTCTGCAGCGCACTTTGCGCCATCATACGCTGGAACATATCATTGCCATGAATCATTGATAGCAGTTCGCGGCGCAAGGCTTTAAAGCCTTCAGTCGGTCCCCAAATCGCCCGTAAATCAAAGTAAACCGTTGAATACAGCAGGTTTTCTGGGCTGGCTTCACGAACAATTTTACTAAAGCGGCGCGACCACTCTTGGCGTGATAAGCACAGATCAGCATTACCGGCCATAATATTGGCTTTGCACAGCATAAAGCCGCAGTCTTCCAACGCTAAGTTGATTTCACGCGCTAGAGGTAACAGTTTTTGCCGTATCGCATTGGCTTCTTCTTGGCTGCTGGCTTCAAATAAAATACCGTTATTTTGGTCAGTGTAGAGGGTTTGCTCTGTACGCCCTTCGCTGCCAAATACCAGCCACGTAAACTCAACACCTGGGTCGCCGTGCTGTTCAATGCACAACTCAATCACCCGCGACACCATATGATCATTGAGCAAGGTAATCAGGCGAGTGACTTGCTCAGAGTTGGCACCGTGAGCAATCATACGGTCCACTAACGAGCGAATCTCATTACGCAACTGGATAAGCTGCTCAATCGACACCGCATGGCGTACAGCGCGTGCCAGATGCACTAGATCAACGCGCTGCAATGAAAACAGATCACGCTCAGATACCACACCCACTAAAGCGCCATTTTGCACCACGCATACATGGGCGATATGTCGCTCAGTCATGGCTAAAGCGGCATCAAAAGCAGTCGCATGCGGTGGTAAATAAAACGGATCAGGCGTCATCAACTCACTAATAGGTCGACGCAGATCGGCGTTGGCATCGGCAATCACTCGGCGCAAGTCACGCAGAGTAAAAATACCTTTGGGTCGCTGCAACTCATCGGCTATCACCAAGCTGCCAATCTGCTGCTCATGCATCAGTTGCACCGCCTTATGCAGCGGTAAATGCCCTTCACAGGTGATCGGTTGACGTATCGATAACTCAGCTAAGCTGGTTTCCATCGAATATTGCGAGCCCAGTGTTTCCGCAGCACGGGTCTGCACTTGCTGATTAGCGTGATCTAATAAACTACTAATTCCGCGTACTGAAAAGTCGCGAAAGGCATTACTCTTAGAAAACAGCTTAATAAAAGAGGCTTTATCGAGTAGCAAGCAAAAGGTATCTTCAGCGGCGATATGTGAAGTTCGCGTTGCACGCTCACCTAGTAACGCAGCGATCGGAAAACACTCACCCGTAGTAATCTCAAAGGTGGTTTCTTTGCCGCTATCTTGACCCTTACGCCGCTCACCATAGATACGCCCCTGCTTAACTATATAGAAAAACTCAACCGGCCCATCTTCGGGGCTGACGATTTTTTCACCTTCAGAGTAAAAACGTAATTGACAGTTTTCCACTAGAAAACTGAGGTGAACGGGATCCATCTGGTTAAAAGGTGGGTATTTTTGCAGAAACTCCAGCGTGCCTTGGATATTTTGCTGCACTGCGGTACGTCCTGTTTTTGCAAAGGCTTCACTTCTGCTCATGAAACATGCCTCCTACTCAAGTAGGCCATCCTAAAATTTGGTCCAATAGCTGGGCTGGACGTCAGTTCGAAGCCTATTAGCGCTACAAACTCAAACCTGGTGGCGTGTTATTTTTATTAATCGTTGGCTATTTTTGCAGGCTTAGAGCCAATTGAACAGCGCTGATACAAATCATAGCCAATAAAAAAACCGCCCGGAGGCGGTTTCTTATCAACACTATACGTTTTTACAAATTATAAGCCATTTTTAGCTTTAAATTCGCGACGACGACGGTGTAGAACCGGCTCGGTGTAACCGTTTGGTTGCTCACGACCTTTTAGCACTAATTCCACTGACGCTTGGAACGCAATGCTATCGTCAAAGTTCGGCGCCATTGGACGGTAGAATGGATCATCAGCATTCTGGCGGTCAACAACAACAGCCATACGCTTCATGGTTTCTAGGATTTGCTCCTCGGTAACAATACCGTGGCGCAACCAGTTGGCCATATGCTGGCTTGAGATACGCAGTGTTGCACGGTCTTCCATAAGGGCAACATCATTGATGTCAGGTACTTTAGAACAACCTACGCTCTGCTCAACCCAACGCACAACATAACCCAAGATACCTTGTGAGTTGTTATCCAACTCATTCTGAATCTCTTCAGCTGTCCAATCAGTGTTTTGTGCTAAAGGAATGGTCAGAATATCATCCAGTGAAGCAAACTGACGATCTTTCAGCTCTTCTTGGCGCGCAAACACATCCACTTCGTGGTAATGCGTAGCGTGCAGAACTGCTGCAGTTGGTGATGGAACCCATGCAGTGTTTGCACCCGATTTTGGATGAGCAATTTTCTGCTTAACCATATCAGCCATCAAGTCAGGCATTGCCCACATACCTTTACCGATTTGTGCAACGCCAGACAGACCTGTTGCCAGTCCTGTATCAACGTTCCAGTCTTCGTAGGCAGCAATCCATTTTTCAGCACGAATCGCAGCTTTACGAACCACTGGACCTGCTTCCATAGAGGTATGAATTTCATCACCGGTACGGTCGAGGAAGCCTGTGTTAATAAAGACCACACGCTCTTGAGCTTCAGCAATACACGCTTTCAAGTTCACTGTAGTGCGACGCTCTTCGTCCATAATACCCATTTTCAAGGTATTACGAGCTAGGCCTAAAACGTCTTCGGTGCGATTAAACAACTCATTGGCAAATGCAGCTTCTTCTGGACCGTGCATTTTTGGTTTAACAATATAAACACTACCAGTGCGGCTGTTTTGACGCGAGCTATTACCTTTTAGATCATGCATAGCAATTAAGCTGGTGAACAACGCATCCATAATGCCTTCTGGCATTTCGTTGCCTTGCTCATCCAAAATCGCTGGGTTGGTCATTAAGTGGCCAACGTTACGGATAAACAGCAATGAACGACCGTGTAAGGTCACTTCGTCACCATTTACACCGTTGTAAACACGATCTGGATTCATCACACGCGTAAAGGTTTGATCGCCTTTAGTCACGCTCTCAGAAAGGTCGCCTTTCATCAGGCCTAACCAGTTGCTGTAAACCAAGGTTTTATCAACAGCATCAACTGCAGTAATGGAGTCTTCACAGTCCATAATTGTAGTAATAGCTGCTTCAACCAATACATCTTTGATACCAGCAGCATCGGTTTGACCGACTACGCTGTTGGCATCAATTTGGATTTCGAAGTGTAAGCCGTTATTTTTTAACAGAATAACAGTCGGTGCTGCTGCTTCGCCTTGGAAACCAATCAGCTGTGCATCATCACGTAGACCTGTGTTGCTGCCGCCTTTTAGGCTGACAACCAGTTTACCGGCTTCGATGCGGTAGCCTGTAGTATCAACGTGTGAACCCGCTGCTAAAGGTGCAGATGTGTCTAAGAAAGCACGTGCATAAGCGATAACTTTATCGCCACGTACTTTATTGTAGCCCTTGCCTTTCTCTGCGCCGCCTTCGTCACTGATCACATCAGTACCGTATAAAGCGTCGTACAAAGAACCCCAACGCGCATTTGCGGCGTTCAGGGCAAAACGTGCGTTAGTTACAGGTACCACTAACTGTGGACCTGCCATACGAGCAATTTCGTCGTCAACATTTTGTGTGCTGGCTTGAAAGTCTGCTGCTTCTGGCAACAAGTATCCAATTTCTTGCAGAAATGCTTTATAGGCTACTGCGTCATGAGTTTGGTCCTTACATGCAAGGTGCCACTCATCAATTTGTGCTTGTAAGGCATCACGTTTTTCTAGCAGGGCGCGATTTTTCGGTGCAAGGTCTTTTAAGACCTTCGTTGCGCCTTCCCAGAACTTTTCTGCAGTCAGTCCAGTACCTGGAATAGCTTGTGTGTTAACGAAGTCATATAGAACTTTGGCGACTTGCAAGCCACCGACTTGAACGCGATCAGTCATTTTTGCCTCACTCTGCTTGGAAAAGCCTCAAATAAAACGGCCATTAGGCCATGTAGTGCATACAGATAAATACTACATGAATATTTTAAAAAAAGCAGAGAGAAATGCTAAGAGTGTCTTTTACAGGCACTTTGCCGCAGGCAAAAAAAACTCCGAGCCTCTTAATAAATTAGAGGTTCGGAGTCTAAATCCAAGTTACTAGGGAGAAATCTTGGATACTTGCCAACATAAAACACATCAAGGAGTTGCAACAACGACTTACTTAGCCATTCATATACTATGACTCAGCACAGCACTGAAGAGTTCCTCGCTGTTATGAAATATTTTAATGAGCCTCATCCCAGTTATCGCCTACACCCGCTTCCACGATCAAGGGTACATCTAAAGCAGCACCGGCACTCATCAATGGCAGCAAGCCAGCACGCAGCTCCTCTACTTGATCCTCACGCACTTCCAGAACCAATTCATCATGTACTTGCAGAATCACGCGTGCATCCAGCTTAGACTCTGCCAGCCACTGATCCACAGTGATCATCGCGCGCTTAATAATATCCGCCGCACTGCCCTGCATGGGTGCGTTAATCGCCGTACGTTCGGCACCTTTACGGATCGCTGCATTTTTCGCCTTGATATCCGGCAAGTACAAACGACGACCAAAGATGGTTTCCACATAACCTTGCTCACTGGCTTGCGCTCGTGTGCGCTCCATATAACCTTGCACGCCTGGATAGCGGGCAAAGTAACGGTCCATATAGATTTGTGCTTGACCACGATCGCAGCCAATTTGCTTGGCTAAACCGTGCGCGCTCATGCCATAAATTAGACCGAAGTTAATGGCTTTAGCGCTACGACGCTGATCAGTGGTGACTTCGTCCAACTCAACACCAAAAACCTCTGATGCCGTAGCTTTATGCACGTCACGGTTATGGCGGAAAGCATCCAGTAAACCTGGGTCTTGCGCTAAGTGCGCCATAATTCGCAATTCAATTTGCGAATAGTCCGCTGCTAATAACTTATAGCCTTTCGGCGCGACAAAGGCTTGGCGAATACGACGGCCTTCAGCAGTACGAATCGGAATATTTTGTAAATTTGGATCACTGGAGGATAAACGACCGGTAGCGGTCACTGCTTGATGGTAACTGGTGTGAATACGACCGGTCAGCGGATTGATTTGCTCTGGCAAACGGTCGGTGTAGGTACTTTTAAGTTTACTTAGGCTGCGAAACTCCATTAACAAAACCGGCAACTCATGGCCGCGCTCTGCTAACTCAGACAGGACAGCTTCTGCGGTACTGGGCTGGCCTTTGGCGGTTTTTGAAATGATTGGCAAACCCAGTTTCTCATACAAAATCACACCCAATTGCTTGGGTGAAGCCAAGTTAAACTCTTCGCCAGCAATTTCAAAGGTCTGACGCTCTAACTCAGTCAGTTTGGCCGCCAACTCTAAACTTTGCTGACCGAGTAAGTGCGCATCCACCAAAGCGCCACAGCGCTCAATACGCGCCAGCACCGGCATCAATGGCATTTCAATGGTTTCTAACACATCAAGCAAGGATGGGATAGCCTGCAACTCTTTAATTAAACGATTGTGTAAACACAGAGTGATTTCAGCATCTTCAGCGGCGTAAGGCCCTGCTATATCCAGATTAATCTGATCAAAGGTCAGTTGTTTGGCACCTTTACCGGCGACCTCTTCAAAACGAATGGTACTGCGATCTAAATAACGCTGGGCTAAATCATCCATATTGTGGCGCGTAGCAGTGGAATTGAGCACATAGGATTCAAGCATGGTATCAAAGCGCACGCCTTGAACATTAATATCATAACGCGCGAGTACATTAATATCGTACTTACCGTTTTGGCAGACTTTTATAATGGCTGGGTCTTCCAAGAGTGGGCGCAAGGCGGCTAATACAGTGTCTTGGTCCAACTGCTCCGGCACGCCCATATAACTGTGCGCCAGCGGTATATAAGCCCCCTCGCCTTCGGCCACGGCAAAGGAAATCCCCACTAAACGCGCTTGCTGCGCATCCACACTGGTGGTTTCGGTATCAAAGGCAAAGAGCTTGGCGCTGCTTAAACGTGCAACCCAATCCGCAAAATCTTCTTGGGTCAAAATAGTCTGCCAAATGCCTTGATATTCAGGTGCAAGCTCGGCTTCACTTTCTGCAGCTGCAACACTAGTGGCTGCCGTGACAGCTGCATCTTCAGTATGGCTGGCGGTTAGCGCAAATAAATCATCAGCGCCCTTGGCAACAACTTTGGCTTTAGGTTGACTGGCTGCGCCACTGCGGCGGCGGATTTCATCCTGCCAACTTTTGAACTCTAAACGCTCATACAACTCCATCAAGACATCATCTTCTGGCGGCTGCATCTGCATATCATCGATATTCAGTTCCAGCTCAACATCCAGCTTAATCGTCGCCAACTCGCGTGATAAATAGGCCATATCACGGTTGTCTAAGAGCTTTTTACCTAGAGTTTTCGCGCCACGAATCGGCAAGGTTGCCACTTGATCAATATTGTTATAAATCGCATCCATATCGCCGAGGCCAACCAGTAAACCCAGTGCGGTTTTTTCACCCACTCCAGGTACGCCGGGAATATTGTCGGATTTATCCCCCATCAAGGCTAAGTAATCAATAATCAGCTCAGGACCAATACCAAACTTTTCGACTACACCGTCAATACCCAGCTTGGTGTTATACATCGTATTAACTAAGCTGACGTGTTCATTGACCAACTGCGCCATATCTTTATCGCCGGTGGAAATCACCACTGGGCGCTCAGCTAACGTGCTGCTGTAGGCTAAGGTGCCAATCACATCATCCGCTTCCACGCCTTCAACGCATAAGAACGGAAAACCCAGCGCACGGACGCAATCATGCAGCGGCTCAATTTGTACACGCAAATCATCCGGCATCGGCGGGCGCTGCGCTTTATATTCAACAAACAGCTCATCACGAAAGGTCGGGCCCTTCGCATCAAAAATCACCGTAATCACGCTATCCGGATACTGCTTACGCAAGCTGCGCAGCATATTCAGCACACCCTTAACCGCACCGGTCGGCAAGCCTGCCGAAGTCATAAGCGGCGGCAAGGCATGGAACGCACGATAGAGATACGATGAGCCGTCAACCAAAACTAAAGGAGCTTGAGACATGCGAATAATCAACCTTAACTAAAACCACGAAATAGATAATAGGATACAGGCAAACACTCACAGCACCCAATCGACAGCAAGCACTGCCTGCTAAAAACCTGCAATCTTTGCTAGCATGGCGCATCAATAGACGCTGCATCTGAACTGCATACCTACAGCAAGTCAGCTCTGCACAGTATTATTTTTGGGACGGTGTGAGGTGCTCAGCATGCACCCATGCACTGCCCACCTCAATTTAGGAGTGTGTTATGAGTGATAAATTAAGCAGCGATGCCCTGCAGGCGCTAAAAATTGCCTTTAGCTATATGCCCAACGCCATTGAAGTGACCAAATACGAATACGGCGATCATTACCAAGTGGTGCTCGAGCATATTGAAACAGTCAAAGAAATGTTACTGCTCAATGATGTCGACCCAGAAGAAGTGCAAGGCGAAATCAACCCTGAGCACACACCCAACTCTTCGTATTAAGCGGCAACCTTGAGCCAAATTAAGGAATCCTGAGAAAGATTTGTCGTCAACAGAAGGCTCTGGCACAGTACTTTGTAGCGCTGCAACTGCGGCGTCTATAACGACTTTGCCGCCTGCTGATAACTTTGCAGACAGTTTACTTAAGGAGCTCACCATGACCGATATTTGGCTTCCTTCCCTCGTCACAGCGACAGCACAAGAAGGTTTTGAGCTAGCGATTACCATGAGCCGCCGCGGTGTAAAATACACGCAGCCGAGCATGGAAACACTCAAAGCCTTGCGTGCTGACTATGCAGAATCAGCGGATGGCTTAACGGCTGCATCACAAGTGATAGCGATTAACTTTCAAACCGTAGCAGCCGCTAATAACTATTGGCGCAGTTAAACACTCAACTGCACATGCTAAAGATAGCTAAGTAAGCTCACACACTTACTTAGCTGATGGCGCTTTTATTTCAGCCAAGCGCTCAGCATCTAAAGCACCTATATCAAACTGCGCTTGCGCAATCCATTCAAAAGCTCGCTGATTCAGCGCAGCAATCGCGCGCGGACCTTCGCCCTCGACATACATCGCTGGTCCAATCACCACATCAATCACACCAGGATTTTTACCCCAGCCTGCTTTGGGCCAGAACATGCCAGCGTTATGTGAGATCGGCAGAACAGGCAAGCCGGCATTGACTGCTAAAGCCGTACCGCCACGCGAGAACTTACCTAATTCACCGGCAGGCATACGTGTGCCTTCAGGGAAGATCAGCACCCAGCAGTTTTGCTCCAAGCGATCAGCACCTTGGCTGGCCAGCTGTTTTAACGCTTGCTTGGGATTATCACGATTAATCGCAATAGGCTTAAGCATCGCCATCGCCCAGCCAAAAAATGGCACGCGCAACAGCTCTTTTTTTAATACTTGGCTCAGCGGCTGAAAGTACGCCGACAAGAAAAATGTTTCCCACGTGCTTTGGTGATTGGATAAAATCACACAACGTTCGCTGGGAATATTTTCAATACCGGTGACGCGGTAATCTAAACCCAGTAAATACTTGGCTAGACCCACACCAAAACGGCACCAATACACATTGATAAAACGATAACGTGCGGGGAATGATAAAAAGGGTGCAATAAACAAACTGATCACACACCAAATAAACGCACTTAAGCTCAGTAACACATAGAAAGTTACTATTCTTAATCCGTAGAAAACGCCCATACTCTTTGGCCTTTAGCGTAGTAAATGATCTGCAACTGCTGATAAATCAGCAAATATTAAAGTGTTATCCGGCAACTGTTTGGTGCGGGTTTTCTCACCGTTACCGGTGCATACCAAAACCGGCTGCGCATTGACGGGAACTGCGGCTTGTAAGTCGCGCAAACTGTCACCGACAAACCACACACCCTGCATGGATGCTTGGTAATGCTCAGCAATCTGCTCTAACAAACCTGCCAAGGGCTTACGGCAGGTGCAACCATCGTCAGGGCCATGCGGACAATAGGTAATTAAGCCTAAATGACCGCCACGCTGCTGTACTTCATCACGTAGTACTTGATGCATGGATTCTAAGGTTGGCACAGTGTAATAACCGCGCGCTAAACCTGACTGATTTGTGGCGATGGTCACCGTCCAACCGGCGCGACTTAATCGAGCGATAGCATCGAGCGCACCCGGCAAGGGGATAAACTCATCCACCGTTTTAACAAAATCGGCTGACTCTTGATTAATTACGCCATCACGATCGAGCACTATGAGCTTCATGTTTGATCCTTAAACCCAGTGAGCACAGCCTGCGCCATGCTCACTCAGCGTCTTGCAGACAATTAATCCAATACAGAAATATCTGCAACACCTAAGAATAAGCCACGCAACTGCGCTAATAAGGCATGACGGTTGGCTCGCACATTCTCATCATCGGCATTGACCATCACTGCGACAAAAAACGCATCCACCGGCTCATGCAAGCTGGCTAAACGCGTCAAGATATCAGTGTATTGGCGATTCTCAGCTAAGGGAGTGACCGCTTGCTGTGCTTGCTTAAGAGCAGCATATAAAGCGAACTCAGAAGGGCTATCAAAGTGACGTGCTTGTACTGCTTCAGCTTGGCTATAACCATCTTTACCGAGCAAGTTCGACACACGCTTATTCACTGCAGCCAGCGCTTGTGCTTCAGGTAAGGCACGGAACGCTTGTACTGCTTGCACACGCTGGTCAAAGTCCAGCGGTGACATCGGATGCACAGCACGCACGGCTTGATAGACACTGACATCAATACCAGCATCTTCATAGCGCGCACGCAAGCGGTCAAAGATAAAGTCTTGGACTTTTTCAGCAAGGCCTTGGCTGTCGATTTTATCGCCAAACTGAGTAATGGCTTTGACCACCAGTTCCGCTAGGTCCACGTCCAATTTTTTTTCAATCAGAACACGCAAAATACCTAAGGCTGCACGGCGTAACGCATAGGGGTCTTTACTACCGGTAGGCAGCATGCCAATTCCGAAAATACCCACTAAGGTATCCAGCTTGTCTGCCACTGCCACCGCAGCACCGGTTAAGGTGGTGGGTAATTCAGCGCCAGCACCGCGTGGCATATATTGCTCGTTTAACGCGATAGCAATATCGCCTTCTTCACCGTCGTTTTGTGCGTAGTAGAGACCGGCAATACCCTGCATCTCAGGGAACTCGCCAACCATTTCCGTGGCTAAGTCACACTTAGAAAGTAAACCTGCACGGGTTGCATGAGCAGCATTACCGCCAATTTTTTCAGCAATAAATCCAGCCAGCTTTGAGACGCGTACGGCTTTATCGTAAACGCTGCCCAGTTGCGCTTGGAACACCACGTTTTTCAGACGCTCATTAAAGGCTTCCAGTGGCTGCTTTTGGTCTTGCAAATAGAAGAACTCAGCATCGGTTAAGCGCGGACGCACAACTTTCTCGTTACCTGAGATCACTTGTTGTGGATCACGGCTTTCGATATTGGCCACAGTAATAAAGCGTGGCAGCAGTGAGCCTGCGCTATCCAGCAAGCAGAAATACTTCTGGTTATCTTGCATGGTGATAATCAACGCTTCTTGCGGCACTTCCAGGAAATGCTCTTCAAATGAGCAGACCAAGGGCACTGGCCACTCAACAAGTGCAGTCACTTCATCCAGCAATGAGGCAGGCATAATCGCCGTACCTTGTTGCTCGGCAGCCAACTGATTGACGCGATTTTCAATTAACGCACGACGCTCGGCAACATCGACCAAGACATAGGCCTTGCGCAAGGCTTCAACATAATCACCAGGGTGATTGAGCACCACTTCAGTGTTGTGATGGAAACGGTGACCACGTGAAGCACGACCGGCGGTTTGCGCCAAGATGGTGCAATCCACTACATCGTCACCAAACAACATCACTAACCACTGAGTTGGACGCACAAACTCTTCTTTACGTGCACCCCAGCGCATACGCTTAGGCACCGGTAAAGCATTCAGCGACTCTTCCACAATCGCTGGCAGCAAACTGACGGTATCTTGACCAGCAATATGCTGCTCAAAACGTAATTTAGCGCCACTGCGATCAATTTCGCTGATATCTACGCCACATTTACGTGCAAAGCCTAAAGCGGCTTTAGTCGGCTCGCCTTCTGCATCAAAAGCAGCTTGGACGGGCGGGCCATCCATTGCTTGGCTGCGGTCGTCTTGACGCTCAGCTAATTGACCAATCCACACTGCTAAACGACGCGGCGCAGCATAGACCTGCACCTGACCATGGCTTAAACCGGCGGCTTTTAAACCTTTGGTGATACCGTCGCGAAAAGCATTGGCTAAAGTATTAAGCGCTTTAGGAGGTAATTCTTCGGTACCTAACTCAACTAAAAAGTCACGTGCACTCATTGTTCAATCTCCAACTTAGCCAACACTTCATCACGTAATGCTTCGGTTGCCATTGGGAAGCCCAATTTGGCACGCGCTTCTAAATAACTTTGCGCTACGGCGCGCGCTAAAGTGCGCACACGTAAGATATAGCGCTGACGCTCAGTCACAGAAATCGCACGGCGCGCATCCAGTAAGTTAAAGGTATGTGAAGCTTTCAATACCATTTCATAGCTGGGCAGCGGCAAGTTCAGCAGACTGAGACGACTGGCTTCACTTTCATAAAAATCAAACAGCTCAAACATTTTTTCAACGTTAGCGTGTTCAAAGTTATAGGTGGACTGCTCTACTTCGTTCTGGTGGAAGACATCGCCGTAGGTCACTTTACCAAACGGGCCGTCCGTCCATACTAGGTCGTAAACTGAATCTACACCTTGGATATACATGGCCAAACGCTCAAGACCGTAAGTAATTTCACCGGTCACTGGGTAGCATTCAATACCACCCACTTGTTGGAAGTAAGTGAACTGAGTCACTTCCATACCATTGAGCCAGATTTCCCAGCCTAAACCCCAGGCACCTAAGGTCGGTGATTCCCAGTTGTCTTCAACAAAACGAATATCGTGCACCAGAGGATCAATACCAATATGGCGTAAAGACTCTAAATACAGCTCTTGGATATTGTCTGGATTAGGTTTGAGTACCACTTGAAACTGATAATAATGTTGCAAGCGGTTGGGGTTGTTGCCGTAGCGGCCATCGGTCGGGCGACGCGAAGGCTGCACATAGGCTGCGTTCCAGGTTTCAGGGCCTAGAGCACGTAAAAAAGTTGCTGTATGGAAGGTGCCAGCACCCATTTCCATATCGTAGGGTTGCAGTACCACACAGCCCTGCTCAGCCCAAAAGCTCTGCAAGGTCAGAATCAGATCTTGGAAGGTACGCACGGCGGCGGTTGTCTGGGTCACGGTATATATCCACAATTAAAGATGGGCAGAAAGTTCGGGAGTATACCCCAAACATGAGCATTTCCGCAGCGAACATTGGTCGCTGTAGTGCACATTATTGCTACTCAATAGCTTAACTTGTGCGCTAAGCCATGCAAACCATACTGCACAATGGCTGATATCTTGCCAATAAAGCCAGTCTCTTTGGCCCTATCTAGACTGCCCAGTTCCCAAAGGTGCTATGCCTTGACCGCTTCACGCAAACACTCTAAAACAAAGGGTATCTTGATTGCGGGCGAAATACATCATGTCGAACAACACTTCAATTGCGGCATTAAGCGACTTATTCAGCACGCAACAACAGGCGTTTCAAGCCCTGCCGATGCCCAATGCTGAGCAGCGTATTGCAGGGTTACGCGCGTTACGTAGTGTACTGTCCGACGAGCAACAACGTATCGCCGAGGCCATCAGTGCTGATTTCAGTCACCGCAGTCAACATGAGACTTTGTTAGCAGAATTGATGCCCAGCTTAGAGGGTATTGATTACGCCTGTCAGCGCATTCAACGCTGGATGAAACCCTCGAAACGTAAAGTCGGTTTAGCCTTCCAACCCGCCAAAGCCCAGGTGGTGTATCAGCCCTTGGGTGTGGTTGGAGTGATTGTGCCGTGGAACTACCCGCTATTTTTAAGCATCGGGCCACTGACCGGAGCTTTGGCGGCGGGCAATCGTGTGATGATTAAAATGAGCGAACACACGCCGCGTACTGCGCAATTGCTTAAAGAGTTATTAGCTCGCGTTTTTTCTGAAGATTTAGTCTGTGTCGTACAAGGTGAGGCTGATCTAGCCGCGGCTTTTTCAGAACTCCCTTTCAACCACCTACTCTTTACCGGCTCAACCCAAGTCGGCAAGCTGGTCATGCGCGCCGCAGCGAAGAATCTAACCCCCGTAACTTTGGAGCTGGGCGGCAAATCACCGGCCATCATCAGTACTGATGTGCCTTTAGCTGAAGCCGCAGAGCGCATTGTCTTTGGTAAAACCGTGAACGCCGGACAAACCTGTGTCGCGCCGGACTATATTTTAGTCCCCGAAGCGCGCGTCACTGAGTTAGTCGATGCTTTACGCAGCACCGTGCTTAAATTTTATCCAAAACTGGCAGACAACCCCGACTGCACCGCAATTATTAATCAGCAGCATCGACAGCGTTTACAAAACACCATTGCCGACGCTGTGAATCAAGGCGCTACAGCGATTGCCATTCATCCGAAAACAGACGATCAACGCTTACCGCTGACCTTACTGCTGAATGTCACTGATGAGATGCGAGTGATGCAAGAGGAAATATTTGGGCCAATCTTGCCGATTGTCAGCTATGCATCATTGGATGATGCCTTGGCCTATATTCGCCAACGTCCACGGCCTTTAGCGCTGTATTACTTTGGCTATCAGCGTGATGAGCAGCAATACGTGCTCAATAATAGTCATGCTGGCGGCGTCTGTATCAATGACACTTTACTGCATGTGGCGCAGCATGATTTACCCTTTGGCGGTATTGGTCCCTCAGGCATGGGGCATTATCACGCCCATGAAGGCTTTTTAACCTTTAGCCATAGCAAAGCCGTTTTTAGCAAACAGCGTTTTAATGCGGCCAAATTGATTTATCCACCTTATGGTGGCTGGCTGCAAAAATTGATTTTAAAATTCTTTTTACGTTAAGACTGCGAGACCCAAGCATGCCCAATACCACTGATAACGTCGATGTCTCTCGTCGTGGTTTTCTTAAGCTCAGCGCTACCGCTGCAGCCACCTTAAGTGTACTCAGCCTTTCGGCAAGCCTAACCGGCTGCAGCAGCGAACAGCCCAGTACTGGCTTTCTGGTTCTGCGCAAAGATGACCTTGTCTGCTTAAGTGCACTACTGCCGGTGCTTTATGTCAGCGCAGTCGCTCCAGAACAGATGAGCAGCAGCGTACACACAGCACTGCAAGCCATTGATCAAAATTTAGCCAGCTTTTCACCGAGCATGCGCAAACTGACTTTAAAATTATTAAACACTCTAAATAACCCTCTCACCCGCGGCCCACTGACGGGTGTGTGGGGTTCTTGGGCGCAGGCATCCACCGCTGATATTCAGCAATTTCTCCAGCGCTGGCACAACAGTCGCTTCGACTTATTAAAAATGGGCCATAGCGCCCTGCTACAACTGGCGATGCTCGCACACTATGGACAACCTAACGCATGGCAACACTGCGGTTACCCTGGACCACCACGTCTGTATTAGTTTTTACAACGCCCTAAAGCACACCTTCACCACACTACTATAGAGAGCCCATATGGCAATTCCAGACCCTTTCTTGCAAGGCATCGACAACGGTTGGCAGGTGCATAACGCATCGCTGCTAGAACACGACCTGCAATTGGATGCTGATGTGGTGATTGTTGGCAGTGGTGCCGGCGGTGCAACCAGTGCTGAGTTATTAAGCGCTGCAGGTTTGCGCGTATTGATTGTGGAAGAAGGCCCATTACGCACCAGTACTGATTTTAAAATGCAAGAACCTGCTGCTTACTCAGAGTTGTACCAAGAAGGTATGGGGCGCATGAGTAAAGATGGTGCGATTAGCATTATGCAAGGCCGCGCCGTCGGTGGCACAACCCTAATTAACTGGACCTCCAGCTTCCGCACACCGCCAGAAACCCTCGAGCACTGGGCCCGAGAACACGCAGTCAGTGGTCTAGATAAAGACAGCTTACAGCCTTGGTTTACGCGTTTGGAAAAACGCCTCGGCGTTGCGCCTTGGCACATTCCAGCCAACGCTAATAATGAAGTGATCAAACGCGGCTGCGAGGCGCTTGATCTGGACTGGGCTGTGATTCCACGCAATGTACGTGGCTGCGCTAATTTGGGTTATTGCGGCATGGGCTGTCCGATTAATGCCAAGCAATCCATGTTGGTCACCAGCATTCCTGCCAGTTTAGATCAGGGTGGCAGGCTGCTGTATTTAGCCCGTGCCGAGCGTTTAATTATTGACAAAGACCGTGTGCAACAACTGGAATGCCATGCATTAGATGCTCGCGGGGTCGAGCGCACAGGACGTAAGATTATAATTCGCGCCAAACACTATATTCTTGCTGGAGGCGGCATTAATACACCGGCGATTTTATTACGCTCGAAAGCCCCAGATCCGTATCAACGTTGTGGCAAGCGCACCTTTTTACATACGACCAATTTTTCTGCAGCGCAGTTTGCTGAAGCGGTGAATCCTTTTTATGGCGCACCGCAATCCATCTATAGTGATCACTTCCAGTGGCGCGATGGTGTCACTGGACCGATGGGTTACAAGCTTGAAGTGCCACCGTTACATCCTGCCTTTGCCGCAACTATTCTGGGCGGCTATGGCGAAGTCAGCGCGCAACGTATGGCGCAACTGCCGCACACCCATATGATGATTGCTTTAATGCGCGATGGTTTTCATCCCGACAGCGCCAGCGGGACGGTGGAATTGCGCAGCGATGGCAGCCCGGTGCTGGATTACCAAATGACACCTTACACTTGGGATGGCATTCGTCGTGCGTATTACAGCATGGCGGAGATTCAGTTTGCTGCTGGCGCACAGAAGGTTTTTCCAGTGCATGCCGATGCTGATTATGCCAACGACTTAACCCGCACTCGCAAGATGATCGCAGGCTTAGACTTAGCGCTGTACCGCGCCCGCCTCGGCAGCGCTCACGTGATGGGCGGTTGTGCGATGAGTGACGATGCGAAATTGGGTGTCAGCAATAGTCTTGGCCTGCATCATCAACTGGAAAATCTATCGATTCACGATGGCTCGTTATTCCCCACCAGTATTGGCGCAAACCCACAATTATCCATTTATGCGCTGTGCGCTTTACTCACAGATAAACTGATTCAGCGCTTGACGGCTTAGGTGCAAAAATCACCCATAATCTGATAGCCGCAACACACTATGGCGCGTAGACTGCCGTTGCTGTCCTAGGCTTTTTGCTACAGACCTGATAGTTATAACCCTACACCGTTAATTCTCCCCTCCATGTGAGATTGTGCATGTCTGTTTGGAAGTCGTTTCGCTCGCTGTATTTCGCCACCTTATTAATGCTGCTCGGCTCAGGTTTACTGAGTACTTATCTAGCGCTGCATGTTGCTGAACGTGCGGACGGGATTTGGGTCGGTGCCCTGATGACGGGCTTTTATCTAGGCTTGGTCTTAGGTGGAAAGATTGGTCACCGCTTGATTGCTCGCGTGGGGCATATCCGTGCCTATGTGGCCAGTGCAGGTTTTGTCACAGCAGCCGTCTTAATGCATGGCTTAACTGACAATCTGCCGGTGTGGTTACTGCTGCGGGTGCAAGTTGGTCTGGGCATGATGTGCATGTATATGGTGGTGGAAAGCTGGCTCAATGAGCAAAGCACCTCAGATGAGCGCGGCATGGTGTTTTCCGGCTATATGATGGCCTCGTACCTGGGTATGGTTTTAGGCCAGCTGGTATTGGCTGCGGTGCCCGGTTTAGATAGCAACTTGCTGTTATTTGTTGGACTGTGCTTTGCGTTATGCTTAGTGCCGGTGGCCCTAACACGACGTATTCACCCAGAACCTTTACACCCTGCACCCTTGGAGCCGCGTTACTTCTTCCAGCGCGTGCCCTTATCGATGATGACCGGCTTAGCGGCTGGAGCCATGGTCGGTGCTTTTTACGGTTTAGCACCTTTATATGCTAGCCGAATTGGCTTACCCACCCATATGATTGGTCTGTTTATGGCCGCCTGTATTGTCGCAGGTTTATTTGTACAAGCCCCCTTAGGCTGGCTCTCAGACCGTTTTGATCGCCCGACATTGATTCGTGTGTCCAGTGCTATTTTGATGCTGATTGCCTTGCCCCAAGCGATTTGGACTGATCTACCCCTGCCACTGATTTTTCTCGGCGGTGGTGCAACAGCTATGCTGTTCTTTAGCTTATATCCACTGGCGGTGGCCTTTGCTAATGACAATGTGGAAGCAGAAAAACGCGTGTCATTAACCGCCGTGCTCCTGACCACCTTTGGTGTCGGTGCCAGTATCAGCCCCGTTGTGATTGGTGCGCTAATGAAAACATTGGGGCCCAATATGCTCTATGTGTCCATCAGCCTATTCGCAATGTTTATTACCATTAGCGTACGTCCACAGGCGATTACTGGCGACAACGTCAGTGATGAAGCACCTTTGCAGCATATCTTTATGCCGGATGGTATTAGCAGCTCGCCTTTAGCGGCAGCGCTTGACCCCCGTATTGAAGAAAGCCATGTCCAAGAGCAGATGCAGGATAGCCCGCTGACTGATGTTGCCGATGACTCAGAAGAGCAACATTACTAGATCAAATAGCAGGCTAACACCTGATAGCGTTCGCTATACACTCAGCACTGAAATCTGCAGTGCTGAGTTCAAAAGCGCGTTAACCTAAACACGTACTTAGGGTTGCGCTGCAAACATCGGCGTATCAGCAAAACCGCTGGCGACTAATTGCAACATCATCTGCTCCTTCAGCGGTGGAGCAAACAAATAGCCTTGAATCAAATCACACCCCATCGCCTGCAACAATCTAAATTGCTCCAGCTCTTCAACGCCTTCGGCAACCGTGACAAACTGAAAATGGCGCGCCATATCAATCACCGTACTGGTTAAGCGCTGATCCTGTGTATTGACATGCATTTCAGAGACAAAGGCACGGTCAATTTTAATCACCGAAACCGGCAGCACTTTTAAATACGCCAGCGACGAATAACCGGTGCCAAAGTCATCAATGGCAATACCAAAACCTGCTTCGGCTAAACGCTGCAACTGCTGCAGGGCCAACTGCATATCATGCATTAAGCCTGACTCAGTCACTTCAACTTCTAAGCTATAAGCCGGTAAACCTGCTTGCGCAACAGCGCTAATTAACCAGTCGGCAAAATCAGGCTGCATCAATTGAGCACTGGCAACGTTGATCGCCACGGTAAAATGCTCACCCACCTGTTGCTGTTTGCGCCAGCGCACCAGCGCATCAATCGCCTGCAACGCCACCCACTTGCCAATGGTGATGATGTAGCCTTTGGCTTCAGCAATGGGAATAAACTCAACCGGTGAAACGCGGCCAAAGTCTGGACTGTCCCAGCGTAGTAAAGCCTCAACACCTCGCACTGCACCGCTGCGCACATCAACTTTAGGCTGATACATCAGATGCAGTTGATTATTTTCAATCGCTACATGCAAGCCATCACTGAGCTGGCTAATACGCTGTAAATTTTCTTCTAAATCTTTATTGTAACTTTGCCACTGACCATCATCTGTCGGCAAAGCAACTGCGGCTGTACGCACAATTTGCTCAGGGCTGCGCTCAAGACTCGCGCAACTGACACCAATGCGCGCACGTACATACACACAGAGTTGGCGTAAATATAATGGTGCTTGCAAAGCTTGCAGTAAACGCTCAGAAATCAATTCGGCTTGGCTTTGCGTGGTCTTAGAAGCACACACAACAACCCACTGATCGGTACTCCAAACACCTAGCAAACCTATGGGTATATCGCTTAATTGCTGGATATGCGTACTCAGCGCACAAATGGTCTGATCCATAATGTCATAACCATGCAAGCGACCTATTTCATCCAGCCCTTCAAGGGCGATAAAAAATGTCAGCACGTCTGCGCTATCACTGCGCATGTGTTCAATGGTTTCTAAAATAACCTGACGATTGGCCAGTCCTGTTAAGGGATCTTGCCGCGACTGCACTTTTAGCTCACGTGTCCGCTCAGCCACCAATGACACCAAAACGATCGGCACATTAAATAAACTGGCAGCCACTTGCGTTAGGTTATCAAAGGCAGGATCAGCAGCCGTATCAAGAATTTGTAAATGATGCAGAGCTTGTAAACGCTGCGCTTCAGTGTGTTGCAATGGTTTTTTCAGCATCAAACAGGGCCTCAGCGATAAACAATCAAGACGGAATTTTTAGCTCTGCTACGCAATCAACACATCAAGTGGTGTCAAGCCCGCGATAACCTACACACAGAACTGACAAACACCGCGTAGCTCTTTAGAATAAGCATCTTATATTTTTTTACACTATTAAAATGCATACATTACGTTTAATGCACGCCAATGACCTGCCCGAGATTATGGATATCCAACTCGAGGTCTATAGCGATGCCCTACAAGAGACACCTGAAATCATTGCACAGCGTCTGGCACAAGTCCCTGACTTAGCTCTAGTGGCTGAAGATCAGCAGGGAATTTGTGGCTACTTGTTCAGTTACCGCTCGCAACGTGGAGCGATTACACCGCTGGATGGTGTATTTGTAGAGCCAAAACACAGCGATTGTCTGTATCTGCATGATTTAGCCGTCGCACCCCGCGCACTGAAACGCGGAATTGGGCCAAGCCTGGTCAAACGTAAATTCCAAATGGCACGCAAGGCAGGCATTCAGCATTGCGGCCTAGTTTCGGTACAAGACTCGGCACCTTTTTGGCAGCACTTAGGTTTTAAAACACAAACGGCGATCAATCCACAACAAGCCAACGCACTGAATTCTTATGGTGTGCCGGCTATTTATATGCACAAAGCACTTTAAGTGCTCTGGCTCAACATCAGTATGGGCTGTATCAACACAGCGCAACTGTCGCTCATGTTTTAATAAGGGACTCTGTATGGAATTTGCTCTGTATCTGCTGCTCGGCGCTGCAGCTGGCGTATTAGCTGGTTTATTTGGCGTGGGCGGTGGGCTCATTATTGTGCCGGTTTTGGTGTTTAGTTTTAGTACACAAGGCTTTGCCCCCGAAATCCTCACGCACTTAGCTGTAGGCACCTCGCTGGCGACCATTGTCTTTACTTCCATCAACTCAATTCGTGAGCACCATCGCCGCGGCGCAGTGCAGTGGGATTTATTTCGCTGGCTGACCCCCGGAATTCTCGGCGGCGCTGCGGTCGGCGGTGTCACTGCGGCACTGATTAATGGCCCGCTACTGCAAAAATTTATTGGTGTTTTCGCCATTACCATCGCCATCCAACTGGCACTCAACCTGACACCTAAAGCTGTGCGCCCACAACCTCAACGCCCCGAACTGATTGCCGCAGGTGGTGTCATTGGCTGGGCCTCAGCCATTTTTGGTATTGGCGGCGGTTCCTTAACCGTACCTTTTTTGATTTGGCGCAGCGTGGCAGTACAAAAAGCCGTAGCAACTTCGGCAGCCTGTGGCTTCCCGATTGCGGTCGCTGGTGCTGTAGTGTTTATGGTTACCGGCTGGAATGAAAGCCAGCTGCCACCGTGGAGTGCAGGTTTTGTCTACTTGCCAGCCCTGCTGGGCATTGCTTTAACCTCAGTCTTTTTCGCCCGTTTTGGCGCCAAGTTGGCACACCAATTATCACCGGTATTACTCAAGCGTTTATTTGCACTGCTGCTGACGGTTGTTGGCATCAGCTTTTTGCTTAATTAAGGAACACCCATGCTCACCTATCCCAATATTGACCCTGTGGCGATCGCCCTTGGGCCGCTGAAAATCCATTGGTACGGTTTAATGTACTTAGTGGGTATTGGTAGCGCTTGGTGGCTGGCCAGTCGCCGTTTAGAAAAATTTGACGCGAACTGGACCAAGGACACCCTCTCCGACCTGATCTTTTGGGTTGCCATGGGTATTATTCTCGGTGGGCGCTTGGGCTATGTGCTGTTTTACGACATGGCCGCCTATATTGAGAATCCCGCATTGGTGCTGCGTATCTGGGAAGGCGGTATGTCGTTCCATGGCGGCTTTCTCGGTGTGATGCTGGCCGTGTGGTTGTTTGGCCGCAAGCACAATAAAAGCTTTTTCCAGTTGATGGATTTTATTGCGCCGCTGGTGCCGATTGGTTTAGGTGCTGGACGTATTGGTAACTTTATCAATGCCGAACTCTGGGGCAAAGCCACTGATGTGTCATGGGCGATGATCTTCCCGACTGATCCAGCACAACTGGCGCGCCACCCCTCGCAGCTGTATCAGTTTGCCTTAGAAGGCGTCGCACTATTTGTCATTCTCTGGCTCTATTCGCGCAAGCCGCGCCCCACCATGGCGATATCCGGCATGTTTGCGCTGAGCTACGGTATATTTCGTTTTATCGTCGAATTCGTCCGTGTCCCCGATACACAACTGGGCTATTTAGCCTTTGACTGGCTGACTATGGGTCAATTGCTCTGTATCCCTATGATTCTCGGCGGTATCGGCTTAATTGTAGTGGCGTATAAGCGTCAAGAGGTTGCACAACAATGAAACAATATCTGGATTTAATGCGCCATGTGCGCGATCACGGCGTGGATAAAAGCGACCGCACAGGCACAGGTACGCGTAGTGTCTTTGGTCACCAAATGCGTTTTGATTTAAACGCCGGTTTCCCGCTGGTCACCACCAAAAAGTGCCACTTACGTTCCATCATCCATGAGCTGCTGTGGTTTTTGCAGGGCGATACTAATATCAAATACCTGCAAGATAACGGTGTGCGTATTTGGGATGAGTGGGCCGATGAAAACGGTGATCTAGGCCCTGTTTACGGTTATCAATGGCGCAACTGGCCCACACCCAATGGCGAATCCATTGATCAGATCAGCAAACTGATTGAGATGATTAAAACCAACCCGGATTCACGCCGTTTGATTGTCAGTGCGTGGAACCCAGCCTTGGTTGACGATATGGCGTTACCCCCCTGCCATGCGCTGTTTCAGTTTTATGTGGCTGACGGCAAACTCAGTTGCCAGCTCTATCAGCGCTCTGCCGATATTTTTCTGGGTGTGCCCTTTAATATTGCCAGCTACGCTTTGCTCACCATGATGGTCGCGCAGGTCTGTAATTTAGAACTGGGTGATTTTATTTGGAGCGGCGGTGACTGCCATTTGTATTCTAATCATATGGAGCAAGTTGAAGAGCAACTCAGTCGTGAACCATTCGCGCTACCGACCATGCAAATCAACCCTGCAATCAAGTCAATTTTCGACTTTACTATTGAAGACTTTGAGCTGTGCGATTATCAAGCGCATGCGCATATTAAGGCGCAAGTGGCTGTTTAAGGCTAAATTGATTAGCTGTTTGACTCGGTGGTATTGTTGGCAATGCCACCTCATAAAAACAACTAAAAGGACGTACTTTTATGAAAGAGACAATTGGATCGATCTCAGGAAGCACATCACTATCGCCAACCCAATTGCGCAGCGAGCCACACACTGTGAGTGCTGGACGCGGGCTAAAATGGCTGACTGAAGGCTGGGCACTGTTTAGAAAAGAACCGCTGATGTTTATCGCCATGAGTGTGATCAGCATGATCGGTATTTTTATTATTAACCTGATCCCACTGCTGGGTAGCTTAGCCACTGTACTGTTTTGGCCTGCACTGGCCGCTGGCTTTTTTCTCGCCTTTAAGCATGCTCAACAAGAGCAACCTGTCAGCGTCAATGATCTCTTTGAACCCTTTAAAGCACCCACTCGCCTGATGGGTGTCGGCGCGATGTATTTGTTAGCCAGCATTATTATTATGCTGGTGATGTTTATCATTGCATTTTTCAGCTTTGGCTCATTCAGCGCCATCGCCAATGGCGAAGTTGATATGGAGCGCATGGGCTTTGGCTTTATTCTTATTACGCTGGTGTCGATCCCCGTATCGCTGGCCTTTGCCATGGCCTTTGTCTTTGCGCCGGTATTAGTCCATCAGCACAATGTGCCAGTGATTGAAGCCATTCAACGCAGTTTTTCCGGTAGCCTGCGCAATATCCTGCCATTTATTGTATTTTTTGCCGTGATCACTTTGTGCTTTATTCTGCTAAGCGCATTTATAGTCGTTCCATTGATTGGTTTGCTGATCAGTATGGCAATGGCCGTGCTGTATTTACCTCTGTTCTGTGGTGCACTTTTTTGTGCATACAGTGATATTTTTCTGCAAGCGAGCAACCCTGAACTTTAAATCCAATTGCTGTGCTGCACGTATTCGATGCAGCACAGACACTCGAGGCTAACCCTATGTATGACTGGCTGAACGCACTGCCTAAAGCAGAATTGCATATGCACTTAGAAGGTTCGCTTGAGCCAGAATTGATGTTCAAATTGGCTGAGCGCAACCGCATTCAATTGCCATGGGACTCAGTGGAGACCTTACGCAGTGCTTATGCATTTAATAATTTGCAGGAATTTTTGGATATCTATTATCAAGGTGCCAATGTCCTGCAAACCGAGCAAGATTTTTACGATCTAACTTGGGCCTATTTGCAAAAATGTGAAGAGCAAAATGTGATTCACGTTGAGCCGTTTTTTGATCCGCAAACTCATACTGCACGTGGCGTGTCCTTGGAAGTGGCCATCACTGGCATCAGCGAAGCGCTGGCCGATGCACGGGATATGCTGGGTATCAGCAGCGGCTTGATCTTAAGCTTTTTACGCCATCTGCCTGAAGATGAGGCCTTTGCCACCTTGCAACAAGCCATGCCTTTTAGAGATCTATTCTTTGCTGTCGGCCTCGACAGCTCGGAAATGGGCCATCCACCGAGTAAATTCACCAATGTCTTTGCTAAGGCCCGCGCAGAAGGCTTATTAGCCGTGGCGCATGCCGGTGAAGAAGGTCCACCAGAATATGTCTGGGAAGCGTTGGACTTACTTAAAGTCAGCCGTATCGACCATGGTGTGCGTGCTTGGGAAGACCCACGCTTAATGGCGCGTTTAATTGAAGAACAAATCCCACTGACAGTCTGTCCGCTGTCCAATACCAAACTGCGTGTGTATCAAAATATGAGCGAGCATCCGATACTGCAGATGCTCGAGCAAGGTGCGATGGTCACGGTCAATTCGGATGATCCAGCGTATTTTGGCGGTTATCTGACCGACAACTTTCAGGCGCTGCATACAGGTTTAGGAATGACCCAGCAGCAAGCCCAGCGCTTGGCTGAAAACAGCCTTAACGCACGCTTAGCGCCGTAACAGCCACTATGTCTAATAAACAGCAGTTACTCGATTGGGCAGCTAGCGGCCATCTTGATGCGGCTCAGCTGGAGCAGGCTTTAATCATCACCGATAGCCTGCCGAGCGCCGCGAACAATCTACGTTTTCTCAGCCGCGTGCTGCTGGCGTTTGCGGTGGTACTACTGTGCAGCGGGGTGATTTTCTTCTTCGCCTACAATTGGGATGAATTAAGTCGCCATAGTAAATTCGCCATCGCGCAGGCAGCGCTACTCCTGTCACTGCTCCCCTTGCTGCGCTTCAATCTACAACAGCCCGCTGCACAAGCCGCGATATGTGCTGCCAGCCTGTTAGTTGGGGCGCTTTTAGCATTGGTTGGACAAACCTACCAAAGCGGTGCAGATACGTATCAGCTGTTTTTAATTTGGGCGGTATTGATCACACCTTGGGCAGTGCTGGCACGTATGCCTGTGCTGTGGTTATTGCTACTGGTCTTGCTTAATCTCAGCCTAGTGATAGCCCTAGAGAATCTAGCCATCTATCATTTATTGGCACCCTTGACTCATCCAGGTTGGTTACTATTTGCTCTAAATGCCTGCGCCGCGGGACTGTGGCATCAAGCAACACACAAAAGTTCAGAGTCACGTTTATTACGCTGGGCAGCACGAGCGATCAATTTATACAGTTTGCTGATTATTAGCGTTATGGCGCTGGGCTATATCACTTCATGGTCAGTCAGTGATGCTCTGACCCTACCCATTTGGGCGTGCTGTGCTGCGCTCTGGCTGTATCTATACCGTGTGCGCAGGCTTGATTTAGTCATGCTTTCAGCGCTGCTGATGGCTGCTATTGTGCTGAGCGTCACAACCCTAGCGCATACATTATCCGACATCCTGCCTTTTGATATTCTGTTTTTACTGCTAGCTCTAACGGTGATGGGCTTATCCAGTGCCGCTGCATTATGGCTGAAACAATTACATCGGCAGGCGAATGCACTCGGCCCAACGTCAGATAACGGAGTGGCCCATGACTGATCCAACTCTACTCTGGCAACAATTACAGCAAGCGCAATTGGTTACCAGCGATCAACCCGCCGCTCAAGATAACCAACAACCGGCGTTTTTTCTGCGTATTTTGCTGGGCGCTTCAGGCTGGTTATCCGCGCTATTTTTTACTGGATTTATTTCTGCTTTTTTTATCAGCTTTTTATCCAGCGGTATCGGTCTGGGTATCATTGGCGTGATCTTATGCCTGTTTAGTATTGGGCTCAGTCGCATCGCTGCCCTACCGATCTTAATTCAGCAATTTATCTTTGCTTGCAGCCTCGCTGGGCAAGCACAAATTATGTTTGCAGTGCTGCAGATCAGTGACAGTCCGCAACTCAGCGCAGTCATATTACTGATTTTAGAAATACTGTTATTTTTCCTTATTCATATTCGTAGCCAACGTACCGTAGCCGTGGTTATCGCCTGCGCTGCAGTGCTATGGCTGCTCGGTGCACAGAAATGGATCTATGCTCTGCCTGCTCTGAGTGCCGCTGCTGCAGGGTTATGGCTGTATCGATTACGCCTCTATCAGCAGGCTGATTACCTACTGCCCGCCACAACTGGACTGACCTTGGCGCTCTGGCTGGTGATATTTGCAGCCTTATTGATTAACAGCACCGAGCTGGCATGGTGGGATATCAACAACACTATATGGCACTCACAGCTATGCATTGCTGCTGCCCTGAGTAGCCTGGTGTGCCTCTTTCTTGCTTGGCAATTGATCCAGAAAAATATTCAACACACACAACTGCGTTATCTGGCAGTGTTGATCAGTCTGGGCATTGCTCTAGTCAATCTAAAAATGCCCGGTTTAGCACCCTTATGTTTATTACTATGCATCGGTGTGGCCCAAGCACATAATCGCTTAATCTGGCTCAATCTATGCTGTTTAGCCGGCTATCTGTTTCTGTACTACTACAATTTAAACGATACCTTGCTCTATAAATCGATACTTTTATGTGTCAGCGGCGCCGTACTCTTAGTGCTCTATGGTCTATTAAGTCGTTATACGAGCATACTGATCACGGAGCAAAAAACAGATGCGTAAGTGGCTAATTCTGCTATTTTTGCCCTTAATTCTTGGCGTCATCAATTTTGGTATTTGGCAAAACGAACAATTAATTGAGTATGGTGAGAATGTATTTTTAGAGTTGGCGCCAGTTGATCCACGCTCATTAATGCAAGGTGATTATATGGCGCTGCGTTTTGCTATGGCGGATGCCATACGTCAGAAAATAAGTAGTAATAATGACACTATAACAAGCAGTGTTATTGTCCAGCTTGATACTCAAAAGCGCGCAAGCTTGGTCGCACTGGATCAACAGCAGCCCCTACAAGATGGACAACTACGCCTGCAGTTTCGATTGCGTAATGGCCAAATTAAGTTCGCTACAAATGCGTTCTTCTTTCAAGAAGGTACTGGCCGCATCTATGAGAAAGCTCAGTACGGACTCTTTCGGGTTGGCGAGAAAGGTAAGCTGATACTGACTCACTTAGTCGATGCAGAACTGCAAAAAATTGGCCAACCTAAACTCCTGTAAGACACTGTATGACTAATAAAACAGCTAGTCAATCTAGAGAATGTAATATGCATATCGATCCAGAAATAACGTTTAGAAAGCTAGAAATTTTCCTATCGTTTATGGAAAATAGAACACTATCAAATACAGCTGCATCTCTTAATATCAGTACTGTCAGTGTACATAAAGCGTTGCACTCTTTGGAAAGTGCCTTACGCTGCCCATTATTTAAAAAAGAAGGCCGCTTACTTCAGCCTCTACCTAGCGCACTGGTCTTAACTGAAAACAGTAAAACCATAATTCAAAAAATGCAAAAATCTATAAATCTAACAAGAGAAGCCGCTGGATTTTCTTCAGAGCGCTTTATTTTAGGATCAATTTATTCATTAACGGTCAAAACAATACCTCAACTAATAATGGGATTAAAGGTAAGAAGAAGCAGCCTCAACATTGACTTAAGACTTGGTTCAAATAATGATTTATTTTCACAACTTAAAAAAATGGAACTCGATGCTATTTTAATAAGTATCGATAACATTAAAAAGTCTCCAGAGTTAGAAATATTCCACCTTTTTTCTGATGAGATATTTCTTACAGCACCTAAAGACTCCCCTTTTTCTGAAAAAAAACATATCAGCTTAAATGAGTTAAAAAACAGCAATTTTGTAACTTTAACTGAAGGCTTTGCCACATATAAAGACGGACAAAAATTATTTTCGGCAGCTGGTTTCACTCCAAATATAGCCATGCAAGTGAATGATATTTTCACATTATTAAGCATGGTTAGCTCAGGTGTTGGTTATGCATTATTACCTGGAAGAATCGCCTCAGTTTATGCAGACCAAGTCAAACTGATACCCCTTTCTTTCCCTGCGCCTATTCGACAAAATATTGGATTAGTCTTCTTAAAAAGCAAAGAACACAATCCTAATATCTTGAGCATGCTGGCTGAATGTAGAATGTATAAAAGCAATAAAAAAACCAGCCTATAAAGGCTGGTTTAAATTGAATCACATCTCTTAGCCTAAGATAGCGCTTGTTGCAAAATACAGCAGTGATGGACCAAGCAAGCAACCCAAAGCAGTATAGAAAGCTGCCGTTAAGCAACCATAAGGTACTAACTTAGGATCAGTTGCAGCTAACCCACCAGCAACACCACTTGTTGTTCCCATTAAGCCACCGAAAATAACAGCACTACGTGGGTTATTCAGACCAATGTAAGGTGCGACAAAAGGCGTTGCAATCATCACTAAAATAGCTTTAACAAGGCCAGCAGCAATAGATAAAGCCATCACTTCTGAACTTGCACCAATCGCAGCACCCGTTACAGGACCAACAATATATGTAACGGCACCGGTACCAATAGTCGTGACACTCACAGCATCAGTATAACCAAACGCTAGAGCAACACCGGCACCGGCAATAAACGAGACAAAGATACCAAAGATAAGCGCGATAACACCGCTCATTCCTGCCTTTTTTAACTCATCGGTATGTACACCAAAGGCCGTCGCAATAATTGCAAAGTCACGCAACATTGCTCCACCCAAAATACCAATACCAGAAAGCAATGGAACATCAACTAAACCTTTCTCTCCTCCGGTAAACAGACCACCAAAGTAAGACAATACAAGGCCTAGAAAAATAGCAATTGCAGAGCCGTGTAAGCGTCCTTTAGTGAAATTATTTGATATCCAATAGGAGATCCACATCGTGACACCAATTAATGCGAAACCACTAATCAGGCCATAACTATTGAGTACTTTTGTTAGGGATTGGGTGATCATTATCTATACTCTCTTATTGGTTTTCATTAATTTCAGAGGATGTATCTGGCTTCTGACCAAGCTTGGTCAGCACAGGTACCATAAGAAAACTTAAGAAAACAGCTAAAACGCCCGCTAAAATTGCTGCTGGTCCACCACTGAGTGCACCGTACACATTCTGCTGGGCTGCCATCGCCACGACAATTGGAATATAGACCGCACTCCAGAACTCAATACCTTGTTCAGTTTTAGGATGTAGCGGACGTTTTTTGGCTAAGTAACTTCCACCAAAAATCAAGAACAGCATGGCAATACCCACACCACCAACGTTCGCTGGAATACCAATTAGAACCCCAAATAAGTCGCCTAGAAACAGGCCTAATAAAGTACACAGAGCAAGTAAAGCAACACCATAAATAATCATTATTATTTTTCCTACTTAGTTGTTTTTATTTTTTTATAGCTAGACAGTTAAATGATTAGTGCGATATGTCCTCCTCCATTAGTTTATGTAAGCTGCTTAATTTATTACCCTGATAAGAAACATTAATTGCCTCTGGAATAACACGCTTTCCTAAATTTGTTAAAACAGAGCCTGGCGCTAACTGAATATGTAAACGTACCCCACGCTCAAATGCACTTTCCAATACACCCTGCCAATTCACGACACGGCACATATTAAAAGCCAAATCATCACGTATTAGGTCAGGCTGAGTCACTAGACGAGCACTACTCCCACTGAGGTAACGCAACCTAGGATGCTTAACCCTTACTGTTAAGAATTTCTCGAATAACTGATCAGCCTGCTCAGAAAGCAACTCACAATGCGATGGAACACTGATATTCAGCCGATTCGCACGCCCCATACCCTGTTGCTTCAGCAAGCAAGCAACAGACTCTAATAACTCATTTTTACCAGCTAATACATGCTGATTATCTGCATTGATATTAGCCAAATAAATTTCCTGATTAGACTCTCGAAAAGGTACTAATAACTGCTCAACTTCTGTCAACGTAATACCTTGTACAGCAGTCATTGAGTAACCTTCTGGGTAGGCATCCTGCATCAGTTTTCCACGCAGTGAAACCAGCGTCAGTGCGTCTTTAAAATCAATCGCATCAGCAACAACTGCAGCAGCATATGCGCCTATTGATAAGCCAGCTGTATACTCCGGCGTATGGTGATGAGCCAAGAGCTTTTTAGCACTTGCCACTCCAGCAATTAATAAGCACAGTTGCACTGCTCGTGTGGTTCTCAATGCTTGCTCAGTATCCAACTGCAAGACATCCTCACCCAGTACATCACTCGCCTCTGACAGAACAGCTTGCGTGATAGCATCACCTGTAAAGTCATGCAACATGCCAACTTGCTGTGCTCCTTGCCCTGGGAATGACAATAATGTACTCATCTTGCGTCCTCCTTTAACCACGGGTTCACAACCAACTGAGGCCCGTGATCTGTTTTCAATAACACACGTCCTGTATTAGTCGCCCAATCGGCCAAGGAAAACCCACCAACACCCGTCTCAATTTGCACATCAACCGGTATAGGCAGCATCCTAAACTGGACAAACAAATGCTGAGCCTCCTCAAGTGTCATCTCAACCTCTTGGCGCAATAACACATCTAAATCGCTGCTGGGTGTCGTGATTTTTTCACCAGTTATAGCCTCAAACGCATAACTGCCAACCACTCCCCAGCATCTATCAGCTAGTAATTGGGCAACACTCGCTAATGCTTTCTGCACATGCTCAGAGCCTTGAGGTAACAGCTTAATATCTTCTGGTTGTGCCACCCGGATGATGGAGCATTTGGGTACCCAAGTTGCATAACGCTCACTCTTTCTTGTGCCACGAATACCAACAGCAACTTGATTGACTCGTTGCTGATCACGGCGTACCACAACAGGGTTTCCCGCAGCCACACGCGCATGCACCCAACTCGGCGCTGTCGGCTCTAGATGCTCTACAGTCATACCCCATAATAAATCATGAGCATTAACTCTGAGCATCGGAGCTATAAAATCGCGTGTGTTTTGAGTCATCTAGTCATCCCTCCTATTGCGCATGCCATTGTGCTGTCATCAACTCTTTTACACGAGCTGTTGCAGAACGGTTTTTAGCACCTAGTCGGTTACTAAGGTCAGTCCCTTCTCGTTGAGTTTTCTCCAGGCATTGGACTAAATGCGAGAGTACTTTCTCGGTATCCTCTGTCGTCGGCTGAGTAATATTTTGCACTTGTAATAAGCCACCAGTAACAAGTCCTAAAGAAGCGTAGTTTTCAATGTCATAGGCCATGGGCGGTATCTTGGCACTCAGCTCCTCCAGCTGATCAACCGTGCGTAACGTGACTCGGGCAGCAGACTCTTTACCCATCGCATGCACCATCACGCTGGCATCTTGGAGTGCAATAATTTGATTCGCTTGATAACCGTGCGCTAAAAAAGCACCCGACATTGCTTTACCAACCAGTAATGCAAGTACTGGATGACCCAGTTGTCTGGCTTGAGCATAGGCTCCTACTGCTGCAGCCAAGGCAAGATGAATACCTAAAGCCTCTTCGCGACGGCCATACGCCTGACTTGGTACATCTACGATCGCAACAATAGGAGTTTTATCATTTCGATCAGCGTCTTGTTCAATAATCCAGTGCACTGCCTTAGCCAACCCCCAGCCTTCTAAGAGGCCAACCTCACCATCACGTGCGCGAGGAAACGGATTGTTCAGATCAGGTTTAACACCTACAAAATAAGCGGATTGCTCATTAGGTAAAGCACCTTGAGCTAATACAATAGAAACTGGTAATTCGAGCTCAGTTACTGGGGTTTGAGTTAAAACATCGAACCATGCTTGAGTACGGTTTTGAGCAGTCATAGCAATTGCTCCTCTAGATCTACATAGAGCTCACGAACACGCTCTGGACCCACTTGTTCAACACCAGCTTGAGATAGCTGAGTTAAAAAATAATCATATTGATCACTACGGAAGTGCGGTAAATCACTCTGCACTAGTGTCGCAATCTGATCTTTAATGGCATCAATAGAGTCTTTACAAAACTTATCAGCCAGCCCTGAAGCGTAGCGTTGCTCGCCACCTGTAAAGCTCCAAATAAATGGGCGGTCGCGTGAGTCATATTCTTCTAAACCCGCTTCCTGCTCGATCACTTGTGGGCCATTTAGACCAATACGTGCTTCACGAGTAACTACTAAGTGAGAGCATAAAGCCGCTGCAATAGACATCCCACCAAAACAGCCCACTGTACCGGCCACAACACCAATCACTGGTTGATAGGCTCTTAACCCCACAATAGCCGAATGAATATCAGCTATCGCTGCAAGACCTAAATTCGCTTCTTGTAAACGTACGCCACCCGTTTCTAACAGCAATACAGCAACGCATGGAATACCTTGACGGTTGTCCTCAATAGCGAGTTCTAAAGCACTGGCTATTTTAGCTCCAGAGACTTCACCCATACTGCCGCCCTGGAAGTCACCTTCAATTGCCGCAACAACAACCGGCTTGCCAGCAATACTGCCCTTGGCAACGACAACACCATCATCTGCCTGCGAAACAATGCCTTGCAGCTCCAACCAAGGTGATTTGATGCGATCAAAAGGATCCAGCAACTCGCGCATACTACCTGCGTCGAGCAATGCTTTAACACGCTCGCGAGCACTGAGCTCAACAAAGCTATGCTGATTAAGTAGCTGATTGATATCAGACATAGCTAATCTCCTCTAAACCTTGTTCAATACGTAAACGTACAACACCTGGGGTTGCGCCAAAGTCATTAATCTCTAACTTCATAGCGGGGTACACCGTCTCATTAAACATTCGTTCAAATAAGTTCCTCCAGCGTGCTTCACTGCCGTCAACAGAGGTTGTGACCTTGATACTTAGCACACCACTTTCATTAGGCTCCATCAGTATTTCTAAGTCACCAGAGCCGACACAGCCGACTAAACAACGGTGCTTACTGGGTTGCCCAGCATTAAACTGAAACTCTATAATTTCCATGCAATGACTCCTTGCTCAACTAAGGCATCGACAAACAAACAGACACTTAATAAATCAGCAGCACCACCAGGCGACCCATTGCGCGCTACCAGTCCAGTTTCTAGCGTTTGGTAGTGCTTTTGACCTGATCTCTGGCTATAACCACCGGCCTGCAGAACTTGAGTAGCTTGCGACTGCAGCCAGTTCATTCCTTCTAAGCCTGCTCGATGAATCACACAGGTATCTGTTAGCCGACTTATAATCGCTAACAGTGCATCCAGCTGAGCAGATTGTTCATCAGCACCCTGAGTTCGGCTGAGATACAGCTGCTCTAACCCATCAAGCACCTGGGGAAAGCCTTTTTGTGCCTGTTCACGTGCACCATCCACACCATACTTAGCTCGTGCGCGGGCACCATTAGTTAGATTTAAAGTCTCTAGAAAACGGTCCGGATAACTAGCCAACTGCCCGGCTAAGCTCAAAAGTTCAGTCACTGTTTTTGGAGCTTTCTTCACACTTAATGCTGCTGTAAGTAATCCTAACGCCCAAATAGCACCACGGTGTGTATTCACACCTGATGTTGCTTGCAGCATCTGCTCCTCACCTAAGCGGCCTTCATGCCCTAGCGTTTCACGCAACAATTGGTTAACCCACTGATGCCCTTGCGCAGCACTAGAAATCTGATAAAAAGTATCCCATAGCGTATGCGCTGAGAGCTCCATCAACTCCAAAGTGAGATCCTGATGCACTCCACTACCACGCTGGTCAACTAAACCAGGCTTAGGTGTCAGTCGAGCCTCTTGCAACAATGCTTCTACAGCAACATTTGCTAGCTGAGTCGGCCAGTCAGTTGCTACTGAACGACTTTGAAGGGCTCTCATTACCAACTCCTAAAGCGCGCAGGCGGCTGATACAAGTCACCTGACCAGTCAACTAAATCGCTGATACTTTTAGCGGCAAGTAAGCTGCGATTTGCATCCGCTCGTCTAATACCTAAATCTTCTGGCAAAGCGATCAAGCCCTGCTGACGCATTTTTAGAGTTTCAGCAGGATCGTGTCTTAGTCCGATACTGGTCACTCCTGCCACAGCAGCAATCATTTTTTGTCGTTCTTCTAAAGTCTTAGCTTTGTACAGATAGGCAATGCCCTCTTCAGTTAAGAGGTGAGTGACATCGTCACCATAAATCATGATCGGCGCTAACGGCATGCCACTTTTTTTAGCGACATCAATGGCATCCAACTGATCAACAAAGGTCGGCTTACCACCCTCTTGGTAAGTTTCAACCATTTGCACCACTAGCTTTTTACCACGCTCAAGCATGGTCTGCTCTGGAGTTGCTTGTTGCTGAATCAAGTCAAGCCAAGCTTCACTTGCGTGTCGGCGACCACCTGGGTTATGCCCCATATTCGGTGCACCACCAAAGCCTGCTAAACGGCCACGGGTCACAGTTGAAGAGTGACCATCTCCATCGACTTGCAAGGTCGCACCAATAAACAAGTCAACAGCATATTGGCCGGCAAGCTGACACATCATCCTATTAGAGCGTAAAGAGCCATCTCGTCCGGTAAAGAAAACATCGGGACGAGCAGCTATATAGCGCTCCATCCCTAGTTCAGTACCAAAACAGTGCACACTCTTAACCCAGCCTGTTTCAATCGCTGGAATTAAAGTGGGGTGTGGATTAAGTGTCCAATGTTGGCAAATTTTACCTTTTAAACCTAAACTCTCACCGTATGTCGGCAAGATCAGCTCAATTGCGGCAGTATTAAAACCGATACCATGGTTAAGCGACTGCACGTTGTGCTTAGCGTAAATACCCTTAATAGCCATCATGGCCATTAACACATGCACCGAAGTGATATGACGTGGATCACGTGTAAATAGTGGTTCGATATAAAAAGGTTTATCCGCAACAACTACAAAATCAACCCATGAAGCTGGGATATCAACCCGCGGCAGATCAGTCTCGTCATCTACTATTTCATTAACTTGAACAATGACGATGCCATCGCTAAACGCTGTTGGCTCAACCAGTGCTGGAGTATCTTCAGTACTCGGGCCGGTATAAATATTGCCGTGACGGTCTGCACTAAAGCCAGCGACTAAAGCAACATTAGGGGTTAGATCGACTAACAAGCGCCCATACAACTCGACATATGTATGAATTGCACCAATTTCTAATAAGCCGTCTTCAAGCAACTGACTAATACGTAAGCTTTGTGGGCCTGCAAAAGAAAAATCAAGCTTGCGGGCAATACCCAATTCAAATAAATCTAAATGCTCTGAGCGCCCCACGCTTGGCATAATCATATGTAGATCATGCAAAACACTTGGATCAACTTTAGCTAAAGAACGGGACAAAAAATCAGCTTGCTTCTGATTGTTACCCTCCATAACAACTCTATCGCCCGGGGCAATTAATAATTGTAATGCCTTGATAATATTTTCAGTTGGCAACACAACACCATCGGCTAAGCTTTGCACAGCAGCTAATCGTCTTTGCTTTTCAGTTCTTCTACGTGACCACTGTGCAGGCGGTTGGTTGATTATTGTCATTTTTTTTATTCCACCTTGGTTAACAACGTGGAATCACACTACTGCTCTCACCAACAAAGCTTCAATCAACCACACAATCAAATCATTAACCTAAAGCTAACAATTTATTTTATTTATGGCTAACCAATTGATTTTATGCATAAACTTAATGAATCTATTTTTCTATAAGACCTAAAATAAGACTCAAAATCATGCAAAAATCAGAATCTTCACTCAATTCTCAAATTCAGCATATAAAGCTCAGTAGTTTTTAAAAAAGCAGCTTCATTAACTTTTGCCATCAGCACACATCTCGAGAACAAAGCTGAGAGTTTCAGCAGCCATGTGCTAGTGCAACTGGATGCCCAGAAGCGCGCCAGCTTTGTGGCAATTGATCAGCAACAACCCTTAGCAGATGTGCAGTTGCAACTGCAGTTTCGGCTACGCAATGGACAGGTAAAATTTGCGACCAATGCTTTTTTCTTTCAAGAAGGCACTGGAGAGATCTATGAAGCAGCAAAATATGGGGTGTTTCGGGTCGGGGCAAAAGGGAATTTAATACTGACTCACTTAGCTGATGCAGCGCTGCAAACGCTTGGTCAATCCAAATCACTGCAATCTACAGAGTCTCAACTAAGTCACTGATAGATTAAACACCTAAAGGCAACGCTAAGTCCCCTGTATGCTGTGCGCTTATGCTACATAGTTAATAGGGTGATTTTGCTACAGATTGATCGCTACAAGCTTAATAAACAGTATTTTCTGCTGCTAGACGCTAGACAGGAAAACACTCAGCTAAACAGCCATCCATGGCGATGTATAGTTTAACTTGTCCTACAGAAGTAGGTTTATAGAGGTTTCATCATCATTAACAATTCTATGGTAAATAGAACTGCCAGTAACAAAGTAACCCATAACAAAGCGGCCTTCTGCTGGCTGGCACCAGCACTTTGTGGGTTGTTTAGCTGAGCTTGCCAGCCTGTTAAACTGCGATATAAAAACCCACCAAAAACAAATAACAGTGGATACATTATGATACTAACCATGAGCCACTTTTGACTTAAAGGCCAACCCGCCATATGCGTTAGACCCACACCTGTCACGGGTATTGAAAGCGTCAACAGAGCAAAAATAGGCATGCTAATGACGCGGGTACGGCGCAACTTTTCCTGTAAAACAGGAGTTGTTTTACTGCGTGCACGCCAAACAATAACAATATGAGCAATCACTCCAAACGTTACCAACATCACCGGTATTCTGTGAGTTAAATACAGCAGTAAGTAACTATTCATCGTTTGTACCTCTTTAACATTAATAAGAATTCAAATGCAAAATAGTACGTTATAACAACTACCTACATTTTAAGCCTGCCCTAACCTAAAAACAACTGGTAAGCCGGGTTTTCAGTTTCATCCCAATAGCGATAGCCAATCTTGTCCAAAGCCTCTGGTAGCAGGTGTTGCTCAGCTTCTGGCACCTGTAACGCAGCCAACACGCGTCCATCAGCCGCACCATGATTGCGGTAATGGAACATGGAAATATTCCAACGTCCGCCGAGCTTATTTAAAAAGTTAAACAGCGCACCCGGGCGCTCAGGGAACTCAAAACGGAACACCCGCTCACTGGTCACCGCATCGGCATGACCACCGACCATATGGCGAATATGCAGCTTGGCCAGCTCGTTTTCGGTTAAGTCCAACACTGGGAAGCCTTGCTCACGCAAACTATCGATCAACTCAGCACGCGGATCCAACTCTGGGTGCGTCTGTACACCCACAAAAATATGCGCTGTGCCATCCGTGTGATAACGGTAGTTAAACTCAGTGATCGCACGCTTACCTATCGCTTCGCAGAACTGCTTAAAGCTGCCAGGTTTTTCTGGAATGGTTACTGCGATAATTGCTTCACGCTGCTCGCCTAACTCAGCGCGTTCTGCCACATGGCGTAAACGGTCAAAGTTGACGTTGGCACCAGAATCAATCGCCACTAAGGTTTCGCCAACAATGCCAGTACGTTCAATGTATTTCTTAATCCCTGCCACCGCCAAAGCACCTGCGGGCTCAGTGATTGAGCGGGTATCATCATAAATATCTTTCATTGCCGCACAGAGTTCATCGGTGCTGACCGTCACCACTTCATCAACGTAATGACGACAAATCTCAAAGGTGTGCTCACCAATTTGCGTCACTGCAACGCCGTCAGCAAATAGACCCACCTGTGGTAAAACTACACGTTCACCGGCCGCCATGGCTTGCTGCAAGCAGTTGGAATCCACCGGCTCGACACCAATGATTTTCACTTCTGGGCGCACATACTTAATATAAGCAGCCACTCCCGCAATCAAACCACCACCGCCGCAAGGCACAAACACCGCATGCAATGGACCTTGATGCTGACGCAAAATCTCCATCGCCACAGTGCCTTGGCCTGCAATCACATCGGGGTCATCGTAGGGGTGGATATAGACAAAGCCTTTTTCTTCGACCAATTTCAGCGAATAGGCCAATGACTCAGGAAAGGCATCACCGTGTAACACCACCCGTGCACCGCGCGCGCGCACGGCTTTCACTTTAATTTCCGGAGTGGTTTTTGGCATTACAATCGTAGCTTTAATACCGAGGAACTTCGCCGCCAGTGCTACACCTTGTGCATGGTTACCGGCCGAAGCCGTGACTACACCGCAAGCGCGTTCTTCATCGGTGAGCTGGACAATTTTGTTGTAGGCGCCACGAATTTTAAATGAGAATACCGGCTGTAAATCTTCGCGTTTGAGCAAAATTTTATTGCCTAAACGCTCTGATAACTGCGGTGCAGCTTGCAATGGCGTTTCTTGCGCCACGTCATAGACGCGGGCATTTAAGGTTTTTTTCACATAATGTTCGAGCATGGCGGGTTCACTTAAACGGTGAGACAAAGTCAAACAGTCTACTCCACCGTTCACAACTCAACCACATCCATGCTGCGATAAGTGGCTATAATCAGTCTATATTCCCTTTTTACCGGAGCCGACCATGAGCCAAGACCAACTCAAGCAAGCCGTTGCCCAAGCCGCCATCGATTATATTCTCCCGCACCTCGAGCCACGCAGCATTATTGGTGTGGGCACAGGCTCGACCGCTAACTTCTTTATTGATTTATTAGCCGAGCACAAATATGACTTTGCCGGTGCCGTAGCCAGCTCAGAAGCTACCGCAGAACGTTTAAAGCAGCATGGTATTAGCGTGCACGACCTCAACTCCGTACAAGAGTTAGAGTTTTATGTGGATGGCGCCGATGAGTGCAATAAGTATCTTGAATTGATTAAAGGCGGCGGTGCAGCACTGACGCGTGAAAAAATTGTTGCCGCAGTGGCAAAAACCTTTATTTGTATTGCCGATGACAGCAAAAAAGTTGGCGTGCTGGGCGAGTTCCCACTACCTGTTGAAGTGATTCCGATGGCACGCAGCTATGTGGCGCGTGAACTGCTGAAACTGGGCGGCGATCCGGTATACCGCACCGGCGTGGTTACCGATAACGGTAATGTGATTTTAGATGTGCACAATATGCAAATCACTGACCCACGCGGCATGGAAGAGAAAATCAATGCTTTAGTCGGCGTGGTGTGCAGCGGTTTATTTGCTCAGCGCCCTGCGGATGTATTGCTGCTGGGTACAAAAACAGGTGTCGAAACCTTAGTGCGCAAGGTTTAAGTTCGAAATCAGGTTAGGCTGTATTGATACGGCCTAACCTACTATTTAAGCGCTCTATTTCTTTTTAAATACATAAAACAAGTTAGGTTCACTGACAATATAAATAGTACCCTGTGCATCCATCGCGACCCCTTCAGCTTGCTTAATGCTGCGGGTTAAGCCATTAAAACCCATAGCTAGGCTGATAAAGCTAACAGGATTACCCTCCTCATCGAGCTCCAACAGCATGCGCGACTCATCCGACAATACCAATAAGTGCCCCGTACGATGATCAACCGCCAACGATGAAAAATCGCGCATAAAGACGTGCGCAGAGGGCAGTTCCTGCAGAGCAAATACCGGCATCTCGAGGTTATCGGCTGCATCAGGAAAAGGTAAGCTAAACAACCCAAACGGACTGCGCTCTTTGGCCAGCAGTATCCGTTGATTACGTGCATCCCAAGCCACTCCCTCAAAACCTTTATTACCCGATGCCATAGCGCCTAAACTAATCGACGGTAAAGTATCACCATCAATAAACTGCGCATCCAAGGGTAAATAAAAGGCGGTTAATTCGCCGCGGCGCTCATCAATAATGGCAATACGCCCATCGCTGAGTACTTCCACTCCTTCAGGATCAGAAAAGCCACGCAACTCAACCTCGCGTAATACTTCACCGTCTAAAGATAACTCGACTAACTTGGGTATTCTGCCGGTGACGGTAAACAACGTATTGCTCAACGGACTCCAACTCAGTCCTGAAGTTTCAGCTTTTTCCAGCCCAGCTAACGGCTTGGCCTGAATCACCGCACGATAACCTGGCAGCCAAATACTCTCAGCTTGCTGTTGCGCGCTGGTATTACGCTCTTGCCACAGAAACAACAGACGATCATCCCAGTGAAAATAATGCATAATCGAAAATATAAGACCAGTGCATGCCACACCGAATACCCACAGTTTTGTACGCGATTTAAACACTTTAAACATGCTCACAACCTTTTTATTGATACTGTAAAAAACACGATTGAACGTCTAAACGCCAACCCAGAATGACAGGTTGTTATAAAGCGCCACATCCTACTGTGAAAATCAGACCTGTGCCGAAGACAATCGTTATACTCTGCACATTGTTTATTTGGAGATGCCCATGTCACTGCCTTCTTTACGCTTAAAATCCAACTCTGATCGCCGTCTACGCAGCGGACACTTATGGGTCTATAGCAATGAAATTGATACCAAACTGTCGCCTTTAAATGCTTTCAAAGCGGGTGATCAAGTCATTATCGAAAGCGCTTCGGGCAAACAGCTGGGTGTGGCGGTGATGAGCCCGCAAACATTAGTCTGTGCCCGTTTAGTCTCACGTGATGTCGAGCACCGTCTGGATAAGTCGCTCTTAGTGCACCGTCTAAATATCGCATTATCTCTGCGCGAGCGCCTCTTTACTGCGCCTTTCTATCGTTTAGTGCATGCTGAGGGTGATTTATTACCCGGCCTGGAAGTCGATCGCTTTGGTGATATTTTAGTGGTGCAAATCACTGCCGCCTGCATGGAGCCGCATAAAGATATTATTCTCGAAGCGCTGCTGCAAGTGTGCAAGCCAACTGGCGTACTTTGGCGCAATGACTCAACTACGCGCGACAGCGAAGGCTTAGAGCGCTACTTAGAAGTGGCCTTCGGTGATGTACCAGAGTGGGTGCAATTACTAGAAAACGATCTGGTTTATAACGCGCCACTGTTGCAGAAAAAAGCCTTGGGCTGGTATTACGATCAACGCTTTAATCGTCTACAAGCCGCAGTGTACTGTACGGATAAACGCGTGCTGTCAGTCTATAGCGACGTCGGCAGCTGGGCGATTCCTGCAGCTTTAGCCGGTGCCAGCGAAGTGCTGTGTGCTGATGCTTCTGCAGAAGCGTTAGATGCCTTAGAAAGTAACGCACAACTCAATGATATCGGTGAAACATTACTCTGCGCCGAAGGTGATGTACTGGAAACTCTACAAGCACTTAAAGCGGATGAAGAACGTTTTGATGTGATCATTGTTGATCCACCGGCCTTTATTAAGCGTAAAAAAGATGTGAAATCAGGTGAAGCCGGTTACCGCAAACTCTATGAGCATTGCATCCGCTTGCTCAGCCGTGACGGTATTTTAATTTGCTCATCACGCTCACCGTTTTTCACTGAAGAAAGCATGCACAGCACTCTATTAGCTAGCGCGCGCCACTTGGATCGTAATATTCAGATTCTCGAGCAAAGCGGACAAAGTGCTGATCACCCCATGCACCCAGCGATCCCTGATACCCGTCATCTGAAATACACTGTGTGCCGCATTTTGCCTAACAGTTAAGCTCGCGTACTTAACCACGCTCAAGCAAAACAACGCTGCCCTTTGCCCACCTGCGTAGGGCAGCGTAGAATGGAATGATTCTCGTCACTACCCACGGCGAGCCTAAGTATGCTTTGCCGATCGCACGGTCACCCCGCAGCAACAGTTGCAGATGCACTTATCGCCCTTATTTTATTTTTGCAGGAATTTCTCATGCCTGATTATCGTTCGAAAACCTCAACCTTCGGCCGCAATATGGCGGGTGCCCGTGCACTATGGCGTGCAACCGGTATGACCGACGAAGATTTTCATAAGCCCATTATTGCTGTCGCCAACTCCTTTACCCAATTTGTTCCAGGTCACGTGCACCTGAAAGATATGGGCCAATTAGTGGCGCGTGAAATTGAACGCGCCGGTGGTGTCGCTAAAGAATTTAATACCATTGCCGTGGATGACGGCATCGCCATGGGTCACGACGGCATGCTCTATTCGCTGCCGAGTCGTGAAATCATTGCTGACTCAGTGGAATATATGGCCAACGCACACTGTGCCGACGCCCTCGTATGTATTTCCAACTGCGATAAAATCACCCCGGGTATGTTGATGGCTGCTTTGCGCCTAAATATCCCAGTGGTGTTTGTCTCCGGTGGTCCAATGGAAGCCGGTAAAACTAAGCTGGCCAAGCACGGTTTAGACTTAGTGGATGCCATGGTAATCGCTGCTGATGACGATGCATCGGACGAAAAAGTAGCCGAATACGAGCGCAGCGCTTGCCCAACCTGTGGTTCATGCTCAGGTATGTTTACTGCTAACTCAATGAACTGTCTGGTTGAAGCATTAGGTTTGGGCTTACCAGGCAATGGTACTGTTCTAGCCACCCACGCTGACCGCGAAGAGTTGTTCTTACAAGCTGGCCGCACCATTGTTGAGCTGTGCCATCGCTACTATAAAGAAGGTGATGAATCAGCTCTGCCACGCAATATTGCCAACTTCAAAGCCTTTGAAAATGCGATGAGTTTGGATATTGCTATGGGCGGCTCAACCAATACTATTCTGCACTTATTGGCCTCTGCGCAAGAAGCAGAAATGGACTTTAACCTGCTGGATATCGACCGTTTATCACGCTTGGTACCTGAGCTGTGTAAAGTCGCGCCGAACATCAAAGATTATCATATGGAAGATGTACACCGCGCCGGTGGTATCTTCAGTATTTTAGGTTCTTTAGCGCGCGGTGGCTTTTTGCATACTGATCTGCCAACTGTGCATAGCAAAACCATGGGTGATGCGATTGCCAAATGGGATATCACCCAAAGCACCGATGAAGCGGTGCATACCTTCTTTAAAGCAGGCCCAGGCGGTATTCCAACTCAGACTGCCTTTAGCCAAGCTACACGCTGGCCGACGCTGGATTTAGACCGTGAAAAAGGCTGTATCCGCAGTGTTGAGCACGCTTACTCCCACGAAGGTGGTTTAGCCGTACTGTACGGTAATATCGCTGTTGATGGTTGCGTGGTGAAAACGGCGGGTGTGGATAAGTCGATTCACGTCTTTAAAGGCAAGGCACGTATTTTTGAAAGCCAAGATTCTGCCGTACGCGATATTCTGGCCGATAAAATCAAACCGGGCGATATCGTCATTATTCGTTACGAAGGTCCTAAAGGTGGCCCGGGTATGCAAGAAATGCTTTACCCCACCAGCTACCTGAAATCCAAAGGTTTAGGCGAGCAATGTGCATTGCTGACTGACGGCCGTTTCTCTGGCGGTACTTCGGGCTTATCCATTGGTCACGCATCACCAGAAGCTGCATCTGGTGGCGCAATTGGTCTGGTAGAAGAAGGCGATACCATCTTAATTGATATCCCTAACCGCAGTATCAATCTGCAAATCAGCGATGCTGATCTGGCTGCACGCCGTGTTGCACAAGATGCTAAAGGCTGGAAGCCGGTTGAAGTGCGTCCACGTAAAGTGACCACAGCGCTGAAGGCTTACGCGCTATTAGCCACCAGTGCCGACAAAGGTGCTGTGCGTAACAAAGCGATGCTCGATGAGTTGATTCCCTAGTGTATAGCGCTTCATAACATTGAAGCGCATTCAATAAAAAAGCCCCAGCACTGCAATAGCGCTGGGGCTTTTTTATACTGCCGATTCTGATAAGAAGGTGCAATTATTAGGCTAGATCATCGTGCTCCGCTAAGAGTTTCCAGCGCACAGATGTGACGCTTTTCTCTAAACTAACGCGACTAACAATCTGCTCCAATTGCGACTGATTGCCCGACTGCGCGAGTATCTCGGCACTCACCAGCAAACAATCATTGTCATCTAGGTCTTTGCTGAGCAATGACTGCAAGGTAAATGACATATTGCTCAACGTATGCAGTAACAAGGTGCGCACATGCACCTCATCATCGCTATGGCAGACAATATGCACCCCATAACGCTGTTCGACTTCAGTATCAATCACGTTTAAACGATTAATACGCTGCGCAGCATCGCGCAATAAGATATTAGCCGACAAGATCACCACAGTTCCCAACGCTGCTTCGAACAAAAGCCCCATACCACAGAGCACACCAATGGCTGCAGAACACCACAAGGTGGCTGCCGTATTCAGGCCGCGAATATTGAGGCCTTCGCGCATAATCACCCCTGCGCCTAAGAAGCCAATGCCTGACACCACCTGCCCAGAAATACGCCCAGCACTGCCGATATCTCCGGTATACGCAGACACCAAAACAAATAAACTGGCACCCGATGCCACCAAAGCATTGGTGCGCAAACCGGCTAATCTTTGACGTAATTGGCGCTCAGCACCGATCACTGCACCTAAAATCATCGCCACAGCGACGCGCAGCAAGAAGTTTTCCCAAACCATGCTGTTTACCTCTAAAAGAATATATTGAGTTACAAAACCGCTCTAAGTGAGCGTATGAATCACGCTTGCAACACCCTCTGCTACGAAGGCTAGAGACATAGCAGAAGGTACTAAACTGTAATTTTGCAGACGACAACCTCAGAGATTAGGCTGTCGCCAGACTATTTAGACAATGGCTACATCCGCAAGAAAGTGTGCAGCAATAAACAGATAAATCACCACACCCACCGCATCACACACTGAAGTAATCAACGGTGCACTCGCGCTGGCAGGGTCAAAGTTAAACTTGCTCAACACAAACGGCAGGCTCATACCGATCATACAACCGATCATTACGATGGTGACCATACTCAGGGCCAAGACTAAGGCGATGGTTTCATCACCACGGATATAACCGAGAACTGACACTGCAGCAGCCATCGTACAACCGAGTGCTAAAGCAACTACAGCCTCTCGGCCAATTAAATGCAGCCAGTCACGCATCACCACTTCACCCGTCGCCAAGGCACGTACCATCAAGGTGGCTGACTGCGAACCGGCGTTACCACCACTGTCCACCAGCAAGGGTAAGAAGAAGACTAAGACGAGGTTGGCAGCAATAATATCTTCAAAGTGCGCAATCCCCGCACCAGAAAATAAGTTACCAAACACCAGTAAAATTAACCAAAAGACGCGTTTGCGATAGAGTAGACCAATGCTGGCATCTTTAAGGTTGCCAACAATGGTACTGACACCCGCTGACTTGTGAATATCGTCAGTGGCCTCTTCACTAACAACGTCCATCGCATCATCATAAGTGACAATACCCACTAGAACACCGCGGTCATCAGTAATAGGCAGCGCTAACAAATCATAACGTGCGATTTTCTTGGCAATATCTTCTTGGTCATCGGTCGCCAAGCCATGCACAACATCACTGGTCATTAAATCTTGAATCGACTTATTTAAGTCGGCCAAAATTAAATCACGCAATGATACCGCACCGAGCAACTTACGCTTGTCGCTAACAATATAAGCTTGATAAATCGTTTCAGCATCCGGTGCTTCATCACGCAAATAGGCCATGGCTTGAGCCACAGTCATATCTTTTTTAAGCATGGCGTAGTCTGAAGTCATCAAAGCGCCAGCTGTACCTTCAACGTACGCAGACAATTTACGAATATCTTCGCGCTCAGCATGTGCTAAGGCTGGTAGCAACATATCACGCTGATTTTGATCAAAGCGCTTAAATAAATCTGTGCGCTCATCAGCCGGCATCTCACTGACTAACTCAGCCAATGTTGCACGTGGAAACTCACGGGCTAAACGCACTTGTTGCTCAGGTTCAAAAAATGTGAAAATTTCAGCACGGTTTGGCAAGCGCTCAAGCAAACGCCAGCCCAAACTTGGCTCGAGCTGCTCTAACACATCAGCCAAATCGACAGGACGTAAACTTTTAATCGCAGCAAGTGCGTTATCGAAGTTATTGCTTTGAATTGCATCGCTCAGAACGAGCGCGAGGTTGTTATTGGTATGACTCATTGTAAATCTCCAAGCGGCCAAGATCAGGCAACTTGAGAAGACTACAAATCAGACAAGGCTGGTTTTAGTCCACAAGAAGCCGTCAATCGACGCGCTAACTTTAATATGTGATGAAGTCCAACAGGGACTTATACAAGAACTTTCCATATAGCCTTTTATTTTCTCTGAAACCGCTTATGCGGCGTGCGAATACTAGGGTAAATGCGAAACAATAACAACCACAGCTTGGTTTTGCTTATTCATTTAGCCGATCTTTCTGATAATGGTATGCTTAGTTCCATTAAATAATTTTTCTTCAAATACAGTATATTTGAGTGGTGCTGTACACCTTTTTTGGAGCTTATTTTGACGGCCACAATTGATGATGTAAAAAGTTACTTATTGGACCTACAAGACCGTATCTGCGCCACTTTTGAACAGGCTGATGGCGGTACCTTTTTTGAAGAAAGCTGGGAACGTCCAGGTGGCGGCGGCGGCCGTACCCGTGTGTTAGAAAACGGCGCCTTAATTGAAAAAGGCGGAGTGAATTTTTCACATGTCTATGGCGACTCTTTACCACCCTCTGCCAGCGCACACCGTCCAGAATTGTCTGGTCGCTCGTTTCAAGCCATGGGTTTGTCATTAGTAATCCACCCAAAAAACCCACATATTCCGACATCTCACGCGAACGTGCGGCTATTTGTGGCGGAAAAAGCAGGTGAAGAACCGATCTGGTGGTTTGGTGGTGGCTTCGATTTAACCCCTTATTATGCTGAAGAAGAAGACTGTGTGCATTGGCACCAAGTCGCGCATGACGCCTGCGCTCCTTTTGGTGACAACGTTTATGCTGACTATAAAGCTTGGTGTGATCGCTACTTCTATCTTAAGCACCGTGATGAACCACGCGGCATTGGCGGTTTATTTTACGATGATATGAATCAGTGGGATTTTGACACCTGTTTTGCCTTTATGCGCGCCATCGGTGAAGCCTTTACTGATGCCTATATGCCCATTGTTGAACGTCGTCGTCATACGCCCTTTACTGAGCAAGAGCGTGAGTTCCAAGCGCATCGCCGTGGTCGTTATGTTGAATTCAACTTGGTTTTTGACCGCGGTACGCTGTTTGGTCTGCAATCCGGTGGTCGTACCGAATCCATTCTGATGTCACTGCCACCGCATGTGCAGTGGGGTTATGATTGGAAACCTGAGCCTAATAGCCGTGAAGCACGTCTGACTGACTACTTTTTACAAGACCGTGATTGGCTGGGCGAGGCGCAAACAAAATGAAGTATTACGGCGTCTTCGGCAACCCGATTGCCCACAGTAAATCACCTATGATTCACAGCCTATTTGCCGAACAAACGGCACAAAAAATCAGCTACGAGCCATTACTGGCAGCATTAGATGGCTTCCCCGAAGCTGTTGCGCAATTTTTTGAAAATGGCAGTGGTGCTAACGTCACTGTGCCCTTTAAAGAACAGGCTTTTGCGCTGGCTGATCAACTCAGCGAACGTGCGCAGCGTGCTAAAGCAGTCAACACCTTAAAAAAGCTCGCCGATGGCAGCGTGCTCGGTGATAACACTGACGGTGCTGGTTTAGTGAATGACTTACTCAACAATCAAGTTGTTTTAGCCGGTAAAAAGATTCTGATTTTAGGTGCCGGCGGTGCTGTACGCGGCGTGTTAGAGCCTTTACTGGCGCAAGGTCCAGCGGAGGTCTGCATCGTCAATCGCACGGTTGAAAAAGCCGAACAATTGGCCTGTGAGTTTGCTGATTTAGGCCCTATGACGGCGGCCGGTTATGACTGGATTGATACACCTGTGGATATCATTATCAACGGCACATCAGCCAGCCTCAGCGGTGAACTGCCGCCCTTGGCCGACACTTTAGTCAAAGCGGGACATACTGTGTGCTACGACATGATGTACGGCAAAGACACAACAGTGTTTAACCAATGGGCGCAAGCGCAAGGTGCTGCACGCACACTGGACGGTTTGGGGATGCTAGTTGAACAAGCTGCTGAGGCGTTTTATATCTGGACCGGCGTACGTCCAAATCCGACGCCGGTGCTTGAGCAATTACGCGTGCAACTCTAAGCGTAACAACTAGCGCAGCACCTGCCCTGTACGTAAATCACGAATGGTACTTGGGTTGCTGTTCTGACCCAGCTCGCCGCTTAATACCGCGTCGAGCTGGCCATGAAAATACTGCTCAATGCGCAGACGACTTTTTGCCGGCAATAAACCACTGGGATTGGCTGAAGTGGACACCAAAGGTCCAGTTAACGCACACAACTGTGCCACCAACGGATGTGCACTAACACGAATGGCGACGCTATCATGCTCACCGCTAATCCATTCCGGTACACGATTATGGTGCGGCACCAGCCAGGTATTTGGGCCCGGCCAACTGGCGCTCAGCTGCGCCAATTGATCGCTCGATAACCCCTCAAGCAACCATGCAAACTGGCTCACATCCGCCGCAACCAAGATCAATCCTTTATGCATCGGCCGATCTTTAAGCGCCAGTAAGCGTGCCACTGCAGTTGCATTAAAAGGATCACAGCCTAAGCCCCAGACCGCTTCAGTGGGGTAAGCAATCACCGCACCCTGGCGAATTTTTTGTGCGATCTGTTGCAGCTGCCAAGCATTGCTCATTGAATCCACTCATAAGTATTAAATTGCTAAATCAGTAAACACTATCTTAAACCGCTCAAGCTTTACGATACAGCCAAAAACCACCTTCACGACTCACATTCCCATTAATTTCAAAATCCGTCAAAGTCGCCAACACCTCATGCAAAGGCAACTCACTTAACTCAACCAACTGATCTATATCCAGCGGCTGGGTTTTTAACAGCTCCAATAGCGGATGCTCAGGTTCGCGTTCTGACTCAGGCTCAAACGCCAATATTTTCTGCACGGCGGGCTGCTGAGCCGGCGCAGTCAATTGCCAACCTTGCAGCGATTCTAAAATATCACCCACTGTTTCAATCAAAGTCGCACCATCACGAATCAGCTGATGACAACCGCGCGCACCCGGTGAATGAATCGAGCCGGGGATGGCATACACCTCGCGTCCTTGTTCTGCAGCGAGGCGCGCGGTAATCAATGAACCGCTGGATGGACTGGCTTCAACGACTAAAACGCCCAAGGCTAAACCACTGATAATACGATTGCGCCGCGGAAAATGACTGGCATGTGGCGCACTGTGCAACGCCAGCTCAGAGACCACGGCACCGCCCTGCTCGATAATATCGCACAGCAAACCTCGATGCCGTGCGGGATACACTTGATTCAGCCCAGTACCCACCACTGCAATGGTTAAGCCGTGCGCATCCAAGGCGCCTTGATGCGCTGCGGCGTCCACGCCTAAGGCCAAACCACTGGTAATCACAAACCCACCTTTAGCTAAGCTCTGAGCAAAGCGCTGCGCGGTATCAAGACTGGGTGGTGTCGCCCTACGACTACCAACAATAGCAATTTGCGGTTTTTCTAAAATATAAGGATCACCTTGCACAAACAGTAGCGGTGGCGCGCCTGCGGTTTCTTTTAATAACGCAGGATACTCATGCATATCATGCAATAACACATGATGGCCTGCGCATTCTGCCCAGCGCAAAGCCAATAAAGCTTGCTCACGAACCACTTCACTGCGCCGCGCATCGGTACTGCTGTGTGGCATACCAATGGCGCGCCAGGCAGCAGCGGGAGCGCTCAGCGCAGAACTGGCCGAGCCGAATATTTCAATCAGTTTATAAAATCGTTGCGGGCCTATATCGGGCAAGCTGTGTAAGCGTAAACGCGCTTCAAGTTCTGCGGGGGAACACTGCATCATCGTACGATCCTTCTTCAGAGCGCATCACATCCTGTTATGCGTGTATGCAGTGTAGTAAGCCGTAGCTAAAAAGCAAAAAGCGCCCTGCTCAAGGACGCTTTTTCTTCAAACTCAGGCCGCAGACGATTTAAGGATTTCTCACCTTATCCATCACTGTCAGCTGACGACTGGCATATAAAACCAAACCATAACTCAAACGGTCATAGGTACGAAACACCATCAACAAACCTGAACGCTCATCCGGAATTTTCACTGATTGACCACTGATGCGATCACGCACGGTTTCACCGGTTTTGTACACCGCTAAAACACTGCCCGGCACCAAGCCATCACGCTCACCTTTATTCAGGGTGACAACATCAAACTGGCCAATTTGTGACACACCACGTGGCACATCAAGAATCACACCGTCAATCTCATCGTATGGCTCGCTGGGTACAAAGTTCGAATCAATGAAAGGCTCTTGCATAGAAAACAAACGGTCAGCAACACGTACTTCTTGCGTGGTGCGCGTCAGCAACATGGTACTGATATCGTCCTCCACAGCAATAATCTCACCGCTGCCGATATCATCGGCATTAATACCCAGAAATTCTTGAGTGACTGGATCGATATAGCTACGACCTTGGCGATAAATACCGTAACTAGCGTATTCATCAACATTACCACGCACATAAAGACGATCATTTTGACCGCTGATCACACGCTCAGCGTCACCGGCAACCACATAAGGCGCCTGAGTGAAGTCATCCGTGTTGTTCATAATCCGATTACTGAGTAAAAAACTCTGAATCGCACCTAACGGGATCGTCGGAATTGCATCAGCCATTGGCGCTCGACGCACCTGAGGTGATAATTTAATGGTGCCTCGACTGGCGCCACGGTTGAGCATAATGCGCGGTTGGCCATCGATATAAACAAGGTTTAAGCGATCACCTGGATAAATCAAATGCGGATTAGCCACCTGAGGATTGGCATGCCAAATCTCAGGCCACTTCCACGGCTGACTTAAAAACTTACCGGAAATATCCCATAATGTATCGCCCTTCACGACGATATAACTCTCAGGATGACCCTCTTTTAACTGTACTTGGGCTTGTACTGCCGCAGTGGCAAGTAGCAACAGAGCAAGTAATGTTTTCCTCATGCGGTGAATCCCTTTATCATATGTCGATATTGGAACGTTTTATGACAGTTCCAAAACCCAATTTTGGCTTTACAGCCAATTCTTTATTATGCTGCGTATCATAGTAGCAGTGCTTTCTTCTTTTATTCCATTAGTACATCACAAACACATATGGCTATTTTAAATATTCTTGAATACCCCGATCCTCGACTGCGCACCATTGCTAAACCTGTGGAGCAGGTCGATGATACAATTCGCACCCTGATTGATGACATGTTTGAAACCATGTACGACGCACCCGGTATCGGTTTAGCGGCGACCCAGGTCAACCAACATATTCGTCTACTGGTGATGGATTTATCTGAAGATAAATCTGAGCCGCAGGTGTTTATTAACCCTGAAATTGAAATGCTCACCGATGAAACAGAGCTCTACCAAGAGGGCTGTTTATCCGTACCGGGATTTTACGAGGACGTCGAACGCCCCCAGCGCGTTAAAATCAACGCACTGGATCGTAACGGTGAAGCGTTTGAAATCATCACCGATGGTTTACTGGCGGTGTGCATTCAACACGAATGCGACCACTTAAACGGTAAATTATTTGTTGATTACCTCTCATCACTGAAGCGTAATCGCATCAAGAAAAAGCTAGAAAAAATCCATCGCCAGCAAAAAGCTTAATATTTAATTAAGCCGCAGCTGCGCGCTGACACCACTTCTGTATTTGCAAGGTAATTGTATGTCTTCCTCTCTACGTATTGTGTTTGCCGGTACACCCGAGTTTGCCGCCAGTCATTTACAAGCGCTACTCGATACCGAGCACAGCGTTGTAGCGGTTTATACGCAACCTGACCGTCCATCAGGACGGGGGCAAAAACTCACCCCCAGCGCCGTTAAACAACTGGCGCTTGAGCATGATATCCCCGTGCTACAGCCGGTGAACTTACGCAGTCCTGAAGCGCAATCAGAACTGGCTGACTTCAATGCAGACTTGATGGTAGTTGTGGCTTACGGTTTAATTTTGCCGCAAGTGATTCTAGATACGCCACGCTTAGGCTGTATTAACAGCCATGCTTCACTGCTACCGCGCTGGCGTGGTGCGGCACCGATTCAGCGTGCAATTGAAGCGGGCGATAGCGAGAGCGGCATCACTGTCATGCAAATGGAAGCAGGTTTAGATACCGGCCCCATGTTGCTTAAAATCAGCACAGCGATTCAAACCACTGACACCGGTGGCAGCCTGCATGATCGCTTAGCCACGCTCGGTCCTGACGCTGTTTTACAAACCATTCAAGGCTTAAGCGAAGGCAGTCTAACCGCTGAAAAGCAGCTGGACGGTTTAGCCACTTATGCCCATAAGCTTAATAAGCAAGCGGCGCTGATTGACTGGCAGCGCCCGGCCAGCGAGTTAGATTGCCAAATTCGCGCGATGTACCCGTGGCCGATTTGCCACACCACCTTGGCAGGTGAAACCTTAAAGGTGCATGCCGTTGAACTGGCAGACGGTGAGGGTCAGCCTGGCGAGATTCTCAGTGCGGATCGCGAAGGCTTACTGGTTGCTTGTGGTGAACAGGCGCTGCGTCTGACTCATCTGCAATTGCCCAACGGCAAAGCGCTGGCCTTTCGTGATTTACTCAACAGCAAAAAAGACCTGTTCCAAGCCGGTCAGGTACTGGGTTTATGAACCCACGCCTCGCGGCAGCGCGTGCACTGACGGCGGTATTAGCCGGCAAAGCCTCATTGGCCAGCAGTTTACCGACACAATTGGAGCGCGTGAGCGATCGCGATAAAGGCTTAGTCCAAGAATTAGCATTCGGTACCGCCCGCTGGCAACCGCGCTTATCCATTTTAGCTTTAGAGCTCCTGAGCAAACCTTTTCGCAAGGCTGATCAAGATGTCGAAGCTCTGCTGTTAATTGGTTTATATCAGTTGCTGTATACCCGTATTCCTGCACACGCCGCCATTGCTGAAACCGTGGGCTGCGCCACTGCACTGAAAAAACCGTGGGCGAAAGGCTTACTGAATGCGGTCTTACGTCGTGCCCAGCGTGAAGCGGAAACACTGCTACCCATCTTAGAAAAAGATCCGGTGGTGTTAACCGCTCACCCGCGCTGGCTGCAAAAATCACTGAAAGCCTTTTGGCCGGATGATTGGCTGGCGATTTGTACGGCCAATAACAGCCATCCGCCGTTGACTCTGCGGGTTAATCAGCGCGTTTCCAGCCGTGATGCGTATTTAGCACAGTTGGCTGAGTCTGGGATTGACGGGCACGCCACAACCTTCAGCCCGGACGGCATCACCTTAGCCACACCGTGCGACGTGACCACGCTACCCGGCTTTGCCGACGGCGCTGTCAGCGTACAAGATGAGGCGGCGCAATTAGCAGCTGGACTGCTGATGCTCGAACCCGGGCAACGAGTGCTGGATGCCTGTTGCGCACCCGGCGGCAAGACCTGCCATATTTTAGAAAGTGAAGCACAGCTGCAAGAAGTGGTAGCCATTGATCTTGAGCCCCAGCGTTTAGAGCGTGTTAAGGCAAATCTTCAGCGCTTAAAACTCCAAGCCACACTGCGCTCTGGCGATGCCCGCGCTGTTGATCAATGGTGGGATGGTCAGACCTTTCAGCGTATTTTACTGGATGCGCCCTGCTCAGCAACCGGCGTGATTCGTCGTCATCCAGATATTAAACTCACCCGCCAAGCCGATGACATCGCGCCTCTGGCACAGCTGCAAGGTGAGTTACTCGATGCTCTCTGGGCGACCTTGGCTGACAATGGCATCTTGCTCTACGCCACCTGTTCAACCTTGCCGACGGAAAACACCGAAGTGATTGCCGCGTTTTTACAACGCACCAGCGATGCACAGGAACTGCCGTTTTCGGCAGCTTTCGGTAAAGCCCAACCGCACGGCCAGCAATTGCTCGCACAAGTCGGCGGGCATGATGGCTTTTACTATGCGCGTCTGATCAAACAAGCGCCAGCACAGCGCACTTAAGGGCATCAGCATGAAAATTATTATTCTCGGTGCAGGGCAAGTCGGTGGCACGCTGGCAGAGCATTTGGCCAGCGAAGCCAATGATATTACTGTGGTGGATACCGATACTGAGCGCCTGCGTGACTTAGGTGATCGTTTGGATATTCGCACGGTGATTGGTCATTGCTCGCACCCCACCATTTTGCGCCAAGCCGGTGCCGATGATGCCGATATGCTGGTGGCAGTGACTAACAGTGATGAAACCAATATGGTCGCCTGCCAAGTCGCGCATACCTTGTTTCGCACGCCCACTAAAATTGCCCGTGTGCGTGATTCAGCCTATTTAACTCGCTCTGAATTATTTTCAGCCGATGCCATCCCCATCGATGTATTGATCAGTCCTGAACAAGCCGTCACCAATCACATTAAGCGCTTAATTGAATACCCGGGCGCACTGCAGGTGTTGGACTTTGCTGAAGGTAAAGCGCAGCTGGTCTGTGTGCGCGCTTACTATGGCGGGCCCTTGGTTGGCCAAGAGCTGCGCCAACTGCGTGAACATATGCCCAATGTCGAAACGCGCGTGGCGGCTATTTTCCGCCGTGATCGACCTATTTTTCCAACCGGCGATACCATTATCGAAGTGGATGATGAAGTGTTTTTTATTGCTGCTCGCGGCCATATTCGTGCAGTGATGAGTGAATTACGCCGTATGGAAGACAGCTATCGCAAAGTCATTATTGCCGGTGGTGGCCATATTGGTGAGCGTTTAGCTGAGGCGATTGAAAGCCGTTATCAAGTTAAAATTATTGAGATCGATGCTGCACGCTGCCGCTATTTATCCGACAGCTTAGATACCACAGTGGTTTTACATGGCAGTGCATCGGATCGTGATTTATTAGTCGAAGAAAATATCGATGAAGCCGATATTTTCTTAGCCCTGACCAATGATGATGAGGCCAATATTATGGCCTCATTGTTAGCTAAACGCTTGGGCGCGCGCAAAGTGATGGCGATTATTAACAATCCGGCCTACGCTGACTTAGTTCAAGGTGGCGCGATTGATATTGCTATCAGCCCGCAGCTGGCCACCCTCAGCACCCTACTCACTCATGTGCGCCGAGGTGATATTGTTAGCGTGCACTCACTACGTCGTGGTGCTGCTGAAGCCATTGAAGCGATTGCTCATGGTGATCGTAAATCCAGTAAAGTGATTGGTCGTAAAGTCAGTGAAATTCAACTGCCTCCAGCCACCACCATTGGTGCCATTATTCGCAATGATGAAGTGCTGATTGGCATTGACGATGTTGTGATTGAAGTCGCTGACCACTTTATTTTATTCGTGGTGGATAAGAAATATATCCGTGATGTAGAACGTCTGTTCCAACCGGGCCTGACCTTTTTCTAACCTCTACCCTGCGTAGCCTTTTAACGAGTAATCCCCATGCACTTTGCCGTAATTGGTCGAATTCTTGGCGTTCTATTGATGCTATTTAGCATCAGCCATGTGCCGCCGCTACTGATTGCTTTGTATGATAACGGTGGTTCCAGCGCAAGCTTTGCATGGTCATTTGCTATTACATTATTGACTGGCTTATTTCTTTGGCTGCCAGTACGCCACGCCCGTGCTGAACTGCGTGTGCGTGATGGGTATTTGATCACTGCGCTATTTTGGATCGTACTGGGCTCGTTCGGGGCCATCCCTTTTATGCTCTCGCCCAGTCCGAATATGGGTATCGCCGAATCACTCTTTGAAGCTTTTTCTGGACTCAGCACCACCGGCGCCACCGTACTCACTGGTATCGATCAGCTACCGCGCTCCATTCTCTATTATCGCCAGCAACTGCAATGGCTCGGTGGTATGGGTATTGTCGTGCTGGCCGTCGCTATTATGCCCATGCTCGGTGTGGGGGGGATGCAGCTGTACCGCACAGAAATGCCAGGACCGCTGAAAGACAATAAGCTCTCGCCACGCATTGCCGATACGGCAAAAACCTTATGGATCATTTACTGCGGCCTGACTTTACTCTGCGCACTGGCCTATTGGGCGGCAGGCATGGAGGTCTTTGACGCCATTGGTCATAGCTTCTCGACCATCGCTATCGGCGGTTTCTCCACCCATGACGCCAGTATTGGTTACTTTGATAGCCCGCTGATTGAGCTGATCTGCATCTTCTTTATGGCGGTGTCTGGGATGAACTTTGCCCTGCACTTTTTAGCTCTGCGCAGCCGTTCATTAAAAGCCTATTTAAAAGATCCAGAATGCCTGACCTATCTGAAGATTTTAACCGTAGTATTTGTGATTACCGCAACAGTTTTGATGATTTACAACCATCACGATAATCCTTTGCTGTCGATACGTTATGCCGCTTTCGAGGTGGTGTCGGTTGCCACCACCACAGGTTTTGGTATCACTGATTTTAGTGGCTGGCCAAGCTTTCTGCCCTTTCTACTGCTCTACACCACCTTTATTGGTGCCTGTGCCGGCTCCACAGGTGGCGGTATGAAAGTCATGCGCGTGATGCTGCTGTATCGCCAAGGTCAGCGTGAGATTCAGCGTCTACTGCACCCCAATGGCGTTTTCACTATTAAACTGGGCAAGCGCAAAGTCCCTGACCGCGTGGTTGAGTCGGTATGGGGCTTCTTTGTGGTATATATGGTGACCTTTTTTACTTTGATGCTGGCGTTGTTAGCCTGTGAACTGGACCCGATCACCGCGTTCTCAGCCTTGGCCTCTTGTATGAATAACCTTGGCCCAGCGCTGGGTGACGCTACTGCACACTACGGCAGCCTGCCAGATACAGCTAAAGTAATTCTAAGTTTTGCGATGATTCTTGGCCGTCTGGAAGTGTTTTCATTGCTGATTTTATTATCACCGGCGTTCTGGCGTTATTAAACAACAGCGTGGCAAGCTGTAGACGGCCTTGCCACGTTGCTGACTGCACTGATTATTCTTGGGCTAAGTACTCATCTTTTAAACGCACATAATTGCCTGCGGTATAGGTAAAAAACGCCATTTCCTGCTCAGTTAAGGCACGTACTTGCTGCGCGGGACGCCCAACATATAAGTAACCACTCTGAAGATGCTTACCCGGTGACACTAAGCTGCCGGCTCCCAGTATCACATCATCATCGATGCGCGCACCGTCCATGACAATCGACGCCATACCAATCAAGACCCGCGAACCAATACTGCAACCATGCAGCAATACCTGATGACCGATGGTGACATCATCGCCAATGGTTAATGGGTAACCATCAGGATTAAAGGAACTGGCATGAGTAATATGCAACACGCTGCCATCTTGCACACTGGTGCGTGCGCCAATGCGAATATGATGCATATCACCGCGAATCACTGCAGTGGGCCAGACCGAACAATCATCGCCTAAATGCACATCCCCAATCACCACTGCGCTGGGGTCAATAAACACCCGACTGCCGCACTGTGGTAATGTTTTGTTATAGATTCTAATCGACATAATAGAAAACCCTAAGCCGCGTCGGCGCTAATGTGTATTAAGATAGACCCATTCCTGGCTGTACTTGGCCATCCATTTTTTGTATTTACAGGTATTTCCGTGACTGATCAAGCCAATCCATTATTGCAAGATTTTGACTTACCCAGCTATTCAGCTATTCGTCCTGAGCATATCGAGCCCGCTATTGATAAAATATTGGCTGATAGTCGTGCGGCAATTGCGCAGTTATTAAGCACAGCGCAACAGCCAACTTGGGACACTTTAGTGCTGCCGATGGACGAACTCGGCGCGCGTTTAGGCGAAGCTTGGAGTCCTGTCAGTCATCTTAATGCAGTCTGCAACAGCCCTGAATTACGTGTTGCCTATGAGGCCTGCCTGCCCAAACTATCAGAGTTCTGGACTGAGCAAGGGCAAAACCGTGCTTTATTTGATGCTTACCAAGCCTTAGCTAGCAGCCCTGCAGCTGAGCAATTTTCTATTGCACAAAAAACCATTTTAGAAGATGAACTGCGTGACTTCCGCTTATCAGGTATTGATTTAGAGCCCGCCAAGCAAAAGCGCTATGGCGAGATTCAAATGCGCCTCTCTGATCTATCCAGCAGCTTCTCTAATAACTTATTGGATGCCACACAAGCCTGGACTAAACATATCACTGACGAGCAGGCCTTAGCCGGTCTGACCGATTCTGCCAAAGAGCAAATGGCGCAAGCAGCACAAGACAAAGAGCTGGAGGGTTGGTTAATCACCCTAGAGTTCCCAAGCTACTACGCCGTGATGACCTACGCCGATGACCGCGGTCTGCGTGAAGAAGTGTATAGCGCTTACAGCACCCGCGCTTCCGATCAAGGCCCGAATGCGGGTCAGTTAGACAACTCGCCTGTCATGGCTGAAATCCTTGATTTGCGTTTAGAGTTGGCACAGTTACTGGACTTTAAAAACTACAGTGAACTGTCACTCAGTACCAAAATGGCCGACTCTACCGAGCAAGTTTTAACCTTCTTGCACGACTTAGCCAAGCGCAGCAAACCTTTTGCTGAGCAAGATCTGACTGAATTACGCGCCTTTGCTGCAGAGCATAACGTCAGCGATCTCAACAGCTGGGATGTCGGTTACTTTAGCGAAAAACTTCGTGAGCAGCGCTATGACATCAGCGAAGAAGAGCTGCGTGCTTACTTCCCAATCAACAAAGTACTCAGCGGTCTATTTGCCATTGTTGAACAACTCTATGGCATTCAAATCACTGAGCTGAGCGATTTTGATAGCTGGCACCCTGATGTACGCCTGTTTGAAATCACCGAAGATGGCAAACATGTTGGACGTTTCTTCTTTGACCTGTATGCCCGCTCGCACAAACGTGGCGGCGCGTGGATGGATGGCGCACGCGATAAGTATCGTGCATCGACCGGTGAGTTAATCAATCCGATTGCCTACTTAGTCTGCAACTTCACTCCGGCGAGCCAAGGCAAACCTGCCTTGCTCACACATGATGAAGTCACCACCCTCTTCCACGAGTTTGGTCACGGTTTGCATCATATGCTCACGCGTATTGAGTTTGCTGGTGCCTCTGGCATCAATGGCGTTGCTTGGGATGCGGTCGAGTTACCCAGTCAGTTTATGGAAAACTGGTGCTGGGAGCCTGAAGGCTTGGCACTGATTTCTGGGCACTATGAAAGCCAAGAAGTCCTACCTAAAGAACTACTGGATAAAATGCTCGCTGCACGTAACTTCCAATCCGGCTTAGGCATGTTACGCCAGCTGGAATTTTCACTGTTCGACTTTGAACTGCACTGCAGTCACGGTGATGGCCGCAGCGTACTGGACGTATTGCAAACCATACGCGACCAAGTGGCTGTGATGACGCCACCCAGCTGGAACCGTTTTGCCAATAGCTTTGCGCATATTTTTGCTGGCGGCTACGCGGCAGGTTACTACAGCTACAAATGGGCAGAAGTACTCTCAGCGGACGCTTTCTCACGCTTCGAAGAAGAAGGTGTGCTCAACCCGGTGACGGGCCGAGCGTTCCGTGATGCCATCCTTGCCAAAGGTGGCTCACAATCACCCATGCAACTGTTTATTGAATTTCGCGGACGCGAGCCAAGCATTGATGCATTACTGCGTCACAGCGGCCTTAGCGACCACCACGCGGCATAACAGACGAGATGACCATGAATACGCCAAGCAACACCCCGAATACTGAACCTAAAAAACGCTTTATCGCGGGTGCAGTATGCCCAGTCTGTGAGACCATCGACACCGTTCGTATGTGGGACGTGGATGGCGTCCCACACCGTGAGTGCGTGAGCTGTGGCTTCAGCGACACCTTAAATGCAGAGGGTAACTCGATACCTAACGAGATACCCACTCGCGTGAATACCAGCGCACTGCAAGCGCCTAAGGCTAAAGCTGGACAAACGATGCAGTTTTTCCCTAATCCAAAGCTAAAGAAAAAAGAGTAATCATCACCCATAAAAAACGGCCCAAGGGCCGTTTTTTGTTGTCTCAGTTAGCACCCTTAGTAAAAATTCATTAAGCCATTTTATTCGCGCTACACGCTCGCGCAACACTGGCAGCATCCAGTTCCTGCATCGCTGCGTATTGACTGACAAACACTTGCCCACCAAAGCGCTGCAAAAACTCTGAGCGGTGCAACTGATCCATCACTGGACCTTTCACCTCAGATAAATGCAATTGCACATCAGCGGCTTTTAAGCGCTCAGCAATGGCTTCTAAACTGTCCAAAGCACTGGCATCAATCAAGTTCACACCTGAGCACATCAGCACTAAGTGCTTGCACTGCGGGTATTGCACCATCAACTCAATAATGCGCTCTTCCAAATAGCGCGCATTGGGGAAGTACAAACTTTCATCCACCCGCAGCGATACTACAGAATCACTTTGGATCACTGAAAAACGCTCAATATTACGGAAATGCTCACTGCCTGGTAACTGACCGACTACCGCACTGTGCGGACGACTGGTGCGCCACAAAAACAGCAGCAGCGATAAGCTCACACCCATAATAATGCCAATCTCAACACCCATAAATAGCACGCCAATCATAGTGGCTGCTTGTGCAATAAAGTCTTGTTTGGAGAAGCGCCACGTGCGTTTCAGCGACTTTAAATCCACCAGACTTAATACAGCGACAATAATCGTTGCTGCCAATACCGCATGGGGTAAGTTATGGAACAGCGGTGTAAAGTATAACGCCGTTAAAGCAATCCCCACCGCGGTTAACACTCCTGCCATGGGTGTTTTAGCGCCGGCATCAAAGTTAACAATCGAGCGTGAGAATCCGCCGGTCACAGGGAAACCACCACTAACAGCCGCGGCGATATTTGCAGTACCTAAACCGACCAATTCTTGGTCTGGGTCAATACGTTCGCGACGCTTGGCCGCCAAGGTTTGTGCAACCGACACCGACTCAACAAAACCGACCAAACTGATCAATAATGCAGCAGGTAACAACTGAATCGCTAGTTGCAGATCCATGGTTGGCATACGTAAGGCCGGTAAGCCTTCTGGAATCGCACCCACCACCTGTACACCATTATTGGCCAAATCACCCAGCGTCACCGCTAAGACAGACACAAGAATGGTCAGCACGGGACCCGTTTTGGTTAAGCTATCCGCCCAACCTTGCGAGCAACCTAAGCCCAATAGCATGCCTTTTAAACGTGTGCGCACCAGCTGTAAAAACAGCAAGCACAAACCGCCAATAATTAAGGTAGGGATATGTATAAAGGGGATCTGTTCAGCAATGGACGGCAACAGTTCTAATACCGTTTGTCCTTGCGCTTTCACCCCTAAAATATGCTTCAACTGGCTTAAAGCAATCAGCAAACCTGAGGCACTGATAAATCCAGAAATTACTGGATGACTTAAAAAGTTTGCTAAAAAGCCTAGACGTAATACCGCCATCAATAGCAGCATCAGCCCTGATAAAGCCGCCAACAGCATCGCAGCACCAATATATTCTGCTGACTCAGCAGCAAACATCGGTCCTAAAGCAGCGGCAGTCATCAAGGAGACAACAGCTACGGGTCCCACCGCCAGCGTACGACTCGAGCCAAAGATGGCATACAGAATCAGCGGCGTGATACTGGCGTACAGCCCAGTAATCGGCGGTAATCCCGCAAGCATCGCGTACGCTAAACTTTGCGGAATTAACATTAAGGTGACAATCACCGCGGCTAAACCATCTTTACCCGCGGTGGCTTTATCATAAGAAGCTACCCAATCAATACAAGGCAGCCAACGTTTTAGATTCACTCTTTTTTCCCTGCATCATAATTACATGCTGGATCAGCAATAGAAGTATGTGGCTCGTGATCAAGAATTTTAGCTTTAGCCAACCATTCACGACCTTTGAGCATCATTTCGAAGTAGATATAGGGCATAAAGCGCGCTTTAAGCTCCCAAGCAGAACGACGGGCAATCGTTGGGTCCAGCGGGAAGCTCGGTAGCAGTTTTCCACCATAACCAAACTCCGCCATAATCGCTTTGCCACGCTCAACCACTAATGGGCACGCACCGTAACCGTCATACACCGCACGTACGCCACGCTCAGTCAGTACAGAAATAATATTTTCGGCAACCACAGGTGCTTGTTTACGTACTGCAGCCGCAGTTTTTGCATTTGGTGTTGAACACACATCACCCAGACCAAAAATATTGCCAAAGCGCGTATGACGTAAGGTGTCGTCGTGCACTTCCAACCAACCATCAGCATTAGCTAAGACACTTTCACGAATAAAACGCGGTGCGCGCTGCGGTGGTACCACATGTAAAAAGTCGAACGACTTCTCGACTCGCTGCTGATTGCCCTCGGCATCAGTGACGTTAAACCACGCTTTACCTGCAGGGCCATCCACTTCAACCAAGTTGTGCTGGAAGTTCAGTTGAGCATTGTATTTTTTAACGTATTCCATCAACGGTGGCACAAAGTCAGCGACACCAAATAACGCACCGCCAGCAGTATAAAACTCAGTTTCAATATTGTTTAAGACGCCTTCTTTAAGCCACCAGTCTGCCGACATATACATGGCTTTTTGTGGTGCACCGGCACATTTAATTGGCATCGGCGGCTGGGTAAATAACGCCCGTCCTTTGCGTAAATTCTGCACTAACTGCCAAGTATAGGATGCAAGATCAACCATATAGTTTGAAGTCACACCGTTTTTACCTAAGGTTTCACGCACCCCTTTAATGGCATCCCAGTGCAATTTTAAGCCTGGGCAAACAATCAGTGTGCGATAAGCCAACTGACGGCCATCTTCAAGAATAACAGTGCTTTTTTCAGGTAAAAACCCAGTCACCGCCGCACGAATCCACTGAGCTTGCTCAGGAATACATTTAGACATCTGACGCTCAGTTTGTGAACGGGTAAAAACGCCTGCCCCGACCATGGTCCAGCCCGGCTGATAATAGTGCTGCTCGCTGGGTTCAATCACACCAATACGCAGACTGGCATCGCGACTCAATAAGCTTGAAGTCACCGCGCAACCTGCAGCACCACCGCCCACCACTAAAACATCATAGCGATTATGGTGTGCGCTATGAGTCGGATTAGGTGTCAGCACATCCTCTGCGCTGAGTTGCTGCAAGCGCGGCAATAAACCTGTTAAGTCATAACCCGCAACTTTTGCTGCATCCAAAATGGCCGCAGGATCAAGGTGATGCGCTTCACTGAGCGCCCATAAAGTGGATGAGCGAGTACCGGTACGACAAAAAGCCAGCACAGGTCCTTTCACCTGCGCCAACAATTGAGCAAAGTCTTTGATCTGCTCATCGGTTATTTGCCCTCCCACCACAGGTAAATAATGGTACTGCAGGCCTGAAGCCTGTGCAGCAGCGGCAAGATCAGCATTATTAGGCTGATCATCACCTTCATTATCAGGGCGATTATTAATCACTGTCAGAAAGCCCGACGAAGCGACGGAAGCCATATCTGCAGGTTGAATCTGCCCAATTACGGATAAAAAAGGCGTAAGTTTTTTGACTGCTTCCATCGATGTATCTCCTTAACAACTACAATGCATTGAGCGGTATTTTTAAGTAGCGTACACCGTTATCTTCCGCCGGTGGTAGATCACCTGCACGCATATTTATTTGTACTGATGGCAAAATCAAAGTGGGCATCGATAAGGTTGCATCACGCGCCGTACGCATTTCCACAAACTCATCTGCAGTGATGCCTTCACGCACGTGAATATTGTTCTGACGCTCAGCAGCTACAGTGGTCTCGTTGCAATACTCATCACGTTCCGGTGCTTTATAGTCATGGCACATAAACATCCGTGTGCTATCTGGCAGTGCAAATAAACGCTGGATCGAGGCATACAAAGTACGTGCATCACCACCTGGGAAGTCACAACGCGCGGTGCCGTAATCAGGCATAAATAAGGTATCACCAACAAAGACAGCATCACCTATCACGTAGCTTAAGCACGCTGGCGTGTGCCCTGGTGTGTGCATCACTTCGACTGTGAGCTCACCAAAGGTTACGCTGTCACCTTCGCTGAGTAAGCGATCAAATTGGCTGCCGTCAGTCGCGAATGCCTCTCCAGCATTAAAGATCTCGCCAAACACTTTTTGCACAGTCGTAATATGTGAGCCAATCGCCAGTTGACCACCCAATTCCTGCTTAAGATAAGGTGCAGCGGATACATGGTCAGCATGCACATGTGTTTCTAAAATCCACTCAACGCTCAACTGCTGCTCACGTACAAAAGCGATAATTTTATCAGCACTTTCAGTATTAGTACGGCCTGAGGCCGGATCATAATCGAGTACGGAGTCAATGATCACACAAGCTGAAGAAGTCGGATCTTGCACGACATAACTGTAGGTATAAGTGGCGGGGTCAAAAAAATTTGTAACTGTAGGTCGCATAGTACCGTCCTCACAGACATATCAAATAAACATGTATTTGATCATACACAAGAAAAAGGAATATGCTTATAACAATTTAGAATATACCGTTAACAGCTCATATTCCAGAATAAAAAAAGGCACCGCGTGGGGTGCCTTGAGGATCGCATAATGCGCAGCTGCTATTTTTTACCGCAGCCTTTAGTACCACAGGTATTTAAACCAATCACGCTATACAGTGGGCAGTTACCGAGTGCACCAGTAACGACTGGAATAACACCCAACCAACCCCATACACCAACTGTTCCAGTCAGTGCCAGACCGATAAGCACAAGTCCTACAATAATACGCAGACCACGATCAATCGTTCCCATATTGCTTTTCATAATAATTCCTCACTGCTGCTTTTAGGATGTTACACAAGCAATATACTATACAACAAGATAAATTGTTTCCTTTGATCTGCTTTTTTTGTAAACGAATACAAACCGTTACATTACTCAGCGCCAGGACAATACATCGTGTATAAAGTTTCAATGACAGCTAAAGCTTGTGGGCTACTGATGTTGTAATAGATCTGCCGACCTTCGCGGCGTGTCTCCACTAAGCCTTCACGGCGCAGCACACCCAATTGCTGGGACAGCGTTGGCTGCACAATATTTAGACGTTCTTCAAGCTCGCCAACATTCATCTCGCCATGCACCAACTGGCACAACAGCAAAAGACGATCAGGGTTACCCAGCGCTTTTAATAATTGTCCTGCAGCAGCGGCATTATCACGCAGTTGTTCAATATCGATAAAAACAGCCGAGTCACTCATTTCATACACCCCAAACCAAGTCTTCGAGCATCATTGTGTAGACTCCAAGCACAACCGAGCTTGGCGAGCCTCAAAACAATACGCGTCTTATTAGTAGCTAATATTACCCTGCTCTATGCATTACCGAAACGAGCATATGCATATAAGCTTATAATATAAAAAAAACACTTAACATTTAAATATACTATATACCCATAATGGACTGACTTACCTTGATATATAGCAAGAGTTACTCTTTAACTTTTTCTGGCACAGTCAGTGCCCAAACGAAACCCCATAATAAAGCACCCGCACCCAGCCAGAATGCACCTTGCAGGGTACCGCTGGCTGCTAACCATTGCGCCGTCAGCCAAGGCCCTGTCAGCTGAGTAAAACCATAGAGAGCAACCAGGGCTGCAGATAAGCGTGGCCCCTGATGCGGATGCAACGCCCGTGCTAAGCGTTGAGTTAACAGTACCGTGCCTAAAAACGTACCGCCGACCAATATAGCGCAGAGCACCACGCCCCAAGCTGCGGGTAATAACAACACCGCCAAAACACCCAGTAACTGCAGAATATAATTTAAACGCAGCGCCAGCGCATCGCCCATACGAGCACCGAGCTTGTTCCAGATCCATGGCGCCGGCAAAGTGGCTAAAGCCACCAGCAACCAACTGCCATCGATCAAAAAACTGCCGGGCTCAACGTGTAAACGAGCCAGCATCGGTAAAAACGTCATCGGCAAGATATAACCTAAGCCAGCACCCGCATAAGAGAAAAACAGCGGCGTACTGGCGCGGTCAAAGAGACGAGTGGAAGGTGCTTGCCCCTGATCTTTAGGTAAGACAAAGGGCGCAGGAATATCCAATACGGCCAACTGTCGCCAGCCCCACCATGCTAAAGGCACACTGAGTAAAAACGCTGGCCACCAGCGATCCGCGCCCTGCAACCACTGCGCTGGAAAAGCCACTAAAGCACTGGAAACTAATAAACCCACCCCAACGCCCAAATACACCAAACCACTGGCAGCGGCACGGCCATGACGCGCCAGCCATTCTAGAATCAAGGACGGTGCTTGCACAAAGACAATACCGTTAGTGATGCCATTGATCAGGCGCAACACTGATAACGCTTCAACGCTCTCAGCTTGTGTCTGCAATAAAGTACTTAAGACGTTAATGGCCAACGCCCAGGGCAATACTGTATGAATTTGTGCGACACGGTGCCAACGCATCGCCAACAGTGCGCCCAGCAAATAGCCTAGGTAGTTCCAGCTGGCAACATCCGCACCCTGCTTGAGACTCAGCACCCCATCTTCAACCAGCCAGGGCAACAATGGGGTATAAATAAATCGCCCTAAGGTATGCACCACCAGCAGCACCAATGCGCCAGCAACAATCACCCGTAACAGGTCTGGAGTTTTCTCAGTCATAGGTAGGATTCTTATTATTAATAACACCAGTGTGCAGGGCTTTGGCGCGCGACGCTTTGCGACATTAGTGGCAAAGCGTCGCGGCAGCCTTTATCCCTGAATCGTTGCTAAACAGGCGAAAAACTGTGCTCGCCACGCGGCCTGTTGCGGCAAAGCGATAAAAAACGGATTTAAATAACTGGCGCGCGCAGCATAGGTTAACGGCTCGCCTTGCAGATTTAACACCTGACCACCAGCACCTTCGAGTACACCCTGGGCTGCTGCGGTATCCCACTGCGAAGTGGGCGCAAGACGTGGATAAAGATCTGCTGCACCTTCTGCCATCTGGCAAAACTTCAGTGAGCTACCGACATTGACCAAGCTCAGCGCCGGAAACTCTTGCGCTAAATCACGCAGTAAAGCTTCTTGCTCTGGACTGCTATGGCGTTTACTTGCCACCACTAATAACTCATCCTGCGGCGCGGTGCGCATCTGCAAGGTACGCGTCTCACCCTGCGCATCCTGACAGTAAGCACCCCATTCAAGGCCACCGTAATACACAGCACCCGTGACTGGCACGCCAACCACGCCAAACACTACACGTCCCTGTTCAATTAAGGCGACATTCACCGTGTACTCATCACTGCCGCTGATAAACTCCTTGGTGCCATCTAAAGGATCAACCAGCCACCAGCGCGTCCATTGTTCACGCTGGCTTAAAGGAATATCGCAATCTTCTTCTGAGAGCACTGGAATGCTGCTGTCTAACGCCGCTAAACCTGCTGCTAACACTTGATGCGCCGCCATATCTGCTGCCGTCACTGGCGAATCATCCGCTTTAGTCTGCACCGCTACATCAGCTTGCCAATACGGCAAAGTGACTTGACCCGCAGCCTGCACTAATTCAAGTACAGCAGGTATCAGAGGATGCATCATGGATGAAACTCTCCACGTTGCTGCAGCAAGTCACGCACCACATACATCGCTGCTAAAGCACGCCCTTCAGTAAATTGAGGATGCTCCAATAAGCCCACTAGATTACGCAAGCTCACAGTATCCACACGCATCGGCTCAGGCTCATCACCCTCAAGGCGCGACGGGTATAAATCACGCGCCAGCACCACGGTAATGCATTGGCTCATATAGCCCGGCGACAAGCTCAGCTGCGCAATCACTTCCAAAGAACGCGCGGCAAAACCGGCTTCTTCTTGCAGCTCACGATTCGCCGCTTGCAAAGCATCTTCACCCGGATCAATTAAACCCTTCGGTAATGACACCTCATAGCTCTCGCTGCCCGCGCAATATTCTTCAACCAACAGCACGTTTTCATCATCGGCCATGGCGACAATCATTACAGCACCTAAACCACCGGCTTTACCGCGCAAGCGTTCATACGTGCGCTCAACACCATTACTAAAGCGCAGCTGTAATTGTTCGACACGAAAAATATTACTGCGTGCCACTTCTTCACAGGTCAAGATGACTGGTTTTTCTCGCATAACAAAACTCCCAATACTGATACAGGTATCATAGCGCGCTTGAACACAGTTTTAGAGAGATTTAACCATGCAACAACTTCCTTGGGCGCAAATTGATACTGTTTTATTGGATATGGACGGCACTTTGCTCGACCTGCATTTTGATAATCATTTTTGGCTGCACTATTTACCACAATGTTATGCCGATAAAAATGGACTCTCACGCGCTGACGCCGATGCCTATTTACAACCCTTATTTGCTTCTTATACCGGTCAGCTCAATTGGTACTGCATGGACTTTTGGAGTAAAACGCTGGATCTGCCGATCAAGCAAATGAAGCGTGATACCGCACATTTAATTGATCTGCGCGCCAATGCGGATGAGTTTTTAGCCGCTCTTAAGCAAGCCGGTAAGCGCTGTGTATTGGTCACTAATGCGCACCGTGATTCCTTACATATCAAACTTGAGAAAGTGCATTTAGAGCCGCTGCTGGATGTGATTATCAGTTCGCATGATTACGGCTATCCAAAAGAAGATCAGCGCTTCTGGACGAGCTTAAGCGAGCAGATCGACTATCAGCCTGAGCGCAGCTTATTTATTGATGACAGCTTACCGGTACTACGCAGTGCTCAGCGTTACGGCATCGGTCATTTACGCGCGGTACTGCAACCTGACAGCCAAGGCGCAGATAAAGACTGTGCAGAATTTATCCCATCAACGGATTTATTAACTTTAGTCAGCAATTTATAAGCTCCGCTCGCTGGTCTTATGCACTGAGCCGCTCATAACCTGAGAGAAGTCAGTACTACAGAACAAGTATCAGCCAAGCAGCCTATCCTGCTTGGCGCGATCAGCTAGTAGTCGAAGATATACTCAGGCTTGAGGATGTCTTTAAGCTGGCTGTAATCGAGACTTAAACGTATATCACCTTCAACATAAGGCCCTAAGATATAGGGTGGATAGCTGAAGGTCAGGCCCTGCTCATTAAAGACAACATTATCCGTCAGTAAAATTTCCGCCTGTTTGGATGAGCTTTCACCCAGCCAGCTCTGTGCATAATCGGCATAATTTTGCTGATAACTTTCACGCAATGCTTCAAAAAGTTTTGCATGGGCGAAGGGTTGTAAAAGATCAGGCAACAGCAATTGGCGCTGAGTGTTTAAATCAAACAATAAGTAGTTGATTTCATGCATACCATGCGCACCACCGGCATAGTCATAGGAGAACTGCTTAAAGCTGGCTAAATGATTGCGCTGGGCAATAAAGCGAATACTTTCTAGGTGGCTAAAAACCGCAAAATAAGGATCATCTGATTCGCGTACAGCTTTAATTTCTTTATATTTTTCTGCCACCAAATAATCGGCACGCTGTTGCACTTGCTGCAGATAGCTATCTAAATCAGACGGCTGTTGTTTGGGTTCTTTTTTATCAGAAAAATCAACCCGAGCCAGCAATGCATGATCCAGCCAAGGCACCGACGTGGTTTCTAGAACGATGCTCATTTCCACGCAGTAATCCTGTTCTTTTTCTTCAACACATTTTTTCTGATCAGTCACAGTCAACAACTGCGGCACAATTAAGGGGATTTGCTGCACTGATTGGGTGTCTGTAGCCGCTGCGAAGCCGCCCACAGATAGACTGCCGAGAACAATGCTACAGGTTAGTAAGCGCCGTAATACTTGCATCTTAAACACTCCCTCGATGATGTGCTGCAGCTTATTTTTTACTCTGCGTATCACGCCAGGTTAAATAGATGCGCAGATCAAATTCATACTGATGATACTCGGGCAGCATATGCTGGCATAGCTGATAAAAGGCTTTGTTGTGATCTTTTTCACGTAAATGCGCCAATTCATGCACGACGATCATCTGCAAAAACTCCGGCGGCGTATCGCGAAATAATGAAGCAATACGGATCTCTTTTTTTGCTGTGAGCTTATTGCCTTGCACCCGTGAAATCGCCGTGTGCAGGCCTAAAGCATGACGCAATACATCCAGCTTGCTGTCATACAGCACTTTATCGATATTGGGTGCATTGCGCAGATACTGTTGCTTTAAATCAGTGGTGAACTGATACAGGGCTTTATCACTTTGCACGCTATGACGTTCGGGATAACGCTGATCTAAATACGCGCCCAACTTATTCTGCGCCAACATAGTACGCACTTGGGCTTGTAAGTCTGGCGCATAGGCCGCTAAATATTTCAGCTCAGGCATCGTTAACCTATTACTCTTAATATCATCAATGGAAAACGCTAGACTGAGCCTTTTAAACTCGGTTATAGCGCGCTTATGAAGGCTCCACGTATCACCTTAGATCAATGGAAAACCTTACAAGCTGTGATTGATCATGGTGGTTTCGCCCAAGCAGCACAAGCGCTGCACTGCTCACAATCATCGGTTAGTTACAGTATTGCGCGCATGCAAGAACAACTGTCGATGCCATTATTGCGTATCGAAGGCCGCAAAGCAGTATTAACGCCCACCGGCGAAGTGCTGTTAAGGCGTTCGCGGCAATTAACCGCCGATGCGGCGCAGTTAGAAAGTTTAGCGCAACAGATTCAAGAAGGTTGGGAAGCAGAAGTTCGCTTAGTGGTGGATGCGGCCTATCCCAGCCAAAAACTTGTCCAAGCCCTGCAAGCCTTTAAACCGCTCAGTCGTGGCTGTCGGGTTTTATTGCGCGAAGAAGTGTTGTCCGGCACAGAAGAAGTACTGCAGGACGGCGCGGCAGATATTGCCCTGAGTGGCGTTAAAATTATGGGCTACTTACCCATTGAGCTGGGCACCATTAGTTTTATTGCTGTCGCACATCATCAACATCCACTGCATCAATTAGAGCGCACGCTGACTGCGCATGATTTATGCGGGCATATGCAAGTGGTGGTACGTGATTCTGGCAGACGCCAACCGCGTGATACCGGCTGGCTCGGTGCGGAGCAGCGCTGGACAGTAGCCAGTGTCGCCACCTCGGCTGAGTTTATTCGAGCAGGGTTGGGCTTTGCTTGGCTGCCTGAGCATATTATTGCCGCCGATTTAGCCAGTGGTGTGTTGAAACAGTTACCGCTAGAGACCAGCAGTATTCGCCATGAGCCTTTCTTCTTATACAGCCATAAAGATAAGCCGCTGGGAAAAGCGGCTAAAATCTTAATTGATTGCATTCAAGCCAGTGCAGCACCCTTTAATGGCAACGACACAGACTAACAGTCAATTACTGACGCACACCTTCAACCGCCAAGGTCAGCTCAACACTTTCTGAGGCTGGACCTAGGTTAGCTTTAATACCAAAGTCCGCTAATTGCAGGGTAGTTTTACCTTCAAAACCAGCACGGTAGCCGCCCCATGGATCTTCACCTTCACCAATAAAGTCAGCGCTAATCACCACTTCTTTGGTTACACCATTCAAGGTTAAGTCACCGGTAATATCGGCAGTACCTTCACCGGTACTGACCACCCCGGTCGAAGCAAAGGTCGCTTTCGGGTGCTGACTGGTGTTTAAAAAATCAGCGCTGCGTAAGTGCTTATCACGCTCAGCATGATTACTATCTAGGCTCGCGGTGCGCAAGCTGACATTCACTTTACTAGCTTCTGGCTGCGCTGCGTCATAGCTGAAGGTGCCATCAAAATCTTTAAAGGTGCCATACAGCCAGCTGTAACCGAGGTGACTGATTTTAAAATTAACAAAGGCATGCTGCCCTTCTTGGTCAATCACATAATCAGCTGCCAAGGCCGCACCACTGCTTAACACTGAACCTAATAGCAGCGCAGCAAGGGTTTTCTTAATCATTGTATTACCTCAATAAATTCGATAGATCAGCAATTACTGTTTAGGCGCACGGCCCAGCATGCGTTTAAGCGTGTCATCACCATCCAACAGATGGTGCTTAAGCGCAGCTAAGCCATGCAACACCGCCAAAACAATCAACCCCCATGCCACATACAGATGGATAGCGCCGGCAATATCAGCTTGATTGGGCAACCCTGACAGCATTGCAGGGATCTCAAACAAACCAAAAACACTGACGCCACGGCCTTCCGCTGTTGAAATCAGATAACCTGATAACAGCACCGTAAAAATCACGATATACAGTAACCCGTGGCCTAAACGACTCAGTAAACGCACACTGGGCGAGTGACTGCTGAGCGGTGCTGGTGTTGGCGTCAACACACGCCACAGCACACGTAAAAACATCAGCGCAAAGACCGTCACGCCAATGCTTTTATGCAACGCAGGCGCGGTGCGATACCACTCGCTGTAATAGGTCAGACCCGTCATCCACAGGCCCAAGCCAAACAAAGCAAACACCGCCACAGCCACCAACCAATGGAGCACGACACTGACTAAGCCATACTGACTCGAAGAATTACGCCACTGCATGTAAACACTCTTATGTTGTTGATAACGACTATTGTAGTCAGTTAAAGATTGATAAAAAGCGCTAATTACTGCTGATAAATATCGAATTTATAGATAGATTGAGCTGCATAACGCAAATCTTAGCTCAATAAAGCAGTAAAGTTCGGCCAGATAAACAACTCAACACGAACTTAATCGAAAAACCATGCTCAAACCCGTATTGGATACTGTAAAGGGTATTGACCAAGGTATGACAGAGCTACTCGGATGCCATGCACTGATCAGCTCTGATCAAAACATAAAGCCTATAGATTAGACTCTCAGAAATAGAAAATATCTTTAGTGCGCTTTGTTTGACCTCAATTAGCAAGGATGTTTATACTCTTTTACAATCATTTTATTCTCAACATTAACGCACTGGGACCATAGGTAGAGCAATACACTCCTTGCTCTTTGTGCCTTGGAATAAAGAATTTAAATCACGAGACTTGAATCAGTCGCGCATAAACCGAGGAGATCATTATGGTTACTGCTTTAGTTGTTGTCATTCTAGTTATTGTGATTATTAAATTAATCTAACTGACATAAAAAGCATGCGGTACTGGCTCTCCAGTGCCGCATGCTTTTTTGTGAATAGAGCGTGCTAGCTTTGGTTTTATTCACCTTCTACCCAGTGGAATCAAGTACGACTCATTTTTCTCAAGAGTGCGAAATCTGATTCTCTTCTGCTTGAAAACTCACTCAAAATCGAATTTTACTATGCAGCTCGACGTTAGGAATCTGACCAAACTCTATGGCCAGACCCGAGGCCTTTCTCCAACCAGTTTTGCAGTCCAAAAAGGCGAACTGATCGCCATTGTCGGCCATAACGGCGCAGGTAAATCCACCCTGCTAAAAATGCTCGCCAACTGGATTATTCCTGACAGCGGTGAAGTGAGCGTTGATGGAGTTGACCTCAGAAACAGAGCAGCAGTGGTCAAACAAGTCGGTTTTATCCCTGAAGACCCTAATTTGTTCGACTTCTTCTCCGTGCAATACAATCTTAAGCTCTTCGCTAAACTCTCCAATACGCCCATGACACGGGTGGAAGACATCCTAAACGAATTCAATCTGCTGCCCTTTCGCAAAGCCAAAGTCCAGTCATTGTCCAAAGGCTTAAAACAAAGAGTCAGCATCGGCCGTGCATTGTTAGCCAATCCCTCTATTTTACTGCTGGATGAGCCGACTTCTGGCCTGGACTTTGAAACGACCCGCGAGATCTATCGTCTACTCAACAGCATGCATGACGCTGGCAAAACCATCCTGTTCACCTCGCATCGCCCCGAAGAAATCAAGAATCTGGCAACGCGGATTATGGTGTTGCACAATGGCCAGGTGATTTTCGACGGCCTACCGCAGGAATATTTCCAGTCCGATATTCATAAAGAGCTGTACGCATCATGAACAATATCCTAGTGCTGGCACTCAACGACCTAGCGATTGCATTTAAAAACAAAACCCTGCTGTTGGTGCTGTTTATTCCTCTGTTTGTATTTATCTCGCTCAATCTAGTCGATGGTAATGACACCCAAGCCAGCAAAATAAAGCTCGGTTTGCTGCAGGATCATGCTTATACCCTAGAGATTTCTGACAGCATCGAAGCCGCGAAACACTCCATTGAAGTGACTTGGCTTGAGGATAAAGACCAGGGTTTGCGTTTATTAAAAGAGCATAAAATCAATGGTCTGGTCAGCAACGATGCGCAAGAGTCTGGCAATCTAGAATTGCTGGTGCTGAAAAAAGAATCAGTGCACACCATTGCCATCGTACAAAGTTTTGCCGCTCTGCAGAAAGCCGCTGAGGGGGATCGTCCCAATTGGATTTCTGATATTAAAGGACTGTACGAAGTTGATATCCAGCAAGAGACGCTGCCGACGTGGATATTGATGGTTATTCTGCTGGTGGGTTTTATTATTTTACCCGCGCAGATCGCCGAGGAAAAAGAGAAGAAACTGCTGCTGGGCTTACTACAAACCCCGATCCATGAAGTGCAATGGCTGGCGGCAAAACTGCTGCTGGGTATGGCGCTGATTATGATCGCCACACTGTTTTTGCATCTACTCAGCAATGTCTGGCCGGTACACCTGCTCAGCTATATCGGCCTCATCTTGGTCGGTGGTTTTTGCTTTAGCGCCTACGGGGTCTTCTTGGGTTTTCTGTGTCGCAATCAAGCCACTGCAAGAACCTTAGGCGTGATAGTTTATTTGCCCCACTTGCTGCCTTCAGCCATGGCGGATGTGTCACAACAACTCACGACCATTGCACCCTTTTTGCCATCGTATCAATTGTATGAGCCATTGCGCTCCATCCTATTGGAAAATGGCAATCTGGCGACTATGTCCTTTGATTGGATGTACTTAGTATTGCTGGGCGTGGTGATGTTCGGTCTTGCTTATGTGCTGATGAAGAAACGCTGGTTAATGTGATTTTTCGCTAGAAAAACTAATCATGCAACCGATGGCAAACCCAGAGTCAGCAGGGTCAATGACATCAACCTGCTGATTTTATACTGATAGTCATTCAGTGCCCGACACCTTTACGAAGAAGCTTGCGTAGCAATCGCTGCCAACTCTTCAACTGTCAGCTCGCGACTCTGCCCCAACTCAAGCCCCTCGACAGTGATCGGCCCCACTGAGGCACGATGCAGCGCCAGCACTTCATTTTGAAAAAAGCCAAACATACGCTTTACTTGATGATACTTACCTTCAACCAATGACAGCCGTGCGTGGTAGTCAGAAATGATCTCTAAATGTGCCGGCTGCGTGGTGATATTTTCATAGGCAAAATAAATCCCCTGACGAAACACCTCAATGTACTCATCGGTGACGGGCTTAGCTAAGGTCACTTCATACGTCTTGGCCAGCTGGGTTTCAGGCAGGCTAATCTTGCGTGACCAAGCACCATCATTGGTCAATAACACCAACCCCGTGGTATTAAAATCCAGACGACCAACAATATGCAGCTCATCTTTTTGTGGATGCTCAAGCAGATCCACTACAGTTTTATGTTTGAGATCTGTGGTGGCGCTGACCACGCCTTGCGGTTTATTCAGCAGCAGATACAGCGGCTGGTTATTTTGCAAGCACTGGTCATCTAACATCACCTGAGTGAACTGGGTGACTTTTTGTTGAATCGACTGCGCTATTTGCCCATCCAACAGAATGCGTTTTTGCGCCAGCAATAGCCGTACATCCGACAGTTTAAACGCACTGTTCTGGCTGATAAAACGATCCAGCCGGCAGGTTTTCGATTTCATAAAAAGATCATCACAAGACTCTAGCAGCGACTTAGAACGGACATGGACACTGGCCGTGGACGGGTTCACCGGTAGCAGGGTGAGTAAAATATAAATCACTGGCATGCAGTAGCAAACGCTCGGCTAACTGCTGACTGTGCGCGCTGCTATACAAATCACAACCCAGAATCGGATGACCGATACTTTGGCTGTGAATACGCAGTTGATGGGTACGTCCGGTCAGTGGATTAAACTGCACCAAGCTACGCTGCGGCTGCTCGAGACGCTGTAGAACGGTGTAATCACTGACGGCTGCTTTACCAGTATCTTGGCATATTTTGACTCGCGGAAAATGCTGCTGATCTTTAGCAATCGGTGCAGTAATTTGCCCTTGATCATCGACCAGCCAACCCTCAAGCATGGCTAAATAACGCTTTTCAATCATCCGTGCTTGAAACTGCTTATTCAGGTGCTGCGCCGACGCGGCGTTCAACGCTACAACCATAATCCCCGAAGTGCCTAAATCTAAACGGTGCGGCAACTTAGCGTCAGGAAATGCAGGCGTAACCCCAGCTTGCCCGTGCACTATTCGATAATGCACAGAATCCCAATTCAGCGGATTTTTACCCGACAAACTGAGTAAACCACTGGGTTTGTTGATCAGCAAGATATCGTCGTCTTGATAAAGAATGTGGATAAGCTCATCACACACTGGTGCAACAAAGTTATCCACAATCCTATTCAACGGGCGCTCAGTACTGGGCATGCAACTGTCTCTGCTATGTATAAAGTTCTAGATGAAAGCCTAGCACTGATCACCGCTTAACTTGTAGATAACCTGCTTAAGGGTGATTGGGGCGTGCCAAACCTAAGTGCTCACGCAGAGTGGAACCCGCATATTCAGTACGGAATAAACCGCGCTGCTGCAACACTGGAATCACTTGCTCCACAAAATCCTCAATGCCCATCGGCAAAGAGGGCGGCATCAAGTTAAAGCCGTCCGCACCTTCGTTACGGAACCAGTGCTCCATCTTGTCAGCAAGTTGCTCTGGCGTACCCACCATAGTGCAGTGTCCACCGCCCGCCGCTAAGCGACCTAACAATTGTCGTAAAGTCGGCTGTTCAGTTTCGATAATGCGTAAGATAGTGTTATAGCGCCCTTGTGGCCCTTTAAACTCTTCTGCTGATGGCAGCTTAGGCACAGGGGCATCCAGTTCCCAATTGGAGCAATCTTGCTCAATAAAGACACCCAACTGGCGCAAAGAGGCCTCTGAGGGTAACAGCTCATCCAGCTCGCGTTGTTTAGCCAAAGCTTCAGCTTCAGTGGAGCCCACATAAGTCACCAGCCCCGGCATAATCGGCACATCAACACTGCGACCTGTCGCGGTAACGCGCTGCTTAATATCACGGTAATAGCTCTGCGCGGCCGGTAAATCATAAGCAACAGCATAAATCGCTTCAGCGCATTGCGCCGCTAAAGTGCGCCCTTGCTCCGAAGCACCGGCTTGAAACAGCACCGGATGACCTTGCGGCGAACGCGGCACATTGAGCGGGCCATCCACCAAGAAAAACTCACCCTCATGGTTGATCGGCTGCACTTTAGCTGGATCAGCATAATGGCCCTGACGATCGAATTCCAGCGCATCATCACGCCATGAATCCCACAGCCCGAGCACCGATTGCACAAATTCTTCAGCACGGCGGTAACGTTCAGCATGCCCCGGCATAGCTTGATAACCATGGTTACGTGCCTCAGCATCAAACATCGAGGTAACCACGTTCCAGCCCATCCGGCCATTGCTTATATGGTCCAAAGAGGCCATCAAACGCGCGGCATGAAATGGCGTATAAAAAGTACTCGACACTGTACTGATAAAGCCAATTTTTTCCGTAGCACGACTCATCGCCGCCATAGTGGTCAGCGGCTCCAGAAACCATGGACTGCCATCAGAGACATTACCCACCGACGCGCCATCAGCAAAAAATACCGCATCCAATTTGCCACGCTCAGCGGTTTGCGCCAGACGCTCGTAATAACGAATATCACCCAACTGCTCCACCGCAGAATCAGGATGACGCCAAGCCGCTTTATGGTGGCCGCAGCCCATAATAAATAGATTGATATGCATCATGCGCTGCGGCTCTGTTGAAATAGCCATCAGTTTTTCACCAAGCCGCCGTCGACCACCAGGTTCTGCCCAGTGATCGCCCGTGCCCAAGGCGAAGCAAAAAACAATATGGAATCGGCAAACTCAGCGGGCGTAGTCACGCGACGTAGAGGCGTATTAGCAGCGATATAATCAAACACTTCTTCCGGCGTAGCCGAGGACGCATCAGTGGTGCGCAGCAAGCCGCCGGAAACCATATTCACAGTGATATTATCTGGACCTAAATCTTGCGACAGCGTGCGCGTCAGCGATAATAACGCCGCTTTGCCTGCGGTGTAATCGTGGTAAGGCACCACTGGATTTTGAAATAAATTGGTGCCGATATTCACAATACGACCAAAACCCACTTCGCGCATACCGGGCAGCGCAGCTTTTGTAGTATTGAGTGCGCCACCGACGACACCCGCAAACTGGCGATCTAAGTCATGCCACTCCAACTCTTCAACCCGCGGACGTGCATCACCATTAAAGGAAAAAGTAGGCAGTGCGTTATTAATTACCGTGGTGACCGGCATGCCAAAATGCTCACGGGCTTGAGCAAACATCGCCTGTACTGCCGCGCTATCAGTCACATCTGCTTGTACCACTAACAGCTTATCGGGTGCTTCACTGGCTAATTTTTGCGCAGCTTCAGCACTATTAAAGTAGTTGATCACCACGCGTGCGCCTTGACCTAAAAATGCACGTACTAAGTGTTCGCCTAAACCGCGGGCAGCGCCAGTAATCAGAACAAGCTGTTGATCAAAACGAAGAGTATTTTGCATAGACACCTCAAGAGTGAGGCGAAGGTATGGATAGACAGACGGGAACTTAACCTGCAACTGACATCCCTTCGCCAGTATGAACTGGATCAGGTTCAACGGGTTTTATCTCAGCCCTGCATGCAGGACACCCCGTGCCGAGCGCAAACCATAGCACATCACAAGGTCTGAACTGTAGGGGCACCGATTTGAAATTGACAATTGCCGCTAAGCTTTCTACTCTATCGACCGTCCTAGGGGAGCCAAGCCACGGCTGAGATTCTGCATTTACTGCAGTCACCCTTCGAACCTGATCCGGGTAATGCCGGCGAAGGGAAGGAAAATGCCTGCTTTGTGCTTGCCTGTGCGCCCCCCTTTCTTCGCTGCTGTCCCGGTCGCTCGCTGTTTTAGCGATTACGCTACTGCCTGACAGGCAAGGAAGAACAACAATGTTAAGCCCCTCCGCTGCGATCACTTGGCTGATTGTCTTCGCCATTCTTTTCGCTGTGCCCGGTCTGATTTACGCGCGCCGCACCCAAGATAAGTTGGATGACTTTCTGGTGGCACGCAACAGCCAAAGCAGCTCCTCTACCCTGCTCACTCTATTAGCCACAACGTTGGGTACATGGATTTTATTTGGACCTGCACAAGCAGCCACCTGGGGTGGCATTGGTGCTATTACCGGCTACGCTTTAGGCTCGATGGTGCCCAGTTTAATCATGACGCAAATTGGCCCACGTATTCGCACCCTGATGCCTGAAGGCCACACCCTGACTGAGTTTGTCCTCGGCCGTTATGGTCGGGTGATGTATGCCTTTGTGCTGGTGATTATGGTGTTCTTTATGTTTATCAGCCTCACGGCAGGGCTGACGGCCATTGCAGAAATGGTCGCCTTATTGGCACCCGTACCACTGTGGCAGACCGCAAGCATTGTGATGGTCGCCACGCTGATTTACACCCTGTATGGCGGCCTACGCGTGACGATCTTTACTGACCGCTTGCAGATGCTGGTGATTATTCCGTTTCTCTTAGTGCTGATTTTTTTTGGTTGGAAAATCACCGGCGGCATCACGCCCATGGTGCAAAGCTTGCAGGAGAAAGCGCCGCATCTGCTTAATCCCTTTGATATGAATGGTTTAAAATCCGGCCTAACATTTTTCCTCGCCGTGGTACTCACCGGCCTATTTTACCAAGGCACCTGGCAACGTATTTTTGCTGCGCGCAGCAGTCGGGTGATTCGTAACGGTTTTATTACCAGTGGCCTGTTGAGCTTTCCAATTATTTTTATTATGGGTTTATTTGGGCTGGCCTTTGTCGGCCTCGACTTACCCGGTGATGGCTCAGTTGCGCTGTTTAGCGTACTGCTGACTGATATGCCCATGTGGTTTGCCATCGGCTTATTACCCTTTGGTTTAGCACTGATCATGAGTAGCGCTGACTCAACTATTAGCGCACTCTCCAGCATCTTTGTCATTGATATCGGCCGCTTATCAGCCAAACTCAGCAGCCAACATTTACTGAAGATTTCGCGCTGGTTAATTATTGTACTGTCGGTGCCGGTACTGATTGTCGCTTCGCAGGGTTACAGCATTCTCTATCTGTTTTTGCTGGCAGATTTACTCTGCTGTGCAGCGGCGTTCCCAGTATTTTTTGGCTTCTATAGCGCACGCTACCAAAGCTATAACGCCGTGCTGAGTACCACGGGCGGATTAGTCGCTGGATTAATCATGTTCCCATCGCCGGGCGCACCGACGACTAATTTGCTGGAATCATTTCTGCTGGCCACGCTGATACCTGTCGCCATATCGCTGGTGCTGTTATTGATACCCACCAAGGTACGTTTTGATTTTTCAATTTTGGCGCAACGCGTGCGCAATTTGGAAGGATAAATCTGTCGGGCGAATGCCGATGCTAAGGCTGGATAACTCGATATCACAACAGGTGCTCACTCCATCGAGTCAGCACCTGTAGGGGGTCTTACTTAGGTGAACGCAACTTCAACAGCATCGAGGGCAACACGCTGTCTTGACGGATCAAACCATGCTGCAAGGCTGCGCTGATATGCAGCACAATCACGCCAAACAGTGACCACGCCATAATGCCATGCGCTTCACGGAATAAACCGTAAGCAGCCATGCTTTCACTGACCAACAACGGCAGCTCAAAGGTACCAAAGAAACTGACTGGTAAGCCTGCGGCATTGCGCATTAACCAACCTGAAATTGGCAATGCAATCATCAACGCATACATCAGTACTTGCGTAGCTTTGGCAGCAAAATGCTGTAAGCCGGTAATATCGCTGGGCAAGGCAGGCGCCTTAAAGCGTAGACGATTGAGCAAACGTACCGCGACTAAAATCAACACCAAAACACCAAAGGACTGGTGCAATTGCAGCGCTGTATTTTGCCAAGTGGCCAAACTTTGAATCATCGTCACGCCGATAAACAGCATGCAGATAATCAAGATTGCACTGAGCCAATGCAGCAACTTAGCGCTGGTTGGAAAGGACTTATCTTGGCTCATTGTTGTGCTCCTGCAGTTTGCGACTCAATAAAGCTTTCACGAGCACGACGACGGTAAGATTCAGCATAAGCCGAGCCGCGTGCATTTAAGATCGGATCAGCAGTGGCTTGCATACCAGCCGGTAATACCAGCGGATCAAAATTAATCCCATCACAAGCACCACCCTTTTGCTCATGCACCGCACGAATCAACACAGTCCCTGCATTAATAGTTGTACGCTCGGCAGGCCATGCAATTGTTGGGTTATTTTCATCATCACTGGCATCAGCTAACGTCACCATCAGATCAAAATGCACCGCATCATCCTGCAGACGCTGGGCAAGTTCTAACTGCAACGCGTTAGGATCGCTGTTACTGATATCACTGGCCATCGCCTGCGCGTTAGCTTGAGGTACTGCAGCCCAACGCGCGGCTTGGCGCTGACCTTTTTCATTAATCAAATAAAATGCATTAATGCTGTGATACTGCTCAGTGGCAAAACTTGTAGTCGGCGTATAGCCTTGTTTCCACTGATTAAAGGCAGCGGTTTCTGGATGTGCAACAAAAAAGGCTTTAAGCTTTTCGTCATCACGCTTACCGGTGATAGGGTCTGGCGTTAACAACTGTATTTGCTGATAAAACTCTTCCGGCGTACGCACAGCCATCACAGGCGGCGTATTCATCGCTGTGCGCCAGCGCTGACCGCTATCACTAGAAAAGCTCAGCGCTAAACTACGCACTGGCGCAGCTAAATCAGGCGCTAACGGATTTCCGCCAGCGATCGAAAAACGCCCAACAAAAGGTTGCACACCTTCTTGTAAAAACTCAGCAGTTGAGTACGACGTTAGTAGGCCAGTGGCAACAAAATCACCTTGTAAACAGACGCCTTTAGCATGCGCACGCCGAAAGCTAAAGTGCGGCTGACCGCCCTGCTGCAAGTTAATAAATTGTTGTGCAGTCGTACCGTGCCCACCAAACAGGCCAGCGGCATATAAAAAAGCTAACACTAATGTGGCGATCACCACAAAAATCACGGCATAGCGCGTTTTAAGATGGGTGGATTTAGAAGGAATGGGACTCATAAAAATAACTACCTTATGCTCTGAAGTCGGTATAGACATCTAAATAGCCACGCAGTGTATCGAGCAGGCTCACTCAAGCAAGGTGAAATATTGTATGAATACGATAGATAATGACTATTTAGGGGAAAGAGTTACGCGCAGTGCAGCTCATGGAGCAGTGGCGGGCTTTACTGAGCCACTGCATCAGGCACCTTTGTAAAATGCTCCCAACTCGGCAGTATGAGCTGACTCAACAGTATGCAAAGGCACAACACATTGATTAAAAGCACTTTTATCAATGTGTTGTGCCAAGTTTGAGTATGTCATTTTTCTATAATCAGTTTAAAACATTAAGGTATATAAGAGATTTGACACTCTGGCTGATGCTCACCTCCACACAGGCTGATTGTCTTAATTGACTCCAGATATTCTTTTGCTTGCTGGGGCGCTATGCGCCAAGGACGGTTACGTTGTTGTTCAGCCGCTGATATTGGGCGCCACGCGTACTGAATTTTGAAGAAAAATTGTTTTCCCTCTGCAATAGCAACAAAAGCGCCTTCTCCAAAAGGAGCACTGGGTCCATATTTGTCACAATAACCTCCGCCGACTGCAAAATATATTCCGTTAAACATATTCGTTCTTTGCGACATCGCTTGGTGTTGCCCGCCGCATGTTTCTTGAGCCTGTGTGATGTATTGATCAAGCGCAATATCAGCCAATCGAGTTTTGTGTGCTTTGATCTCTTGGAGAACATCACTCGGTGGATACTCGAAGCGCTGCACAGATAAGTAACCTTCGCGCCACGCATCGATATCCTCATGCTCTGGAATATATTCAGCAAGGTAAGGCCCATCTTCTGCTCCGCTCATCCAAGCCAGCTTCCAACCACTGGGCGGTTGAAACTCAAGCTGCTCACCATACACAGGAAAAGATGCACCTTCTTCTTGAGCAAATACAGCACAAGGGAATAATACAAGACAAGATAAATGAGTTATGAGTTTGAAAAATGTGGGTAATTTCATCTGTTACCTCACTCCACATAATTGTAGTGATTCAGAAAACCGATGGCTTTATTTTCAGCATCCCAGCCAAAGAGAAACATCGCCAAATGCCCCCACAATTTATGCAGGTATAGCTCAGCGGGTACGCCGGCCTGACGCAAAGCATTGTAGTAATTGATCGACTGTTCTTTTTCCACTAATCGGTCGAGTTTGCCATGGTATAAAAACACGGGCGGAGCGTCTGATGAAATATGAGTCATCGGTGAAGCGTCTTTATACAGCTGTAGATTATCGTCGCGTTTCACGCCCAGAAATGGAATCACAATAGGACTGTGACTGTATTGGCTCAGATCGGCAGGAATGCCCCCTGCCACAACCGCCCAAATTTTTGGCAGAGGTGGTGATAGATCCAGTGTCTGTGCGTCTCCCGGTTTGACGCTGGCCAGCAGAGCCACTAAATGCGCACCTGACGAGTAACCCCAAGCATTCACTCGGTGTAAATCAAGCTGATACTGTGCTGCATTCTTTTGCAGCCACAGTAGGGCTAGCTGTAGATCTTGAATCTGCGCTGGATAAATAAACTGCGGAGCAAATCGGTAACTCACATTAAAGACGGCATAACCTTGTTTAACTAATTTCTGTGCTGTCGAGTTCATATCGCTACGATCACGCCCAGACCATCCACCACCATGAACCATCAATACAACGGGCCAATCGCTTGCTTGTGCTTGTGACTCTTTAGGCACATAAAGGTCCGCCGCCAATGACTGCGGCCAGTCAGCACTCGAATACGTAATATCTTTGATCATAGTAAAATCTGCCGCATTGCCCTTATCAAAGTTATACACATGGCTGGAATCTGGCGAATGACTGTAGTTTGGTTGGTAGCTTGCGCACGAGGTCAGTGCCATGAGCGACACCCAACCACACAATACTGAAATCATTTTTGCATACATAGCGTGACCTGAGAGTTAAATAAAACTTGAAATAGTCTACCCAAATTTGAATAGATTACTCAGCTTTTAATCCCGTCAATACCATGCAAAATATCAAAATTGACAGCGCCTTTAGTCATGAGAATGCTGGATGACAGCCTGTCATGACTTATTCTCATGTATCGATTGAAATAAGATCATTTTTGTTCATGTCACTATCCACGTATAAATGTATCCATTCTGAGCTCTAGGCCACTAGAGACATCACCGTTAATTATTAATTCGTATCAACCTGAACAGGCGCTGCAGACTGCTGGCAAGGACAGTTAGCAAGTCCAGCAACAGCAAAATAGCATTCAGGTTTTACGCAGGAATTGGATACCAGAACATCATGAGTAACGACTTTACATTTGCTATAAACAGCATTGATTTCGATGAAAACTATCATCCTTCAAACAATACGCGAGCGACAACCAACTTTGCGAATTTGGCGAGAGGCGAGAGCCGTCAACAAAACTTGCGCAATACTTTGAAGATGATTAACAATCGTTTCAACGCCTTAGCGCACGAGGATAATCCCAAAGGCGATCGTTATTCTGTTGAGTTGGAAATCATTTCTGTTGAGATGGAAATTGATAATCAAGGCAATGAAAGTCGCTTTCCTGCGATTGAAATATTGAAAACACATATTGTTGATCACCTCACCAACCAACGCATCGAAGGCATGGTCGGCAATAACTTTTCTTCTTATGTGCGCGATTATGATTTTAGCGTACGCCTGCTAGATCATAATAAAGGGCAAGATCACTTTAGTGTTCCGGATGATTTTGGCGATCTGCATGGCAATATCTTCAAATGCTTTGTCAATTCAGAGACATACCAAAAAAACTTCACTAAAGCGCCGGTGATTTGTCTCAGTGTTGCCGATAGCAAGACCTATCACCAGACTGATAATCAGCATCCGGTACTCGGTGTTGAATACCAGCCTAACGAATCATCTCTCACTGAGCAGTATTTCAAAAAAATGGGCTTAGCGGTTCGCTATTTTATGCCGCCCAATAGCGCAGCGCCTTTGGCTTTTTACTTTGTTGGTGATTTGCTGAATGATTACACTGATCTTGAGTTGATCAGCACGATTAGTACCATGGAGTCTTTCCAAAAGATTTACCGTCCTGAGATTTATAATGCTAACGCAACGGCAGGACAGTGCTACAAACCCAATATCAAGAACTCAGATCATTCATTAACGCACATTGTGTATGACCGCGAAGAACGTAACCAATTAGCGATTGAGCAAGGTAAATTTACTGAAGAACACTTCATCAAACCTTATCAAGCTATCCTTGAGCAATGGTCTGCTAATTACGCTGCCTAAATTTGGGCTTTATAACGAAGAAACCTCTGAATAACTACCTGCGTAGCTAGCCTGCGTTAATGTAATTCAGAGGTTTTTTAACAAGAATTTAACACGGAATCTATTATGAGCATCTTATTACCCACATCAACAGCAGGCAGCTTACCTAAACCTTCATGGCTGGCAGAGCCTGAGACAATTTGGTCACCTTGGAGATTGGAAGGTGAGCAATTAATTGAAGGTAAGCAAGATGCATTACTGGTGTGGTTGCAAGAGCAGCAACAAGCGGGCATTGATATTGTGAGTGATGGTGAGCAAACCCGCCAACATTTTGTGACCACCTTTATTGAGCACCTTGATGGTGTTGATTTTGAGAAGCGTAAAACAGTTAAGATTCGTGACCGTTACGATGCCAGCGTCCCAACTGTAGTCGATGCCGTGAGTCGTAAAAAATCAGTGTTTGTTGAAGATGCTAAGTTTTTACGTCAGCACACCAAGCAACCGATTAAATGGGCCCTGCCAGGTCCTATGACCATGATCGATACGCTTTATGATGACCATTATAAAAGTCGTGAAGAATTAGCGTGGGAATTCGCCACCATACTCAATCAAGAAGCCAGAGAACTAGAGGCAGCGGGTGTGGATATTATCCAGTTTGATGAGCCTTCATTTAATGTGTTTTTTGATGAGGTCAATGATTGGGGCATTGCCGCATTAGAAAGAGCCGTTGAAGGTCTAAAATGTGAAACAGCCGTGCATATTTGCTATGGCTATGGCATTAAAGCTAATACCGATTGGAAAAAGACCTTGGGTTCCGAATGGCGCCAGTACGAGGAAATCTTTCCTAAGCTGCAAAAATCTAATCTGGATATTATCTCGTTAGAATGTCAAAACTCTCGTGTGCCCATGGATCTGATTGAACTGATTCGCGGTAAGAAAGTAATGATCGGTGCCATTGATGTGGCAACCAATAGTATTGAAACACCAGAAGAAGTCGCCGATACGTTACGTAAAGCACTGCAATTTGTTGATGCCGACAAACTCTACCCTTCTACGAACTGCGGCATGGCTCCTTTATCTCGTGCAGTCGCCAAAGGTAAGCTGAATGCCTTAAGTGCCGGAGCAGAAATAATCCGCCGAGAACTCAAAGCCTAAGGCCTAGTTTTCGATAAGCCGCTACCTTGAACTGATCCCAAAAAGTCAGTCCAAGGTAGCGGCTTTTTTATTTAACACAGGCACTCGCTCAGTGCGAGTCAACTGAACGGGTCAGGATCAATTCCTAAAGCATGAGGCTATAAGGGCGGTACCTATCTTTATGATTCACTCAATAGGTCACTTTTTACTTAGATTGGTATAAGTATGCTCTGCCCAGTCAACAGTATTAAATCTGTAGTCTAATTATCAGGATCAGTGATGCATGAGGAGCGTATTAACGAATGGTATGCAAACCTTTGCGAGGCTCATGATGGAGTAGACGTTTAGTAGACTTAAGCAACATCAAACCTTTCATCTCATATAACTTCATAGTATCGTGATGTTTAAACTATTTTTGCAGAATATTAAAAATAACAATAAATAAGTGACCTTGAATGACTATCAAGTGGTCACTGAAAAGGAGCAAACATGCCTACAAAATGGATAAAAGCCTTTGGTTTAGGTATCGCACTAACTTCAGCTGCGACTCTAGCAAGTGCTGAAACCCTGAAAGTGGTTACTGACCCCAGCTTTGTACCCTTTGAAATGTTGGATCCCGCAACCGGTGAAATGATCGGTTTTGATATGGATATTCTTGCCGAAGTCGCGCAGCGCGCAGGTTTTGAATACGATCTAACGACCATGGACTTCAACGGCATTATTCCTGCCTTACAAACCCGCAATGTGGACATTGCCTTAGCAGGGATAACCATTACTGAAGAGCGTGAAAAAATTGTAAACTTCTCAGATCCTTACTATGACTCAGGACTGCGAATATTGGTGCGAGCCAATAATGATAAGGTCAAGACTGTTGAGGACCTGAAAGGTCTAAAAATTGGCACCAAAATCGGTAGTACCAGTTATAACTTTCTTACCGAAAAGTTAGGCAATAAGAGCTCCGTCACGCCTTATCCAGGCAGCTCTGATATGTATATGGCACTGATGTCGGGTGCGATTGATGCCGTGTTCTATGACGCGCCCAACGTGGGTTACTTTGCTAGCACTAAAGGTAAAGGCCGTACTAAGACTACAGGCCCCCTGTATGAGGGACAGCAGTATGGTATTGCTTTAGTGAATGGCAGCCCTTGGGTTGAAAAAGTCAACGCAGCTTTGGCTGAAATGAAAGCCGACGGTACCTACAAAACGATCTACGAAAAATGGTTCGGTGAAATGCCAGAAACCAAGTAATTCAGATTAAGGCCGGGGACATCTCCGGCCTTTCATTATAATTACCGGAGCATTATTACGTGGAAAACCAGTTCCAATTCGACTGGCAAGCAGCAATCAACTCTATCCCTTTTTTATTAAAAGGCCTTCCTTATACCTTAATGATTTCCTTTGGCGGTATCGCCATTGGTTTTTTGTTAGGTATTGCTTTTGGTCTACTCAGTCTTAATAAAAAGTGGTATCTGCGTTGGCCAGCAACCGCCTATATTGAAATTTTCCGCGGCACGCCCATTTTAGTGCAAGTGCTATTTATTTTTTACGGCTTACCTGATTTGATTGGTGCGCCGATTGACCCCGTTACAGCAGCCATTGTCGCCATTGCTTTAAACTCAGGGGCGTATATTTCTGAAGTGGTGCGTGGGGGCGTACAGTCGATTGCCAAAGGTCAGCAAGAAGCAGGTCTTTCCCTCGGCTTAACCCGAGTGCAGGCGTTTTGGTATGTGACGTGGCCGCAAGCTCTGCGCCGTATGATTCCACCATTGGGGAATCAGGCCATTGTCAGTATCAAAGACACCTCACTGTTTTCTGTGATTGGTGTCGGTGAGTTGGTCCGTCAAGGGCAGGTGTACATAGCCAATACCTTTACTGCCTTTGAAGTTTACTTTGTCATTGCGCTTATGTACTTAGCCATCACCTTATCCCTTTCTATTCTGCTGCGTATTTATGAACACCGCAGCAAGTCGGCAGCTTGAGGAGTCACGTCATGTCTCATATCGTAAAGATGCGCAAACTCAACAAGTATTTTGATCAGCTGCATGTGCTTAAAGATATTGACCTGCAAGTGGAAGCGGGCGAAGTGGTGGTAGTTATTGGTGCAAGTGGTTCGGGAAAATCCACTTTGATTCGCTGTATTAATGGGCTTGAAGAGTACAATTCAGGGAAGCTCGAAGTGGATGGCCAGACCCTTGAACCCAAGGGTAAAAGTCAGCAAGCGTTGAATAGCATACGTAAAGAAGTAGGCATGGTTTTTCAGCAGTTTAATCTCTTCCCGCACCTCACAGTGCAGCGCAATATCATGCTCGCGCCAATGAAAGTGAAAAACCAAGATGCAAAAAGTGCAGCACAGCTCACCGATCGATTACTGGAGCGTGTAGGTATTGCGAACCAAGCACATAAACATCCTGGTCAACTGTCTGGCGGCCAACAACAGCGTGTGGCTATTGCCAGGGCATTAGCCATGGAGCCTCGTCTGATGTTGTTTGATGAACCCACTTCAGCTCTTGATCCAGAAATGGTGGGTGAGGTTTTGGATGTGATGCGTGGGCTGGCTAAAGAGGGAATGACCATGATAGTGGTCACGCACGAAATGGGTTTTGCCCGTGAAGTGGCAGACCGTGTGATCTACATTCATGAAGGTTGCATCATTGAAGAGGGAACACCAGAGCAGATATTCGACAACGCGCAAAATGAACGTACACAGACTTTTCTGTCACGGGTACTGTCGAATTAATTGTGCGCCTGCCCTCAGCGCATAAGTTTTTTGTTGGGTTAACACTGCAAACACGGGCGCACGAAGTGCGTCCGAGCGAAGCGCAAGTGCTTTGTCTTGTTAAACGATTTTTGGTATACGCTGCGACTCGCTTACTTGCTGATTTAATAATTTGAGCTTATTTGTAGAAATTTGATACTGGCCATTTGAAGGTAAATTTTTAGCGTCGAACTGTCGCCAAACAAGAGAGCCAAGTCCATTAAAAATTTCATCGAACGTACCATCCGGCAGTATTTTTATTACGATAGTATGTTAGGGCTCGCTTCGAAAGGCTACGGATTTAGATTGAGTAGCCTTTATCTCAATTTTTTTGCCTGAACTTGTTACAGCATCAAAACCTTTATTTGATGCTGCCATCAATTCTAAACCATATGCATCTGCAACTGTTCTAACAACATATCCCACGTGACACGCGGGAGGTGATCTTACAGGTATGTTTCTTCTACAAGAGAGTCATACAACTCGACACGATTGCGCCCTGCTGATTTAGCACGGTAGAGAGCAATATCAGCCATATTCACCAACTCTACCGCCGGGTGCTGATCGGACGGTATTAAACTAGCCACACCGAGACTGACAGTCACAATGCCGAAAGACGATTTAGCGTGCGGTATGGCTAATGACATAACAGTTTCTTGCAGGTGTTTTGCTACCTCAAGGGCTGCCTGTGTATTTGTATTTGGCAGCAGGACCACAAACTCTTCCCCACCATAACGGGCCACTACATCACCTGCACGAGTCATGGCTTGGTTTAAGCCTTGAGCAAGCGTCTTGAGGCAGCTATCACCAGCAAGATGTCCATAATGGTCATTATATTTTTTAAAATAATCAATATCCAACATAATAACTGACAACTCGGCGCCAAAACGTTGTCCGCGATTCCACTCTTTTTTGAGCATAAAATCAAAATAGCGTCGGTTCCTGATTTCGGTTAAACCATCAGTCTCAGTGCGTATCTGCAAGAGTCTGTTGGCTTGAGCCAACTCTTGGGTGCGCACCTCAATCAATTCTTCTAACTCACGATTTCGCTTTTCTATAGCAGACACCGGATACATTTCAGCATCCTGAGTTGGCTCAAAAGGAATTGAAAGCCCAGCGTGTACAATTTTCCAATCCGTCTCTTCGTAACGAAAAATCACTACCAGTCGAGCAACTTCTTCGGATAAAAAAGGATTAGCAAGCGGCAGATGAAGATGAAAAAATGCGGTAGCTACAACAACATCGTCAGCCAGATCTTGTAATGTTAACTCCAGCATCTCAATACCAAGGGGCTCGGATATTTGAGACAAATCTTGTTGAGTCACTGTAAGCGCGTCGGCTTTATTTGTGATCAATACATTGCTACTGCCAGTGAAGCCAGTAAAGTTCTCACTAAGATATTCACCCACTCGCTCATCACGCGATGAGAACATGTCGATATATTTCTTAAACAAAGAATAAATCAGTTGCTGACGCTCAGGACACATCTGACCTTCGCCAGTCCGTGAATGTAAGACTATTTTATCTAATTCAATCATGTTCAAAACTCACGAGATAAAGGGCCAAACCTGTACTTTGGGCTTGCAGCAACTTCATAGATACTCAATAACTTATGGAGCGCCTTGCAAGGCACCCCACATTAAAAATTAATATAACCATAATAAAACAGCACTGAGATAAATGCAGTATTTTCTACCAGTGTATGGATACCGATAATATCTGATCGCCATTTTAATGAATGGATAAACTCAAAATAGCACTATGTCACAACCTCCAGACAATAAAAAACCCGCCTGCTCTTCACATCGAGCAGACGGGTTTTCTTGAGCGCGATAAACTTATTTTATATTTGCATACATCTCGCCACTGGCGTAGCGCAAATACATTGTTTCTAAGGACATCGGCTTAATTTTTGACGCTTGACCGGCAGCACCGAATGCTTCGTAACGGTCGATACAGATATCACGCATCGCAATAACAGTTTCGCCAAAGAATTTACGTGGATCAAATTCGCTTGGATTTAACGCCATATGACGACGCATTGCACCGGTTGAAGCCAGACGCAGGTCAGTATCAATATTGACCTTACGTACACCGTGCTTAATGCCTTCAACGATTTCAGAAACCGGTACACCGTAAGTTTCTTTAATGTCGCCGCCGTACTGGTTGATAATCTCTAACCACTCTTGTGGTACAGAGCTTGAGCCGTGCATCACTAAGTGCGTGTTAGGAATGCGCTTGTGAATTTCTTTAATGCGCTCAATCGCTAAGGTGTCACCTGTAGGTGGCTTAGTGAACTTGTACGCGCCATGGCTGGTACCGATAGCAATCGCCAACGCATCCACTTTGGTTTTCTGTACAAAGTCAGCGGCTTCTTCTGGATCAGTAAGCATTTGCTCCATATCCAACACGCCTTCAGCGCCGATGCCGTCTTCTTCGCCAGCCATACCGGTTTCTAAGCTACCTAAGCAACCGAGTTCGCCTTCAACTGATACACCACAGGCATGGGCTAAAGCAACGGTGCGACGGGTTACGTCGACGTTGTAGTCATAGTCCATTGGTGTTTTTCCGTCTTCACCGAGTGAACCATCCATCATCACTGATGAGAAGCCCAACTGGATGGAGCGCTGGCACACATCAGGGCTGGTGCCGTGGTCTTGGTGCATACATACCGGAATATGTGGGAACTCTTCGATCGCCGCTAAAATCAGGTGACGCAAGAATGGTGCACCTGCATATTTACGTGCGCCAGCTGAAGCCTGCACGATCACTGGAGAGTCGGTTTTATCCGCTGCTTCCATAATGGCGCGCATTTGTTCTAGGTTATTCACGTTAAACGCTGGTACGCCGTAGCCAAACTCGGCAGCGTGATCAAGCATTTGACGCATGCTAATAAGAGCCATAATTTTTCCCCGCAAGGTCATTAAAATCTATCCGGCTCACACTATGCAAACCGGTTACTGTCAGTTAAAACACGCAGGCTCAATTAGCCTTTCGCGCGTTCTTCTAAAATAGCGACCGCTGGTAATACTTTCCCTTCGACAAACTCAAGGAAAGCACCACCACCGGTGGAAATATACGAAATTTTATCCGCAACATTGTACTTATCAATGGCTGCCAGCGTATCACCACCGCCCGCAATTGAGAATGCGTCACTGTCAGCAATCGCATGTGCCAGCACTTTAGTGCCATTGGCAAACTGATCAAACTCAAATACGCCCACCGGGCCATTCCATAGAATGGTTTTTGAGCTTTTCAGTAGTTCAGCAAACTGCTTAGCGGTCTCTGGACCGATATCCAGAATCATATCGTCTTTAGCCACGTCAGCCACGGCTTTCACTGTGGCTTCTGCATCAGCAGCAAAAGCTTTCGCAACCACTACGTCGACTGGCAATGGCACGCTGACTTTGGCAGCAATGGCTTTAGCGGTATCAATTAAATCTGCTTCGTACAACGACTTACCGACTGGGAATCCCGCAGCAGCTAAGAAGGTATTAGCAATGCCGCCGCCGACAATCAACTGGTCACACAGATCAGACAGGCTAGTCAGTACATCCAGTTTGGTTGAAACTTTTGAGCCAGCAACAATTGCTGCCATTGGCTTAGCGGGTGCGCCGAGTGCTTTACCCAGTGCAGCTAATTCAGCAGATAACAACGGACCTGCGCAAGCGACTTTGGCAAACTTAGCCACGCCGTGGGTGGAACCCTGTGCGCGGTGTGCGGTACCAAAAGCGTCCATCACAAATACATCGCAGAGTGCTGCGTATTGCTGGGCTAAGGCGTCAGTATTTTTCTTTTCGCCACTGTTAAAGCGTACGTTTTCCAGCAGTACGATCTCACCCGGTGCTACTGCAACGCCATTCAGGTAATCACGTACTAACGGGACTTCGCGACCCAGTGCTTTGCTTAAATAAGCAGCAACCGGTGCGAGGCTGTTTTCTTCACTAAACTGCCCTTCATCAGGACGTCCAAGGTGTGAGCAGATCATTACTGCTGCGCCTTTTTCTAGGGCTAAACGAATGGTGGGTAACGCCGCCACAATCCGTGCATCACTTTGCACAACACCGTCTTTTACTGGCACGTTCAGATCTTCACGAATCAATACGCGTTGGTTAGTAAGATCAAGGTCAGTCATATTTAACACTGTCATGAATTTCAGTCCTTTACTGAGCGGTTAGTGGTACAAGCAACGTTTAAAAAATATTCAGCAACATCCAGCATACGATTGGCAAAGCCCCATTCGTTGTCGAACCAAGCGACAATATTGAGCATGCGTGGGCCACTCATACGCGTCAGGCTGGCATCAAAAATAGCCGAATGCGGATCGTGGTTAAAGTCGCAACTGGCGTGCGGTAATTCAGTGTAATCAAGCAAACCGTGCAACGCACCCTGCGCTGCCGCTTGCTTAAAGAGGTCATTGATTTCTGTGGTGCTGGTGTCACGCTGCATCTGCAAGGTGATATCTAAGCAGGAGACGTTAACCGTGGGGACGCGCATCGCTTTAGCTTGAATTTTACCAGTAAATTCTGGCAGCAAGCGCTCAATACCACGGGCTAAACCAGTCGAAACCGGCACCACCGACTGGAACGCAGAACGGGTGCGGCGTAAGTCTTTATGGTGGTAGGCATCAATCACCGGCTGGTCATTCATGGCCGAGTGAATGGTATTGATAAAAGCATGCTCAACGCCAATGTTTTGCTCTAACAATTGCAGTAAAGGTACGCCGCAGTTGGTGGTGCATGAGGCATTCGAGACGATTTTCTCACTGCCATTTAAAGCATGATGATTCACACCATAGACGATGGTGGCATCCACATCGGCAGCGCTGTCCATCGGCTGAGAGAGCAAGATGCGCGGCACACCGGCATCGAGAAAACGCTGAGCATCAGCACGGGTGGTGTACTGGCCTGAGCATTCGAGCAACAGATCAATATCCAAGGCAACCCAATCAATCTCTTCGGGCGTACTGGCACACAGCACTTTGACGCACACACCATCAATATGCAGACAATCACCGTCCACTCGCACTTCACCGGGGAAACGCCCGTGAGTGGAGTCAAAACGAGTGAGGTATTCAATACTGGCTTGATCAGCCACATCATTTAACGCAATGATTTCAAAGTTTGCGCCACCGTGGCGCTCACTTAATGCACGCAACACGCAACGACCGATACGGCCGTATCCATTAAGTGCAACTCGAAATGGGCGTGCAGACATGATAATCCTTTAAATAAAGAAACCGCGCACAGCACAAAGCTCTACGCGGTATAACAATGGCACAAACAGTGCTTATTCGTCGTCGAGCAACTCTGCAGCAACGTTAAGTACGTCATCCAAAGTAAAGCCAAACATTTCAAACAGCTGATTAGCTGGAGCCGATTCGCCGTAGCTGAGCATACCAATCACACGACCATCGAGACCGACGTATTTATACCAATAGTCAGCATGCGCTGCTTCAATGGCAATACGTGCGCCGACTTCGATGGGCAAGACAGCTTGTTTGTATTCAGCATCTTGCGCATCAAATACGCTGGTGCACGGCATAGACACAACGCGTACTTTATGGCCTTTTTCAGTCAATGCGTTATAGGCATTGACCGCTAAACCCACTTCAGAACCGGTTGAAATCAAGATCAGCTCAGGCTCGCCTGCGCAATCTTTTAAGATATAGCCACCGCGCTCAATATCAGCAATTTGCTGAGCAGTACGCTCTTGGTGATCAAGATTCTGACGACTAAAGATCAGTGCACTTGGACCGCCTTTGCGCTCCAATGAGTACTTCCACGATACGGCAGACTCAACCGCATCACATGGACGCCAGGTGTCTAAGTTCGGCGTCGTACGCAGACTGGTCAGCTGTTCAATCGGTTGGTGCGTTGGACCGTCTTCACCCAAACCAATCGAGTCATGGGTGTATACAAACAGCACGCGCTGTTTCATTAAGGCAGCCATTCGTACCGCATTACGCGCATATTCCATAAACATCAGGAAAGTTGCACCGTAAGGAACCAAACCGCCGTGCAAGGCCACACCGTTCATAATGGCGCTCATACCGAACTCGCGCACACCATAGAACATGTAGTTACCTGAAGCATCAGCATCAGATATACCCTTACAACCATCCCATAAGGTCAGGTTAGAACCGGCAAGGTCAGCAGAACCACCGAGGAACTCAGGCAGTAATGGACCATAGGCATTCAGACTATTCTGGCTGGCTTTACGGCTAGCAATGGTTTCGCCTTTAGCAGCCACTTCAGCAATATATTGTGCAGCTTTTTCAGCAAAGTCCGCAGGTAAGTCACCGGCCATACGGCGGCTAAACTCAGCAGCGAGTTCTGGGAACTCAGCAGCATAAGCAGCAAAACGTACATCCCACTCAGCTTCTGCTGTGGCACCAGCTTCGTCGGCATTCCACTCAGCGTAGATATCAGCTGGAATTTCAAACGGACCGTGCGGCCAGTTCAACTCAGCGCGCGTCAGAGCAATTTCTTCCGCACCCAGTGGCGCACCATGGCTGGTTTCTTTACCACCACGGTTCGGCGAGCCAAAACCAATCACGGTTTTGCAGCAAATCAGTGTTGGCTTATCGCTTTCACGCGCAGCAGCAATGGCAACTTCGATTTCGTCAGCATTGTGACCATCAACGTTACGGATCACGTGCCAACCGTAAGCTTCAAAGCGGCGCGGCGTGTCATCACTGAACCAGCCCTGCACCTGACCATCAATGGAAATACCATTGTCATCATAAAATGCAGTCAGTTTGTTCAGACCTAAGGTTCCAGCTAATGAGCACACTTCATGGGAAATACCTTCCATTAAGCAGCCATCACCCAAGAACACATAGGTTTGGTGATCAACGATATCGTGCTGAGGACGGTTAAATTGCGCCGCCATGACTTTTTCAGCCAAAGCAAAACCCACCGCATTGGCTAAACCCTGACCCAATGGGCCCGTGGTGGTTTCAACACCGGCGGTGTAACCGTACTCAGGGTGACCTGGGGTGCGGCTGTGCAATTGACGGAAGCTTTTTAAATCATC
>Ga0265295_1000134_pt1 | contig 150417 bp, 147 predicted proteins | sample Munlansysbiofilm_FD_192503 | JGI IMG/M metagenome (GOLD analysis project Ga0265295, IMG submission 192503) | Leachate microbial communities from a municipal landfill in Southern Ontario, Canada - Methane capture system biofilm | ecosystem: Engineered > Solid waste > Landfill > Unclassified ... | reverse complement strand
CAAAGACGAAAATCGTCTTTTCAAACCAAGGTTTTTGCCGTGCCTGATTCAAAAATTCTCCGATGGCGTAGTCCGTGTATTTGATGGCACCTTCCCGTCCATATCCTGAAGGGATGTCGATGCGGCCCTCGGGATAGGTGTAGGGACGGTGATTCGAGGTGGTCATGAGTTGGAAGAAAAAAGGCTTGCCCACGGCGTGATCGATGTCCGCTTGCCGCAGCGCCTGGCTGTACAGGTTCTCGTCGCACATTCCCCAGACGTTCTTGAAGGTTATCTCTTCCTCGGGGACGCTGCTCTGATCGATGATACGGTATCCATTGCCGCCGAAGAACGCGTTCATGTTGTCGAAATAACCGCGTCCGCCGTACAGGAAGACGCTGTCGTAGCCTCGGGCCTCCAGTTGTCTGCCAAGGCTGGCGTAACCGGTTTCCCGACCGAGGCGCTTGACAATGGATCGCCCCGGGGTCGGAGGTATGGACAGCGTGATGGCTTCTAAGCCTCGGTCCGTGCGCGTGCCGGTTGCGTAGAAATTGTTGAAAAAAACACTCTCCGACCGCAAACGGTCCAAATTCGGTGTCAAGTTGCGAGAATCACCAAAACACCCAAGGTATTTTGCGCTCAAGCTTTCGACCGTGACCAGAATGACATTAAGCCGCCTGAACTCCCCTGGGTTGTCAATGTCGCGACGGATATCCAAGGGGTTCGCGCTCATAAAGCGGGCATTGGGTTCGGCCACTTCCTGGCGGAGCAAACCGCCGAGATCCTCGTCGGGCAATGTGGCGTAGAGTTGATAGTAATCGAGTTCGTTGTTGCGAAACGCTGCGAAAAACTGGAAAGGTCCGTTGCCCGCAAGTTCGCGCTGCACAGTGTTTCCGCCACCAGCGGTAAAATCCTGCCCCACGATGACTGTCACGAGCAGACACACACCGGCGACCGTCGCAAACAGTAGCCCGCGCCCGCGCCGCGATAAAAGCGGTGCTCCGAGAATCGAGTCGATCATTTTGCCCAACGCGACAACCCCGACCGCCGATATCACGACCAGCATCGCCAAAAGGGGGTAGAAGGGGTACGATTCCAATATATTGTTGATGACCTCGTTGGAATAAACAAGATAATCGACGGCGATAAAATTGAAGCGCACTCCAAACTCGTCCCAGAATATCCATTCCGCAACGGCTGTGAAGAGCATGACGAAGAGACTGAACCCGATCAGGCTACGCAACAGCCCTTGATGCCAGGGACGTTGCCAGAACATTGCGGGACACAGCGCAAGATACAATGCCACGGGTAGCGCCGCATAACTGAGGAAACTCAGGTCGTAGACCAAGCCGAGCCCGAAGGTGCCCAAAACACCAAACAATGTCGTATTGACATCTCCAAAGTGACTTGCCAGCAAGACGAGACGGGTCAGAAAAAAAATAATCAGCCAGGGGCCCAGGAAAACGGCCAACCAGCGTATCTGAGCATATCTTGAAAACGACATTTGAATTCCTCCATGGTGTCGCTTCTAGCTACGCTTCGGATTGTGAGCCGAATGTCATATTCCCGTGAAAAATTCGTGAAACATCAACCAAAGGCTCGGCACATGCGCATCTTGATCGTTGAAGACAACCCCGACATCCTCGCAAACGTGTTCGATTATCTCCAGCTCAAGGGCTACACTGTCGATTGCGCACAGGATGGGCTCGGGGGTTTGCACTTGGCCGTCACCCAAACTTATGACCTGATCGTGCTGGACGTCATGCTGCCCGGCATAAACGGTTTCCAGATCTGCACGCGGTTACGAGAGGACGCCAGAATCGATATTCCTGTCATCATGCTCACTGCTCGCGACACGCTGGCTGATCGCATTCAGGGGTTCAATACCGGTGCCGACGACTATCTAGTCAAGCCGTTCGCCCTGTCCGAACTCCATGCACGCATCCAGGCCGTGCTGCGCCGGACCAAGGGGACTCGAAGCCTCGAACTGCGGGTTGGCGACCTTTTTTTCGACGTGGAGACCCTTCAGGTGCGACGTGCGGGACGGACGCTCAGGCCTCATCCCTTCGGGCTGAGGCTTCTGGAGATTCTGATGAAAAATAGCCCCGCCGTCGTCCGTCGCGAGGAACTGGAGCGAGCGCTCTGGGGAGATAACTGTCCTGATAGCGACAGCTTGCGAAGCCATATTCATCAGTTGCGCCAGGTCGTGGACAAGTCCTTCGACTCGCCGCTGCTGCATACTTTACATGGCATCGGATACCGCCTAGCGGAGAAGACTAATGACATCTAGACTCACCTTCTCCCAACGCATAGTCGCCGCCTTCGTACTCATGACGGTGCTCGTCAGCGGCTCCTTTTCCCTGGGAATTGTTGCTGTCGTCCATTTTGTCGAAGACCAGCTCATCACAAAGGAACTGCACGGCAAATTGAGCACGGTACTCCATGAGGATATCAAGGCTGGCAGGACTCCAAGGCTCGACGCCAGAACCCGATTTTTCGCCTCAAACTCAGCCGAACACCCGATCCCGGAACGCTTCGCGGACTTCTCTGAGGGACTCACGGAGATTGAGGATGAACACGAGGCTGCCTATGTTTATCTTGCTGAGATAAATGGTGTTCGGTACATGCTCCTGCAAGAACAGCAGGAATTCGAGGACCGGGAGGAGATTCTTTTCTCAGTTGTCTTGGCGGGTTTTCTGTTATCCATCGTCTGCGCCTGGGTGCTCGGCGCAATCATGGCCAGGCAGGTCATGGAGCCGGTTGTGCGACTCGCCGGACAAGTTCGACACCCTGACCAGCTTGCCTCCCGCATGGCTCCTCTGGCCCCGGCCTATGCGGATGATGAGATAGGGTATCTAGCGACCGCTTTCGACAGCACCATCGGCCAACTCCAGCGGTCGATCGAACGCGAACGTCTCTTCACCAGCGACGTCAGCCATGAACTGCGCACACCGCTGATGGTCATCTCAACATCGTGCGAGTTGTTGCTCGAAAACCAGTTGCATGACGGCCAACACGTGCAGATCGAACGTATCGCCCGGGCCGCGCGGGATATGAACGAATTGGTCCGAACATTTCTCATACTCGCCCGATCAGGCCCGACCGATGGTGCGGAGGTGGACACGATCACTCTCGGCGAAGTCGCGCGGGAACAAGCAGAGTTCTGGGGTGCTGCGGTCCGTGCCAAGGGTCTTGATTTTGAGCTAATTGACGAGGGGGCGGACACGGCAGGCCATAATCCGACATTTCTGCGCACGGTAATGGCTAACCTATTGCGTAATGCGGTGCACTATACGGCCCAGGGCACGGTGCGTCTCGTCCTGGAGCATGACGGGTTCCGCATCGAGGACACGGGCATGGGGATTCCCGCCCATGAGCAGGAACACATTTTCCAGCCATTCTTTCGCGGGTCAGCCGCAAGGGGTGAGGGTTTGGGGCTCGGGTTGTCGCTGGTAAAGCGCATTTGCGAGCACAATGGATGGAATATTTTCTCAACGAGTAATCAGGAGGCTGGAACGTGTTTCAAAGTTTCGTTTACACCATCCCGTGCGATATAAGAGCAAACTCTGGAAGGCAGGTAGTGCATATATGTGTGGCGATGGCTGCCAACGGGTCATGCGTGTCAAACAGCATCGAATAATGACCCACCATCGGCGTCCAATTTTGCCCCCCCTCCGGGCGTGTCTGTAAGCATCCGGGCAAGGCTGTGCAGAGGCCGCATCAGTGCTACTGGCCGGGTGTCCTTTGCCTCAGTCTCCAGCTCTCGTTTCCAGTCTCGATAATCTCACACGCTGCCTGATGCCAGCACGCGGATGGTACGAGTGGAATAAAAAGGAACTGGTCAGGAGCGACTCGGGACGACAGGTAAAGCAGCCCTACTACATTTGCGCACCGAATGCGGAAGCTATCGCCTTCGCCGGGCTCTGGTCCATCTGGACAGGACAGGACGGCACTCAGGTGCTTTCCTGCGCCTTGCTCTCCAAGGCGGCAGCGCCGGGCATCGTTCATATCCATGACCGCATGCCCGTGGTCATCAAGCCTGAACACTTCGATGCCTGGCTGGACCCGAACACACCCGGGCCGACCGTCCAGGAAATCATCGCCGACTCACGGAACGACTTCGACAACTACTCCGTGAGCACTAGGGTCAACAACACGCGCAACGACTTCCCGGAACTGCTCGTACATCTCAAAGCCTGACCTTTCTGCGCCACGCAAACGTTCCAGGCGGATTCACTCACAGACAGTCGCCGACGGCGTTGCCCGGCTCGATGGCCATCAGAACAGCAGCCGAACCACTTTACGCAGAAATTTCTCAACCAGCGACGTCGATGACCCTTTTTCATCACGTCGCCATTGCCATGGAGGAGTTGGATCCTTCTCAACCCAAAGCCCTGCCCCGCTCGACCTTGCTTCAGCTTCGAGCCTGACCCATTCGCCGCACACCCAATCCTTGCAGTATTGCCTGTGCAGCCAGGCATAGCCGGATCGCAACTGCGCGGCATTTACGTCATCCCCATCCACGAAGATCCGCGCAACGGTGCGCCCGTACCTGTCCGTATCCATGACTTCGACCTGCACCGATTGCCCGTGCACCATGAACGACAGGTTCTGCGTCGAGGCCTTGCCGAACGGCTGGCCGGACTCGGGCGCGTCAATGCCGTAAAGCCGGATTTTCACCTGGTCGTGCCCGTCACGCAGGACGGTGATCGTGTCGCCGTCGGCGATTCCGACAACCTTTCCGGTCCATGCCCACCCTGCTTCGGCTTGGAGTATGACAAGCAGAAGCATTAGAGCAGCCCAGACTGCGATCTTACATATCCACCTCTTATAATTCATTTCCAGATCCGCCGTCATTGGTTGCGGTCATTTCACCAGCGGCAATTCAGCCCAGCACGTCGTGTACCGGGGCGATTTCCGCTCCTGTCTCATGTGCCACGGTTTGTGTCCGACTCCTGACGAGGCCAGGGTCAGAATCTTCCGGCCATATCTGTCATTGGCCTTGTCCAGCACGTTCATGAGGGCCTGCTGTTTCCTGCGCTCTTCCCCGCTTGGCTCCATAAAGGATAGCTGGCGGTTGTTCTCCGGCACGAGTTCAAGAAACATGACCCCGACTTTTTGGTACCTAAACCCCTCGCGGTAGATGCGCCGCAGAATGCGCAGAGCCTGAGCATGCAGGATCGGCGTGTACGAGGTGGGCACGGCCAGCGCCTGACTACCGCTGCCGTTGTACTGAGGATCGGGATGGAAGCGGCTGGTCTCAACAAATACCTGCACCACCCCGGCCAACAGCTTCTTGGCACGCAGCTTTTCGGCGGCGCGTTGGACATACGCGGACAAGGCTTCCCCCAGGCTATCCAACTCGGCAATCCGGGTCCCGAAGGATCGTGAACAGACAAGGCTTTTTGCCGTGGGCGGAACCTCCTCAAACGCTACGCACGGTATTTGTCCCAGTTCCAACACCGTATGCAACCCGGCGATGGTCAGATTCTTCTTCACCCAATCCCGTGGAGCCTGCTCAAGCTTGTCGGCGGTATTGATGCCCGAAGCCTTCAGTAACCGCGAATAGCGGCGCCCGATCCCCCACACATCGCCCACATCGATCTTGGCCAACTGCCGCTCGATATCCTGCGTCTCATCGAGCAGCCAGACTCCATTACTGGCAGGGGTCTTCTTTGCCAACCTGTTCGCGACCTTGGCCAGAGTTTTCGTCCTGGCAATTCCCACGCAGACCGGAATCCCCGTCCATTTGTGGACCGTCTGCCTGATATCGTCGGCGATCTGAACGAGCCTGGCCGGACTCATGGCCCTGAGCAGCAGGAAGGACTCATCGATGGAATAAATTTCTACCTCCGGGGAAAACCCTGCCAGCACCTGCATGACCCGGGCGGACATATCCCCATAGAGCGCGTAATTCGATGAGAATATCCGCACGCCATTGCCCGCGAAGAATGCCTTGCGCTTGAAGGCCGGCTCTCCCATGGCGATGCCCAGAGCCTTGGCTTCGTTGGAACGGGCGATGACGCAGCCGTCGTTGTTGGAGAGCACGACTACCGGCTTGCCTTCGAGCGCAGGCTGGAACACCCGCTCGCAGGAGACGTAGAAATTGTTGCAATCCACCATCGCGAAAAAGTCCCGGCTTTGGGCGGCAATCATCAGACCCTCCGGACCACGCCCACGACCACCCCCCAGACCTGAAGATCCTGCTCCGTGCCGACCTGGATGGGCTGGAAAGCCTTGTTCTCCGGAACCAACCGGCACTGTCCGTCTTTCAGGTGAAGGCGTTTGACTGTCATTTCCCCATCCAGGGCAGCGACTACGATCTTGCCATGCACCGCCGTCTCAGAGCGGTCGATCACCAAGATGTCCCCATCATGGATACCCACGCCAATCATGGAGTCGCCGCTGACCCGGACCATGAAGGTCGCGGCGGGATTCCTGATAAGCAAATCATTCAAGTCCAGGCCCGATTCGATGTAATCATCGGCAGGAGAGGGGAACCCCGCCGGTATCCGATGCAAATATAACGGCAGAACAAGAAGTTCCAAATCCTGCGAAACGCAGCCCAAGAAGTCCACGCGACCACTGACCTCGCTCGATCGTCCAAGCGGTCTGGTATGACCCGTTGAAGTTTTCATTCAAGTCCGTCCTCAGAAGACAAGCGCCCGGTTCCAGGCATTGAAACCGAGCGCAATGTATTCATAAATATCATGATTTAAAGCAGTTGATTGATGTCGTGATGTCGCCAGCACACCGGGCAGCACGTCCAATTGCCCAATTTTGAGGTGATCCGGAAAAGATGCCAAATTCCATAGCCCGAGAATATGTACGCCACCAGAACGGGATGCCCGCAGTCACAAAATCTCTGCGGCATGGAATACCTCCAACTTTTCAGCCATTAACACAAGTAAACACAAGAGACCTAATAAACCTATGAGTAGTTCCTGCTATCCCACCGGACACGACCAAAAACAAGAAGAATGTCGATCTCGTCGCTCTAAGCGTAGCGCTGGTTTGTACAGAAAATAATGATCAAGCCCGAGCAAACCCGTACACAAGGATTTACGCCAAACTTGTCAAACCGAGGGAGTGAGTACCGAAAACCTGGGCGTCCATCTCCTCTTAACTAAAGTGTCGAAGACTAGCTGAATCCCAAGGATTTTGGCCAGACCCTTCTGGACCGAAACGCCAGCAATCCGTGACGGGCTCCTTGAGAAATCAACGAATCTCATGGCCCTGCCAATTAACAAAAGTTAATCAACTGTCAAGAAGATCCGAAAAATAAGCAGCTCACTCAACTTCAATCAGCAACTACTCAAAATTTTTGTATAAATTAAAAATATCTCAAAATACACAAAAAAAAGCAGTTAACCATGAAAAAAATGGTCTTCCCAGAACAAGTAAGAATGACACGACAAAACATAGTCGATTTTTTATCAAATTTAAGGAGCATTATTGAGTATGAATAGGATACTTTACATTTTAAGAGGATTACCAGGATCAGGAAAATCAACGTTAGCTCAAAAACTTGTTCGCGAAGAGTTTCTTCGTGAGACAGATATGTTTTTTATGATAAACGGGAAATACAATTTTGATCATACCAAAATTAAGAATGCTCATCTTTGGTGTCAAAGTGAAATTGAAAAACTTATGATTCAAGGATACGAATGCGCCGTATCAAATACATTTATTAAAAAATGGGAATATCAACCATATCTAAAAATGGCTAAAAAATATAATTACAAAACACAAATAATTGAATGTCATGGACAATGGGAGAATACCCACGGTGTCACATTTGAAAAGCTACAAATAATGAAAAATAATTGGGAACCACATATTCGTAATCGATGAAAAATATTCAGCAGTAAATACCAGCTTTACCCTGGACCTGCCTGACTGGGCCGTCGAGCAACTGAATACTCTGCCGAAATACCTCGCGAGCGTGGAGGAGCGGATGGCGGCGGTGATAGAATTTTCGCGCCGGAATTTTCATCGCAATACCGGAGGGCCCTTCGCGGCAGGCATCTTTGAACGCGACTCGGGTAGAGTCGTGGTGATCGGAGTCAACCGGGTAATGTCCTTTCAGTGCTCCTCGGCGCATGCGGAGGTCATGCCCATTTCCCTGGCGCAGAAACTTCTGGGAGTGTATGACCTGGGCGCCCCTGGGCTGCCCGCCTACCAACTCTGGTGGTAAACTGGCGTCCCTGCACCATGTGTTTCGGCGCGGTGCTGTGGCTGTGGTCGGGCGTCCGCTCGCTGGTGATTGCGGGCGAGGGGGCCGAGTTGGAGGAGATCACCGGGTTCGACGAAGGCCCAATCCACCCCGACTGGCGTGCCGAGCTGTCACGATGCAGAATTGAACTTGTGAAGGATGTGTTGCTGGTGGAAGCCCTGGAAGCCTACCGGGAATTCGCCGCCAGCCAGTTGTTTGTCTACAATGCCCGGCTCGGGGTGGACTGAGAGTCCGCTCCCGGACCGCGTGACTCATCACTGCGAGATCATCGAAACAGGAAACGAGAGCTGGAGGCAAGGCAAAGGGCATCCTACCAGTAACGCTGACGCAGCCCGCCACGCTCGGGAATTCCGTTCACTTTTCGGGTTCACTCCATTCCCGAACGTGCCCCGCACAGTCGTTGGTCGGATGCTTACAGACACGCCTGGAGGGGGGGCCGAATTGGACGCCGGTGGCCGGTCGCTTTTCGATGCCGTTTGTCCGTTGTGAACAGCAGATCCAATTTAATACCTGAGAGATCGATCAAGAGCCGAAAAATTATATATATGGTCTCTCAAACCGTTTCATATCGCCAAGTCAGAGCAAGCTTGACACCAAAGTTCTTTTCAGCGAAACATAGACACGAAAATAAAACTAATCGTGTCTATTATGCCAACCATGACCTACCCCGGAGTATCATCATGTATTTCGAAACAGCAGGGATTGAAGTTTCGGTCTGGGTACCTCCACTTGTGGCATTCATCGTATCTCTTTTCACTTCAATGGGTGGTGTCTCTGGAGCATTTCTGCTCATGCCCTTCCAGATGTCGGTTCTTGGGTATGCGACTCCATCAGTCAGCGCAACAAACCAATTATTTAACGTAGTTGCTATACCAAGTGGTGTATACAGATACGTCAAGGAAGGACGGATGGTTTGGCCACTTGCGTGGGCAGTCATTATTGGCACTCTTCCTGGTGTAATTTTGGGGGCGATAATCCGCGTGAAGTATCTGCCTGACCCGGCCAACTTTAAAATTTTTGCAGGACTCGTTCTCGCCTACATAGGACTGAGAATGGCTAGAGATATATGGAAACAAAAAAACAAAAAAACTGAAGGACACAGCAAAAATCACACCCAAAAAAATATGGGGACGCCCTCAGACACAAAGGTAACCCTATTAAATTGCACTACAACATCTATCAGTTACGAATTTTCAGGAGAGGTATATCACTGCTCAAGAATAACGATATTCATAATGAGTCTTGTTGTCGGGATTGTCGGTGGGGTTTATGGAATAGGTGGCGGCGCGATAGTCGCACCTTTCTTCGTATCAATCTGCGGGCTTCCAGTTTACACAGTGGCTGGAGCGGCCCTTATGGGAACCTTGGTAACTTCAGTTGTTGGCGTTGCATTTTATCAAATTCTTTCAGTTTATTATAGCGCCCAATCAGTCGCTCCAGACTGGATTCTTGGCATTTTATTCGGGATTGGAGGAACCATTGGAATGTACTGTGGAGCGCGACTCCAAAAACACATACCTGCAATTTATATAAAATCGATGCTTTGTGTAATCATCTTCGGAACGGCACTCAGCTACATAAAGAACATTTTTTAAATGTGCACATCAATTGCGGACTTCAAAATAATACTTCAAAATTTTCCATTATTGACGAGCGATGGGCTAATTGAGTCAAACGCATTGAACAAAAGCACATCCTTTATTTACGAAGAAATTATACACAATATTGAGCAGGAAAGGCGCGTATTCGCATCAAAATTTAATGAGTTCAATCTTTGCTGTCACTGGTTATCAAAATTCAATCTGGTCAAAACTCCACAGACAAGCAGCATCTATTTGAAATACGTAATTCAAATTTTAGCAAATGAGTACATTTGCAATGGCGCAGTTATAGCCGCAGCGATCCATCTCAAATTTTCTACAAAATATATACGGAATTACACTCCAAATTTTTATATTGGCATTTCCAAGAACTGCACTTACATTAAAGCAACTCGAAATCTAGCGGATTTGATCACTCAATCCTATTGATATGAATCATCTTTATCATGGATGATTCATGCACATGAAAATTATACGAAACATTGTCAATTATATTCAAATCCTGCACAGAAATCATCTGCTTGAAGACATAAATAAATTTATTCTAAATAAATTCTAAATTTAAGACCATTACACATGGTCGTATCAAAGCAAAATTTTATTATCGATTTCCTTTACATCTCAAAATTAAGCAGATATTTTTAAATTAGGGGATGGAGTCCCCCTTGAACCGCGACAGCCGCCGATGACTCCTACTTTTGCAACAGCGATGGTAGGATTTTGCGGCCTTGAAACCACGCTTTGACGTGGTTTTTTTATTGGCTGATCCTGCCCTCTCCACAAACAACGGGGTATCAAGTGGGGATGGGGATGTTACACGGAAAAACCAAGGCTCGAAAAGCTCTGCCCGATGAAGTCAAACGTCTCGGCTGGGTCAGTTTTTTTACGGATGTGGCTTCGGAGATGGTTTATCCGGTGGTCCCGCTTTTTCTCACCTCCGTGCTCGGCGCTCCCGTGGCCGTGCTGGGCGCCATAGAGGGCCTCGCCGAGGTCATCGTCAGCATCATGAAGGGCGTGTCGGGCTGGCATTGCGACAAAATGGGCCGCCGCGTGCCCTATATCCGTTGGGGGTATGGGCTGGGTGCATTGGCCAAGCCGCTCATGGCCTTGGCTTTTTCCTGGCCCATGATCCTTGCGGCCAGGGCCGTGGACCGTGTCGGAAAGGGTTTGCGCACTACTGCCAGGGACGCCCTGATCGCCGATGCAGTGGACGCGGCCCAGGGCGGCCAGGCATTCGGGTTCCATCGCATGATGGACACGGTCGGGGCCATGATCGGCGTGCTTCTGGCGACAATTCTCCTGTACCTGCTTCCCGGCCACTACCGGACCATCTTCCTCATCGCCACATTGCCGGGCCTTGCCGCAGTCTGGTTGACCTTCCGCTTGCGAGAGGCAGCCTCAGCTCCGTCCTGCGTCCCATCATCAGCCCGCGACCTTCTCACGGGCAAACCATGGTCCGGCCTTCCGAAAACGTTCTGGTTGACCCTGACGCCCCTGCTCATTTTCGCCTTCGCCAATTCCTCGGACACCTTTCTTATCCTGCGGGCCAAGGATCTTGGTCTTTCCGACGTGCAGTCCATCATGGCCTACATGCTCTTCAATCTCGTTTACGCAGCCAGCGCGTACCCACTTGGTGTCTTGAGCGATCGCGTGGGCCGCTGGAGGATGGTCCTTGGCGGCTGGATGCTGTATGGGTTCGTCTATCTTGGTGTGGCCCAGGCGGACATGGCCGATGTGTGGTGGCTTTTCGCCCTGTATGGGTTATTCATGGGGCTGACCGAGGGCGTGGGCCGGGCGCTCATCCGCGACCAGATCCCCGAAGACCGCAAGGGCACGGCCATGGGCATCTTTCACATGGGCGTGGGGTTCATGGCCCTGGCCGGGAGCGTGAGCGCCGGACTGTGCTGGGACCTGATCGGATCGCGTGCGCCGTTTGTTTTGGGTGGTTCGGTCGCCTTCCTGGCCGTCATTGTCGCGTTGGTGGTCAGGCCGAAAATCAGGCGTTCGGTTTAGGCACGAAGCCAAGGAGTCGCCATGAGCACCCTGATTTTGCGCGAGTTTCCCCTTGAGTTGCGTTTTTCGGCCAGCCAGGACCGTGAAGAGGACGCCCATATTCTTCGCTTGGCTGGTTTATTGCCCGGATTGCGATGGCAGGGGGATGCGGCTGTGATCACCATGGCTCTGGAAGACGCGGCCACATATCGCGATATCCTGTTTGATCTTTGGGAGCGGTTGAAGAACAGGTCGGGCGCGGTCCTGGCTCTGAGTGACGAGAAAATCGAGATAACTGTTCTGAAGCAGGCCTTCACGGTTCTTGAATGCGCCAGTGCCCATGAAAATTCGACCACGCCTGACCGGTATTGTCATCCGGTCCAAGGCTGGGACTGGGGGTGCCTGCATTTGCGTCATGTGTCGCCGGACAAGTTCGGATCGCTCTCCCTGTTGCAAACCCTGGACAATGAGGCCCAAAAAAAGCTCCTGCATCTTTGCCCGTTTTTTGATCGTCCTGGCATGGAGAAGCTCGCCGAGAAGGCTCCGGTGGTCCGCAGCGCAGGTCCGGATCTGGAGTTGCCGATCATGATGGATACCGGACGCACGGAAAATTTGCCTGGACCCGTCATTGCGCCAACACGATACAGCGACATCGGCGGCCTGGACCAGGTCATTATGATCTTGCGGGAGAGCATAGAGGTGCCACTCGCACACCCGGAAATCATCGCCCGTCTGGGCATCACCCCCTCCAAGGGAATTTTGCTGCATGGCCCGCCGGGATGCGGCAAGACCCTGCTGGCCAGGGCCGTGGCTCATGAAACGGGCGTGCATTTCGTGGCTGTCAGCGGACCGGAACTTATCACCAAGTGGCACGGAGAGTCCGAGGACAACCTGCGCAAACTCTTTTCCGAGGCGCGGGCGCATCAGCCAAGCATCGTGTTTTTCGATGAAATCGATGCCATTGCCCAGTCCAGATCATCCGCCGAAAGCCTGCGTCTGGACGCGCGTTTCACTACTCAACTCCTGGTCCTGCTGGACGGAATCCACGAACTGGGCCGGATTTTCGTGCTGGGCACGACCAACCGCCCAGACCTGTTGGACCCTGCGCTCCTGCGGCCAGGACGCTTTGACCGCATCATCGAGATTCCGCTGCCGGACTTTGCGGCCAGGCTGGCAATACTTTCCATCCACGCCCGCAAGGTTCCGCTGGCCCCGGATGTCAGCTTGAAATCCATGGCTCGTGAGCTGGACGAGGCCACGGGCGCGGATATCGCCTTTGTCGTGAGAGAGGCGGCCTATGCCAGCATGCGGCGCATCCTGGGAGAAAAGGCATTGAACCGGGGAGAACGGCTGACGGACAAGGAACTGTCCTTGCTGGTGGTGGGGGCCGGGGATTTTCAGATGGCGGTGCAGGTTCTGCGCGATCGCGGGGCGCAAGTGGCTGACGCTGACATGAATATGACATGAATAAAGAGAATGACTCGCGCGTGAGAAGAATATGTTGAAAATCGCATTAATCGCCCTGGCAGGAGCTTTTGGCACCCTCTGTCGATACTGGCTTTCGGGCGTGGTCTATGATGTCCTGGGGCGGGATTTCCCCTGGGGGACGTGGGCCGTGAACATCCTTGGGTGCTTTCTTTTCGGCCTAGTCTGGATTCTGAGCGAGGAGCGCGGTTTTCTCTCGGCTCAGGCCCGAATTCTCATATTGACGGGATTCATGGGCGCGTTCACCACATTTTCCACCTTCATCTTTGAAAGCGGCGGCATCCTGAATGACGGGCAGTGGCTCAAGCTGGCCTTGAACCTTGGGGGGCAGAATCTGGTAGGTTTCATGGCCCTTTATCTGGGCACGGGCCTTGGCAGGATCATCTAGTGGGGAGAGACTATGAATAAGCTTGTCGATGTAAAGGTTCTGAAGATTTTCATGGGCGAAGCCGCAACCTACAAGGGCAGACCGCTGCATGAGATGATCGTGGACGAGGCCCGTCAACGGGGCATGGCCGGAGCATCTGTTTCCCGAGGATTCATGGGTTTCGGGGCGAACAGTCTGTTGCACACGTCCAAGATTTTGCGTCTGGCCGAGGATTTGCCGGTCATGGTCGAGATTGTGGATGTTCCGGACCGGATCGCCGCCTTTTTACCCGTGGTCGATGGCATGGTCGAAGAGGGCAGCATCGTGGTCACGGATGCCCAGGCCATCTTTCATCTTCCGCTGCGCATCCGTGATGTCATGACCAAGGACGTGGCCACTGTGGAGCCACATACGCCGCTTGTTTCCGTAGTGGAACTGCTCCTGAGCCGTGAAGTCAAGGCCGTGCCGGTCATGGACGGCAAGAAAATCGTGGGCATCATCACGGGCGGAGATTTGCTCGCAAGGGGAGGCATGCCGCTGAGTCTGGATATGCAGTGCGCCTTGCCCTCCACAATGAGAGAAGAACATGTCCACTGCCTCGACTTCAAGGAATTGCGTGCCGCGGACGTCATGAGTCCATCCGTGCAGACCCTGAACATCAAGACCACAGTGCCAGACGCGCTGCGTCTCATGGCCAAGGGCAACATGAAACGCCTGCCCGTGGTGGCTGATGACGGAAGTCTCATGGGGATTGTCAGCCGGGCGGACGTGCTGGGAGCCATGGGACATGTCTCGTCGGTTGCCGCTCATCTCGATGTGCTGCCCGAGGGCATGCACGGATCCGCTCGTGAGATCATGTATCGGAATGTGCCCACTGCCGCGTTGAATACGCCCCTGTCTGCGATTCTGGAGCAGATTGTCGCTTCCCCGCTGCGACGGGTGGTCATTGTGAACGAGGACAGGAAAATTCTCGGTATTGTTCATGACCGGGACTTGCTGAATCATTTTGCCCGGAAGAATGCGCCCGGCATTCTTGCGAGCTTGATAGGCTTCCTGTCCCACTCTGAACCTCAATTCCGTGAAATAGAGGGCACAGCCGAAGACGTCATGGCAACCAAGATCATCACCGTTCCTCCGGAGATGCCGCTGTCGGAGGTGATCCAGACCTTGGTCGCGCACAAGATAAAACGTGTCGTGGTCGCTGACGAGAACGGGCGTCTGCTTGGCATGGTGGACCGGGACACGGTATTGAAGGGATTGGCCGAGGAGTGACTTTTTTGATCACTGCTCGCGAAGGAGAAATTTCGAGGATTGTTTTACCACGCACAGGAGAACTGTATGCGAAACACGATTTCGAACATTGATGCTCTGGAAATTCTGGATTCACGCGGCAACCCGACGGTCCGGGTTTTTGTCACCCTTGAGGAAGGACTCACCGTTCAGGCGTCGGTTCCTTCCGGGGCATCTACCGGAGAAAACGAAGCTGTGGAGCTGCGGGACAGCGACCCCAAAAGGTACGGCGGGCTTGGTGTGCTCAAAGCCGTGGGCAACGTGCGGGAGATCATCGCTCCTGCGCTCAAGGGTATGGACGTGACTCGTCAGGCAGAAATCGACCGGCTGATGATTGCGCTGGACGGTACGCCCAACAAATCCAAACTGGGAGCTAACGCCATCCTCGGCGTGTCCATGGCGTGCGCACGGGCGGCGGCCACTGCCTGTGTACTGCCGCTGTACGCATATCTTGGCGGTTCCAATGCCGTGCGCGTGCCCGTGCCCATGATGAATGTGCTGAATGGCGGCAAGCACGCCGACAACAGCGTTGATTTCCAGGAATTCATGATCGCGCCTATTGGGGCGCCGTGCTTTGCCGAAGCCCTTCGCTACGGCTCGGAGACATTCCACGCCTTGAAGAAAATCCTGAAGAAAAAGGGGATGGCCACATCCGTGGGCGATGAAGGCGGTTTCGCCCCTAACCTCGGCAGCAACGAAGAGGCCTGCGAGGTCATTCTGGAAGCCATGGAAGCTGCCGGCTACACGCCGGGAAAGGACATCGCACTGGCCCTGGATCCGGCGGCTTCGTCCTTTTTTGCAGAGGGCGCGTACCATCTGACCAAATCCGGACAGGGCACTAAGTCTACAGCCGACATGATCTCCCTGTGGCAAAAATGGGTCGACACCTACCCGATAGTCCTCTTGGAGGATGGGTTGGATGAAAACGACTGGTCCGGCTTCTCCGACCTGACGGCGAAGCTTGGCGGTCGGATTCAGATCGTAGGCGACGACATATTCGTGACCAACACCCGCTTTATCGAGCGAGGCATCAAGGAAAAGGCCAGCAACGCCGTGCTCATCAAATTGAACCAGATCGGCACCGTGACCGAGACGGTCGAAGCCGTGCAGATGTGCCGCAAGGCGGGGTGGAGTTTTCTCATGTCGCACCGCTCCGGCGAAACCGAGGACAGTTTCTTGGCCGATTTTGCTGTGGCCATGGACGGCGGACAGATCAAGTCAGGCTCCGTGTCCCGCAGCGAGCGCCTGTGCAAATATAACCGGTTCTTGGAAATCGAGAGGGAACTCGGCAAGGCTTCAGTATTCGGACGCTGAGACCGCTTCGAACGTGCTGAAAAGCTGATCGACGCACCGATCCAAATTCGACGCAGAGACAGCCTTGATGTCATGGAACAGGCATCGATTTATCAGGAAGGACTCTTCTCCCCCATGGCCTGTGGCCAGAAGCTACGCCTCAAAACACGGTCTCGAAGGGGTGCTGGCTGTTGACCCAGATGGGCTGGATCTTCACGGGTTGACCGACGAGGATTTCTCGAATAAATTAAGCATGTAAAGATAAACGACGGGGGCTCGAATTGAATACCAGTTTTGAATACTTTTGCCCCATTTTCGACCCTTTTTGAGGTATTCAACAGAAACAAAAGTTAATAAAAACAGATAATTACCTAGGCGAGAGTAGCGTTCGGGACGCAGAGACCGGAGGTTCAAATCCTCCTACTAAATACAAAAAGGACTAGATGTAAAAAACCTAGTCGCTAATCTTATTAGACAAGCATTTCCATATAATGCTGGATTATTTTTTGAACACGACAAATTTTTGCCGCAGCCCAAAGTTCATCCATGGTAAATAAATTCATTTTCCATCCCTCCCGAATAGCTTCAATCGCCACTTCGAGACCAACTTTATTACGATACTTAAAACAATCAGCAATTGTTTTTGCTGGACTGTAAATATCCACCTCGACTCCCTCTATGGTGTGCTTTTCGATACCAAAGAAAAAAGCTTTATTTGTACAATATACAATGCGAACCGGCACTCCTTTATCGCGCACAGGGCTTCGATTATCGCGCATAATCCATGTTTCATAAGGAAGCTGTGTTCCAATCTTGTGAAAATAAAGTGCTGAAATCAGACATATGACTCCACCGCCATAAACCTTTATCGCCTCAACGAAGGAATGGCTTTCTCCAACATCCACATTTAAGAGAGAGTATAATCCCCGTCCCACTCGAATAATCTCACCGTTGATAACCATGCGACACAGTTCAGTTTGCGGCTTTCGGACGCCTGGAATATCTCCGGCACGAAATACTGACTGCTTCGCAGCAATATCCAAAATTTGTCTTCTTACAGTATTCATTGTGACTTGTTGTAAATTTTATAATAATATCTTTTATATTCTCATTTTTACAACCATGTCGGGCTGGAGCCAACAAATTTACGTGACCCCTCTCATATCTTATCACACATAAAAAGCACAACACATCATATTTATATAGCTAAAAATAACCCTCTCTAATTGATTCTGGCAACATCCTTCTGTACTTTCTCCTTGCTTTATTTAAAGAAAATTCTAAATTGTTTTTTCTAGCTAGCAAATACTCAGTCCATATAGACATTATTACAATTCGCTCAGGAAGATATTGTGCATGATTATATATCCCTCTGATTTCATCTTTTTCAACGTGCATTAATTGACGCTCAATTGCGTCTTCTTTCAAATTCATCTCGTTTAATATTGTACTCGCTGTTTTTCTAAATCCATGCGCGGTGCTATCTACACCTAATCTATTCAAAGCTTGCAATATAGCACCTTCTGACATTGGGCGATATTTGTCTCGCGCATTAGGAAATATATACCTACCACTACCTGTATGCATATATATGTCATCAAAAATTGACATGACGTAATCAGAAAGTGGAACAAGAAAAACTTGCCCCTCTCCTAAATTCTTGATTTTTTCACCTTTTATACGCAATAATTTTGATTCTTTTTTATATTCAGACCACTCTAATTTTCGCAATTCTCCAGGCCTTAAAAACAAAAATGGTGTTAGCTTTAAAGCACATTGCACGACATACGTTCCTTTAAACTTTTCAATCATCTGCATGACTTCAGGAATTTCGTCGCGCTCAACAATACATCTAAATCCTTTTTTGTTTTTTTTCTTTTCAGATGGCAAATACCCTTTTAGGTCAGGACATGGGTTATACTCGACATACTCCATTATTCTAGCGTATTGGAATATTGCATTAATTTTCTGCAAATGCCGACGAGCTTGCTCTAACGCTCCTCTGTTTCGAACTCGATCAATTACTTCTCTTACATTTGTAGCTCGAATTTTAGAAATTGGCATTTTTCCAATAACTGGACTAATATCTCTCTCCATCCTGTAAAGAGTATCCTTCTTAACACTTTCGGATGCTTCAAATTGTGTTTCATACCATTGACTCATCACGAAATCAAATGTTGCTTGCTCTTCTTTTTCAACTTTCTTTTCAATTTCTCTCTTTTCTTTTATAAGCCTTAATTCTTCTGCTCTTTCTATTTTTTCTTTTTTTCGTATCAATGAAGGATTTTGGTTGTTAGCGAGCATTGACCTAATTTCTGCGCACTTACCCCTTGCTTGTTTCAAAGAAACAGTTGGATAAATACCAAGGCTCAATCTATACTCTGTCCCATCAAACCAATATCTTATTCGCCATCTTTTATTCCCTTTAACTGGAATCTCCAAATATAGCCCATTGGAATCTTGAACAGTATATACTTTATCGCTTGGTTTTAAATTTTTAATTTCCATTTCGGTCAATGCGGCCATAGCCCCTCCTCTCAATGATCATAATAAAAGTTATTAGCAATCCATTCTGGCAGCTCGAACCAAAGACTAGTCCTCAGCAAAAATTACGAATCGAACACCACTTTGATCATATGGAAATGACCAAGGGCCATGGCGATGTCTGGCATATCACGAGCACGGAGTCGAAATAGGCAGCGCCCATTTTCTTCGCCCCTACCTGTACCCTCGCCCAGGATCGCTTCAAGCTTTCCCAGAAGGCATCAGCGAGGATTTCCTCGACCGTCACCCACGAAGCCAACCGTGTCCTTCGCAGGACCTTCACCTTGCCCAGAAACCTGTCAGCTTTGCGGATACCGATCTCGCCAATGGAGTGACAAGCGAACCGGACAACTTTTCCAAAAAATCAACAAAAAAAACGGACAACTCCTCATTCAAGAAGTTGTCCGGTTAGTTATCCGGAAAAATCGACGGATTCAAGAGCACTTTATCTGACAAGCTGGACAACTGAAAAATCAGCGATTACCTTATCTCGCTGATTTTATGCGAAAATCCGGACTAGACAGACTGTTTCGGACTTAAAAATGGCGGAGAGGGTGGGATTCGAACCCACGTACCGGGGATTAGCCGGTAACTCGATTTCGAGTCGAGCGCGTTACGGCCGGACTTCGCTACCTCTCCGCGAGGTTTTTTGAAATTTTCTTTTCCTGGCGGCGCTGTTTGAAAAAGCCGCTCAGTTTTGCGCTGCATTCCTGTTCCAGAACCCCGCCCAGAGACCAGAAATGGTGGTTGCTCCAGGGCAGCGCCGTGCCGTCCATGCGGCTGACCAGACATCCGGCCTTGGGGTCTGCGGCGGCGTAGACCACTCCGGCAAGGCGGGCCTGGATGACCGCTCCCAGGCACATGATGCAGGGTTCAAGGGTCACCACCAGCACGGCGTCGGTCAGACGATGATTCCCCACCTTGGCGCAGGCTTCGCGCAGAGCCAGGATTTCGGCGTGGGCCGTGGGGTCATTTTCAAATATCGTTCTGTTCTCGCCCCGGCCCAGAATTTGGCCGTTGCCGTCGATGACCACCGCGCCCACGGGCACGTCACCCCGCCCTTCAGCCAGATGCGCAAGCTTCAGCGCCTCGTGCATGTAGGGCTCCCAGGCCAGCAGGTCATCCGGGCCCGGCGTCTGGGAAGGCGCACAGTAGAAAGTCATGGGGGCGCTGTCAATGATCTTTGCATCCTCTTTGGACACGTTTTTAGGCCGCCCTATCTGGCCTTCAGATACTCGATCCCGCCCTTGAGCAGTTCCGTGCCCAGAGTGGACGTCTCTCCCCTGGTCCAACGCGGATGATTGGTGGGATGGTTGTAGGCCTCGGGATGGGGCATGAGCCCGAGGATTCGGCCGGAAGGATCGGTCAGTCCGGCGATGCCAAGCGGCGAACCATTGGGATTGGCCGGGTACTCCTGGGTCACCTCCCGGGTCTGCGGGTCCACGTACTGCAGGGCGATGAGATTCTGTTCCTGCAGGCGGGAGAGGGTCGTGTCGTCACCGGGAACGAGCTTGCCCTCGCCGTGACGGACGGGAACGTAGAGGTAATCGAGCCCCTTGGTGAAAACGCAGGGAGACTCCGCGTTGATCTTCAGCGTCACCCAGCGGTCCTCGTACTTGGCCGAGTCGTTGTGGCTGAGCGAGACTTGGCGGGTGAAGTAGGCGCCATCAAGAGCAGGAAGAAGACCCAGCTTGACCAGCAACTGAAAGCCGTTGCAAATGCCGAGGATGAGGCCGCCCGCGTCAAGGAAGCGCTTGAGCTCCTCCATGAGGGACTTGCCGCTCTTGGTCAGCATGTGCCGCCAGCGCAACGCGGCGGCCTGGGCCGAGCCGAGATCGTCGCCGTCGAGAAAACCTCCGGGCAGGATCAGAAAATTGTAGTCGGTCAAGGTGATCTTGTCCGCCGTCAGATCGGAAAAATAAGCGATGGTGGTCTGGTCCGAACCAGCCTGATCCGCCGCAAAGGCGCATTCCCGCTCGCAATTCGTACCGTAGCCGGTAATTACCAATGTTTTGACCTGAGCCATCACCCCTCCAAAATCGGCCGTAGCCGTGCTGTTTGATTAAGTACCCAAGCCCATTACAGTCCAAGCAAAACAGGCGCAAGCCTGAAAATCGCCCTTTCCGACTGTTTGCACTCGGCGTTCTTTCTGCTATTGAACCCAAGGTGTTTGCAGGACACCAGGGGCCGCTTGACAAGCAGGAAGTCCGCTGCCAAATGTTCCAGCGGACATACGGATGTCAATTTTCGGGCTGCCGACAGGTGGCCCATTTGTTTTGTGGACCATGTCTGGCCGCGCCAAGCGCGGATTCAGACCGAAGAAATATTCAGGTGAGCGAGGCAGCGATGAACACCAAATTCATTTTTGTGACCGGCGGGGTATTGTCCTCTCTGGGTAAAGGACTGGCCGCCGCATCCATCGCGGCTCTTCTAAAAGCGCGGGGGCTTCGGGTATCCATCCAGAAGCTTGACCCGTACATCAACGTCGACCCGGGCACCATGAACCCCTTCCAGCACGGCGAAGTCTACGTCACCGACGACGGAGCCGAAACGGATCTGGACCTTGGACACTACGAGCGCTACCTCGGCACCCACTTGAGTCAGCGCAACAACTACACGTCCGGGCGCATCTACAATACCGTCATCACCAAGGAACGTCGCGGCGACTACCTGGGCGGCACGGTCCAGGTCATCCCGCACATCACCGACGAGATCAAGTCGTCCATTCTGAGCCTGGCCAGCGATGACCTGGACGTGACCCTGGTCGAGATAGGCGGCACCGTGGGCGACATCGAGGGCCTGCCCTTCCTGGAAGCCATCCGCCAGTTGCGGGCCGACCTTGGCAAGGACAACGTCCTCTACATCCACCTCACGCTGGTGCCCTACATCAAGACCGCCGGCGAGCTCAAAACCAAGCCCACCCAGCATTCCGTCAAGGAACTGCGCAGCCTCGGCATCCAGCCGGACATCATCCTCTGCCGCTCCGAAGTGGACCTTGGCGACGACATCAAACGCAAAATTTCATTGTTCTGCAACGTGGACCAGGACGCGGTCTTCACCGCCATCGACGTAAACCACATCTACGAACTGCCCCTGACCCTTTATAATGAAGGTGTTGACCAGAAAATCGCCATTCTCCTGCGACTGGCCGCCAAGAATCCGGACCTGCAGGAATGGAAGAATCTCGTCTACAACCTGCACCATCCAACGTCAGAGGTCACCATTGCCATCGTCGGCAAGTACGTGGACTTGAAGGAAGCCTACAAGAGCCTGCATGAGGCCCTGACCCATGGCGGCGTGGCCAACAACGCGGCCATCCGCTTCCTGTACGTCAATTCCGAGGAAATCACCGCCGAAAACGTGGCCGAGACCCTCGCCGAAGCCGACGGCATCCTCGTTCCCGGCGGCTTCGGCATCCGCGGCGTGGAAGGCAAGATCGCGGCCATCACCCATGCTCGCGAAAACAGGATTCCCTTCTTCGGTATCTGCCTTGGCATGCAGTGCGCGGTCATCGAGTACGCCAGAAGCGTCATGGGCCTGACCAAGGCCAACTCCGAGGAGTTCGACCTGACTACTCCGGATCCGGTCATCTATCTGATGAAGGAGTGGTTCGATTTCCGCAAGAAGTGCGTGCAGCGCCGCGACATGACGAGCGAAAAAGGCGGAACCATGCGTCTTGGCGCCTACCCCTGCGTGATCGAGAAAGACACCCGCGCCTTTGAAGCCTACGGCGCGGTCGAGGTTTCGGAACGTCATCGCCACCGCTACGAATTCAACAGCGCCTACCAGAGCCGTTTCGAGGAAGCAGGGCTGACCATCAGCGGCCTGTCCCCGGACAAGAGCCTGGTTGAAATAGTGGAAATCAAGGATCATCCGTGGTTCCTGGGTTGCCAGTTCCATCCGGAATTCACCTCCACCCCCATGCAGCCACATCCGCTGTTCCGCGAATTCATTCGCGCGGCCGTGGCCAACAAGAAAGCCGAGTAACAACATGATTGACTGCTCCACCCTGGCCGCCGGCCGCCCCTTTCTCATCGCCGGACCCTGCGTGCTCGAAAGCCTGGACATGGCCATGACCGTGGCCGTCGAATTGCAGGCCATCGCGCGCGATCTGAATCTGCCGCTCATCTTCAAGAGTTCCTACGACAAGGCCAACCGCACGGCCGGAGCGAGCTTCCGCGGACCAGGGCTGGACATGGGGCTCGATTGGTTGGCCCAGATCAAGAGCCGCACCGGGCTGCCCGTGATCACGGACATCCACGAGCCGCGCCAGGCATCTCTGGTGGCCGAGGTGGCCGACGTGCTGCAAATTCCGGCCTTCCTTTGCCGCCAGACCGATCTGCTGCTCGCCGCCGCGCGCACCGAGCGCATCGTGAACATCAAGAAAGGACAGTTCATGGCACCCTGGGACATGCAGGGGCCGGTGGAAAAAATCCGCTCCGAAGGATTCGAGCGCATCTGGCTGACCGAGCGCGGCTCCATGTTCGGCTACAACAATCTGGTCGTGGATTTTCGCTCCTTGGTCATCATGAAGCAGTTCGGCTGCCCCGTGATCTTCGACGCCACCCACTCCGTGCAACTGCCCGGCGGACAGGGCACGTCCTCCGGCGGCCAGCGCGAGTTCGTGCCGCCGCTGGCCCGGGCCGCCGTGGCCTGCGGCTGCCAGGGCCTCTTCATGGAGATCCATCCGGACCCGGACAAGGCCCTCTGCGACGGCCCCAATTCCTGGCCCCTGGCCAAGGCACGCACCCTTCTCTCGGAGCTGGCGGCCATCTGGAGCATCCCAAATGAATGCTGAACTCCTCGCCCGGGACGTGCGTCTGATCATCCTGGACGTGGACGGGGTGCTCACCGACGGCGGCCTCTATTATGACGAATCAGGCTGCGTGATGAAACGCTTCAACGTCCAGGACGGACTGGCCATCAAGATGGCCCCGCAGGCCGGCATCGAGTTCGCGGTCATCACCGGCCTGGATTCCCCGGCAGTGCGCAGGCGGGTCACGGAGCTTGGCATCAGCCATTACTATCCCGGCCATCACCGCAAGGCCCCGATCCTGCGCCGGATTTCCGAAGAGACGGGCATCCCCTTGGCGCAGATGGCCTATGTCGGTGACGACTGGGTCGATGCGGCGCCCATGTCCCTGGTCGGGCTGCCCATCGCCGTCCCCAACGCCCGCCCCGAGATACTCAAGCTCGCGGCCTGGACCACCAGATCCATGGGAGGCCAGGGTGCCGTGCGCGAAGCCATAGATTTCATCCTGCGCGCCCAGGGCAAACTCGAAGCCCTTTGGCAGGACTGGGTCCGGGAATGAAGCGACTGCTGGTCGGGCTTTTGGCCCTTGTCGTTCTGGCCGGAATCGCGATGCTCGGCAAACGGCTGCTCTGGCCCGAGCGTCTGGACAATCCGTCGATCCGAAATCTGGACGTGGACCTGAGCCTCAAAGGCGTAAACCTGAGCCAGGGCAAGGACGGCAAGAAGCTCTGGAACCTGAGCGCCACCGGCGCCGACTACTCCGAAAACGGAGATGAACTGACGCTCGCCGCCCCGATCATCGTCTATTGGGGCGAGGAAGGCGGGGAACCCATCGAGGTTCGGGCGCCCAAGGGCCAGGTCTGGCAAAAAGAGGACCGGGCCAGAATGTGGGATGGGGTCAACGGCACCCAGGGCCAATACGAGATGCGCTCCGAGACCCTTGACTACACCGGACAAAACCGCACACTCGTGCTCGGCGGCACGGTTGAACTGACTGGCGAATCCATGCAGGGCCGCTCGGACACCCTGACATATTTTCTGGACACAGGGGACTTCCTGGCCCAAGGCAACGTCCAGGTCATCATGAACTGACAAGCGGGTTACCAAATGCGTTCACTCATAATTCTTCTCTTCCTCGCCTGTTCGACGCCTCTCTGGGCGGCCGAGACCGTCCCGGTCAAGATCACTTCCGACACCATGACCTACACCCAGAAAGGGGACCAGGTGATTTTCACCGGCTCCGTGTACGTCATTCGTCAGGACATCCAGCTCTGGTCCGACACACTGACCGTGCTGCTGGAAAAAAAGGATGGCGCCAAGAACGCCACCCAGGGCGTGCCTGACGAGCAGGGAGCCATCAAGAAAATCATCGCCAAGGGCAACGTGCGCATAAAAGCGGACAAGGGCCGCACCGGCACCTGCGGAAAGGCCACCTACGAAGCCGACAAGGACCTACTGACCATGGAAGACAGCCCCATGCTCATGGAAGGCGCCAACAAGATCCAGGGCGAGGTCATAAAGCTCTACATCAAGGAAAACCGCAGCGAGGTCCTGGGCGGCAAGGGACGGGTCGAGGCCATCTTCAACACTCCCGCCAGCAAGCAGGGGCTTGGGCAGTGACCACCCTGACCGGTCAGAATCTGGCCAAGCGTTACGGAGCCAGGGATGTCGTGCACGACATCGAGCTTGACGTGAGCCAGGGCGAAGTGGTTGGCGTCCTGGGGCCCAACGGGGCAGGCAAGACGACCACCTTCTACATGCTCGCGGGCATCGTGCGGCCCACGCGGGGACAGGTCCTTCTGGACGGCCAGGACATAACCCGCTGGCCCCTGCACAAAAGGGCCCGCGCGGGCATGAGCTACCTGCCGCAGGAAAGCTCAATCTTTCGCAAACTGACAGTGCGTCAGAACCTGCAACTGATCCTCGAATATTCGGGATTCTCACGCGACGAACAAAAGCGCACAGCGGACAGGCTGCTCGATGAACTGGGGATCACCCGCCTTGAAGGACAGCTGGCCGCCTTTCTGTCCGGCGGAGAACGCCGCAGGCTGGAAATTGCCCGCGCCCTGATCCAGAATCCGAAATTCATCCTCCTGGACGAACCCTTCGCAGGCATCGACCCCCTGGCTGTGGACGACATCCAGGCCATCATCCGGGACCTTCGCGACAAGAACATCGGCGTGCTCATCTCCGACCACAATGTTCGCGAAACGCTCCAGATCTGCGACCGTGCGTACCTTGTCCACGACGGCCGCATCATCCTAAACGGCAGCCCGGAAGAGATCGTCGCCGACCCGGGTGCGCGCAAGGTTTACCTCGGTGAAGGATTCAGCCTCTAGCGGACACGATTTTCCAAGGATTGCCAGGGCCTAAGCTTTATGGCAGATTCGTTACTGGGTAGTTTTTTAGCCTGCAATCCTCTGACACGGTGAAACCAAATCAATTATGGGCCTTGAACTCCGACAAAACCTCAAGCTGACGCAGCAGCTGGTCATGACACCGCAGCTGCAGCAGGCCATCAAGCTGCTTCAGCTCTCCAGATTCGAGCTTCTCGAAGCCGTTCAGCAGGAGTTGCTTGAGAATCCCATGCTTGAGGAGGGGGTCAAGGAAATTTCAGAAGAGCACGAAATCCAGGCTCCGGCAGAAACACGCCCGGAAACCTCCTACGAAGACGCGGAGCTGATGCGCAACGCGGACTGGGAAAACTACCTCGGCGATTTTTCAAGCACCGCCAAGCAAGTGCAGTTCAAGGAGACCGAGGCCCTTGAGGAGATGATGTCCTACGAGGCCAGGCTCTCGGGCAAGCCCTCCCTGGATGGTCATCTGCTGTGGCAACTCTGTCTGTCCAACATCACCGAAGAAGAGGAGATGATCGGCGAGGCCATCATCGGCAACCTCGATTCCCAGGGCTACCTGATGAGCACCGCCGAGGACATCGCCTCCGAGACGCTCTCTCCCCTGGCCCTGGTGGAGTCCATGCTGCATCGTCTGCAGCGCTTCGATCCCGTGGGCGTGGCCGCGCGCTCTCCTCGGGAATGCCTGCTCATCCAGCTGGAAATGCTGGGCCAGGACGATCCCATCCTGATCTCCCTGGTGGGGGAACATCTCGAAGACATCGAAAAGCGCCGCTACAAACCGCTCCTGCGCAAGTTCAAGATCCAGATGGAGGATCTCAAGGCCTATCTGGACATAATCCAGTCCCTGGACCCCATGCCGGGCGCCAGTTACGGCAGCGAGAGCACCATATATGTCAGCCCGGATGTTTTCGTGTACGAATACGAAGGGGATTTCGTTATCGTCATGAACGACGACGGCCTGCCCAAGTTGCAGCTCAGCCCGTACTACATGGACGACATGCACCTGGCCGTGAAAGGCCCGGACCGTGAATATCTGCACGACAAGATGCGCTCCGCCATGTGGCTCATGAAGAGCTTGCACCAAAGGCAAAGAACATTATATAAAGTGGTTGAAAGCATTGTCAGGTTTCAGCGGGGCTTTTTCGAACACGGGGTGACCAAGCTCAAACCGCTCATCCTCAAGGATGTGGCCGATGACATCGAAATGCACGAGTCCACGGTCAGCCGGATCACCACGAACAAATACGTGGCCACCCCGCACGGCATCATGGAACTGAAATTTTTCTTCAATTCCGCGCTGGAAATGGATGATGGAACCCAGGTCGGATCCGAATCGGTCAAGGCCATCATAAAGAAAATGGTCAGCGAGGAAGACCCGAAGCACCCCTACAGCGATGAAAAAATCGCTTCGGTGCTGAAGGAACGGCTGGATGTGAACATCGCCCGGCGAACAGTGGCCAAATATCGCGCGGTGCTGGGGATCGATTCCTCATCCAAGCGAAAACAGGTTTTTTGATATCCCGCCCTTTGGGCCGCCCCTTTCGGACGGCAAAAAGGGCTGACCCTCAACAATCGAGGAGGCTTCCATGAGGATTACCTTCAATTTCAAAAACTTCGATCCTTCCGACCATCTGCGCAAATACGCCAAGGACCGCTTCGGCAAGCTCGCCAAATTCATGGCCGGCACCCCCGACGCTGAGCTGCAGGTCAATCTCGAAGTGGAGAAATTCCGGCATGTCGCCGATATAGTGCTGACTGGAAAGAACGTGCATATCTCCGCCCGCGAAGACAGCGAGGACATGTATTCCACCGTCGACCTCGTCTGGGACAAGCTTGAAGCCCAGATGCGCAAGACCCGCGACAAGGACAAGAGCCGACGCAAGGGCGGCAGCGACAGCCCCCGCATGGACGCCGCGAGTTTTGACGACGACGCGGACACCAGGCGCAAGCCCGTCATCCAAAAAACCGATGACTTCTCGCCCAAGCCCATGATCGTTGAAGAAGCAGCGCTGCAGCTTGAAAGCTCGGACAACGAATTCCTCGTATTCCTCAACGCCGAAAGCGAAAGGATCAATGTCATTTACCGACGCAAAACCGGCGACTTCGGTTTGATCGACCCCGGGGTATAGGGAATGAAGCTTGCTGAATACCTGGACAAGGATTTGATCATCTCCGACCTCTCGGCCAGGACCAAAACCGAGGTCCTGGCCGAACTCGTTTCGACGCTGTCGACCAAATACCCCGATCTTGACCCCAAGCGCGTGACCCAGGTCCTCATGGACCGGGAAATGCTCGGGACCACCGGCATCGGAGACGGCATCGCCATCCCTCACGGCAAGCTGGACAGCATCGATCAGGTTCTGGTCATTGTCGGCCGCAGCCACGAAGGCGTGGATTTTGCCAGCCTGGACCACAAGCCGGCCAGCATCTTTTTCACGGTGCTGGCTCCTTCAAACGTGGTTGGCCTGCATTTGAAACTCCTGGCCACGGTTTCCCGCCTGCTCAAAGACGGATCGTTCCGACAGGCCTTTGCCAATTCCCCCGGTCAGGAAGGACTGTGGCATCTGCTGCAGACCGTCTAGCACGAACGCATTCGGAGTATCCCCATGCAGCCTCAACCTGAACAGAAAAACGTGGTCATTGTCTCCGGCATGTCCGGTTCAGGCAAAAGCACGGCGCTCAAGGTCTTTGAAGACATGGGCTTTTTCTGCGTGGACGGACTTCCGGCGCGCATGGCTCCGGCGCTCATCGAACTGTTCTTCAACTCCTCCGCCAAGGACTACCCCGGGCTGGCCATGGGCATGGATCTGCGCCAACCCGACTTTGTGGGTCAGTGGAAGGAAGTGCTGCTTGATGTCCAGAAGTTTTCCGTGCGGCCGACCATTCTCTTCACGGATTCCTCCAACCAGATCCTGCTGCGCAGATACGCCACCACCCGCCGTCCGCATCCCCTGGCCTCGGGCAACTTGGGGCTGGAGGGGGCGCTGGAGCGGGAACGGGAAATACTGGAACCCATCCGCGCCCAGGCTGATCTGGTCATCGACACGTCGCATTATTCGGTGCACGATCTAAGAAGGGTCATTCAGGACAAGTGGGAGAGCCTCTCTTCCCGCAGCCAGGGCATGCGCGTGCATCTCATCTCTTTTGGCTTCAAGTACGGGGCCCCGGCCGAGGCGGACATGGTCACGGACCTGCGCTTCCTGCCCAACCCCTATTTCGACGAGGCCCTGCGCCCCATGTCCGGAAAAGACGAAGCCATCGCCCGGTACGTGCTGGACAGCAACCCCGGGCGCGAATACCTGCGTCGGCTTTTGGAATTTCTTGATTTCACCCTGCCGCTTTATGCGCTGGAAGGGCGTTACCGCCTGACCATGGCTTTCGGATGCACGGGCGGCCGCCACAGGTCCGTGGCCGTGACCGAGGCCGTTCTGGCACATCTGGGCGAACAGGGCTTCAACGTATCTGTCGAACATCGGCATTTCAGTCTTGGATAATCTGGAGGAGTAATGGTTGGAGTGATCGTGGTGACCCATGGCCAGTTTGGCAAATATCTGCTTGAAGCGGCCCAGACGATTTTAGGGCCGCAGGAACAGTGTGCCCACATAGCCGTGGAAGGAACCGTGGAAATGAGCGCCCTGCTTTCGGACCTCAAGTACACCGTCAAGCAGATGGAAACGGGTGACGGTGTCATCATCCTGACCGACATGTTCGGTGGCACGCCGTCCAACATCAGCCTGTCCCTGCTTCAGCCGGGCAAGGTTGACGTCCTGTCCGGGGCGAACCTGCCCATGCTGCTCAGGGTTCTGGGCATGCGCACCCAGGATCTGTCCAAACTCGCCCAGGACGCCAAGAACGCGGCCATTCAAGGCATCGTTGTCGCCGGCGAAGTATTGACCCGCAAAATCACCGAGGCTTAGCCGTGATCTGGTTCCGCATCGACAACCGCCTTGTGCATGGCCAGATCATCGAGGCCTGGCTTCCGCACATCAGGGCCAAGACCCTGCTGGTCGCCAACGACGACCTCGCCGCCGACGAATTGCGGCAGGAAATCATGAGCCTGGCAGTGCCAAGCGGCATCTCCTTTTTGTGCTGCCAAGTCTCGGAGGTCGCTTCGATGCTGCGCAACGTACGCAAGAACGATCCGGATCAGCATGTCCTGATCCTCTTTTCCGACTGCGCCGATGCCAAGGCCGCGCACATGGCCGGGCTGTCCTTTTCCCTGGTCAACATCGGCAATCTGCATTACGGACCGGGCAAGGAGCAGGTGTGCGAACACATCGCCCTGGGAGCGGAAGACCGCTCCTGTCTGAAATATTTCAAGGAGCACGGCGTGGAGATCGATTTCCGCTGCGTGCCTTCGGCAACGACCAAGATTAACCTGTGATGAATACTTCTCGAATCAAATCGGCATGATCGATACTCACGATCTCATCCTGCTGGCCGGAGGAAGTTTTTTTTTGCCCTCCTGTCCCTGACCCGGGTCGCCATTGACCTCGGCTTTGTTCATCGTCCGCTTTTCGCCGCCCTGCTCTGGGCGGGACTGACCTTCAAACTCCAGCCGGCCTTGAGCGCGGGCATTTTTTTCGAGCTGCTCTGGCTCGATCTGTTTCCAGCCGGAACCTACATCCCGCCCCAGGCCCTTCTCTCCCTGATCGCCACCCTGACCATTCTGGCCTGCCTGCCGGATGCCGACATGCGCACCACCGTGCTTGTCGTCATCGCGACCCTGCCCCTGGCCTACCTTGGAGCGTGGATTGAACAACTCTACCGCACACGGCAGAATGCCGGCTACAACCAACTTTTGACCTGGAACCGCAAGGGCAACATAAACGCCTTCGCACCGCACCGGCTTACCGGCAGGGCCCTGGTCGAAGTCCTGCTGCTCAATTTTTCGGTCCTCGCGCTCTGCCTGGTGCCCCTTCTGGTCGGTTTGAAAGCGCTTCAACCCTGGATTTCAGGCGGCCCACAACCGACCTGGACCATGCTCTGGATCGCTGCCTGCGCCGGTGCCATTCTCGCCCTGCGTATACGCAAGGCCTACGCTTTGGTCGCCGTCAGCGTGATCCTTGGCGTCATCCTTGGCCTGTGACCTCCAATGTTCTCTCTTGGCAGCCGCGAATAATTGTGATATTTCGCACAATGTCTTTGTTCGCCAATAAACCCTTGTAGGAGGAATACCATGTCCGTTTATGTTTTTGGTCACAAGAATCCCGATTCCGATACCGTTTGCAGCGCCATCGCGCTGGCCGACCTGAAGAGCAAGCTCGGCGTAGCCTGCACCCCGACCGCCCAGGGCGAACTGGCCCCCGAGACCAAGTTCATCCTCGACAAGTTCGGCGTTGCCGCTCCTGCCGTGAAGACCGAATATGCCGGTGAAAAAGTTTTTCTGGTCGACACCTCCGACCTGGCTCAGCTGCCTGACGACATCAAGCAGGCTGAAGTCCTGGGCATCGTCGATCACCACAAGCTGGGTGATCTGACCACCTCCAGCCCCCTGGAATGCTGGATCTGGCCCGTTGGCTGTACCGCCACCGTCCTGACCGCCATGTACAAGTTCCACGGCATCGAAGTTCCCAAGAACATCGCCGGCATCATGCTCTGCGCCATCCTGAGCGACACCGTCATCTTCAAGTCCCCGACCTGCACCCCCGCCGACAAGGAAGCTGCCGCCGAACTGGGCAAGATCGCCGGTATCGCCGACCTGGCCGCCCTGGGCATGGAAATGTTCAAGGTCAAGTCCGCCGTTGAAGGCACCCCGGCCCGCGAGCTGGTTCTGCGCGACTACAAAGACTTCAACATGAACGGCACCAAGGTTGGCATCGGCCAGCTGGAAGTGGTCGACCTGTCCATCCTCGATGCCGTCAAGGGTGACCTGGCCGCCGACATCGCCGCACTGAAGGCCGAGAAGGGCAACCACTCCATCTTCCTGCTGCTGACCGACATCATGAAGGAAGGCTCCGAGATCCTGATCGCCTCCGACGACGCCGCCGTGGTCGAGAAGGCCTTCGGCGTCAAGCCTGTGGACGGAAAGGCATGGCTGCCCAAGGTTATGTCCCGCAAAAAGGACGTTGTGCCCAAGTTCGAAAAGGCTTTCGCCTAAGTCTTGGCTCTTTGAATGAAAGAAGCCCGTCCAGGTTCGCCTGGGCGGGCTTTTCATATTCCAGCGGCACCGCTCTCTTGACCAAGGGTGCCTGCTTCACTAGGTCAAATAAGACAAACATGCACACCCGGGAGTACCCATGATTGAGCTGCATCCCAACTATCTTGTCGACGGGCAGGCACAGCGAAAGGCTGTTGTTTTGTCCATTGAAGAGTGGACCCTCGTCCTTGAGGCTTTGGAAGAACTGGATGACATCCGGATTTATGATGAAGCCAAAGCCCGAAAAGACCAAGCCGTCCCACTCGAAAAAATTCTCCAGGAATCTTCAGCCGACTACTCTTCATGATGTACCGCGTAGAAATTCTGCGCTCCGCAGCCAAAGAGCTGCAACGGATTCATCCTGACGACCGCGTGAGAATAATTGCCGCTCTTCAAAACCTGGCCAACGATCCTCGCCCAAACGGCTGCAAAAAACTCACCAACCGCCCGGCATGGCGTATACGCATTGGCGCATACCGTGTCATTTATGAGATTCATGACCGGGAACTGCTGGTTCTGGTTGTAACCGCAGGCAAACGAAACGAAATATACCGGACCTGATCTTGCTCGTCAGGCGAGTTGATCCGACTCTACGAGGTCTATGTTCCAACGGGGTGTGGAGGTTGTCCCGGACAGGGGTCGCCGACTGTCTGACTGAGCCAGGCATCGTTTGTTGAATCAGCGCAGGCCGCTTGAAAATCGGTGTGTGTCCGGCAGCAACGATGATTCAACTCTACGAGGCCCGCGAAGAAGTCACTGCGGGGTGTGGCGGTTGGCCCGGACAGGGGGCGCCGACTGTCTGACTGAGCGTGGCATCGTTTGTTGAATCATCGCAGGCCGCTTGAAAAACCGGAGTCATGTTCGTCAGGGGCGATGATTCAACTCTACGAGGCCTGCGAAGGAGTTTCGGCGGTCCCTGTCCGGGACAACCGTCGCACCCCGCTTCCGCACCCTGGCCCGGCACGGTTTTGCCTTCGCTTCCGAACCTCCCCGGTAGCCTCTTCCGCCCTTCCTTCTACTGCACCTTTTCCCCGCCCACATCCGCCCGCAGGGCCGCGACCTTTCCGCGCAAATATTCCGCCACCAGATCGCCCATGTCGTCCGCGCCGGAATGCTTGCGCGCGTATTCCCGCAGATCGTCCTCGGTCTGCGTCTCCATGCGCTCCGATTCCATGAACATGAGAAAAACCAGGCCCAGGGCCGCGTTGTTTTCCACAGTGCCGTCGCACAGGTGCTGCAACTGTTCGTCAGGCACCGTCTCGAAAAGACGCTCGGCAAACTCGCCGATCCATTTGGAATACAGTTCGGGCATGAGATCCGGGATCAGTTCCGCCAGACGGCGCGCCGCGTCCTCCGGGACATTGGGCATGGTCACCATGAAGTATTCGGCCAGGGCTTCCTGACGTCGCTCGGCGCTGCCGGAAAATTTATCGAGGATGATCAGGAAGATATGGGCCCGCATCTGGGCCTGGGACAAAGACATATGTTCTCCTATAATCCGAAAGAAGCCAGACAGCGGGGATTCTGCGCCACGGCAGCCATGACGATGCGGGCGCAGGCCTCGGCGTCGGACCCGGCATGATGATGATTGAGATTAAGCCCCAAATAGCGGCACACGTCCGGCAATTTGGTCGGGCGCAGGTTCCACTGGTTGCGGGCCAGATCCACGGTACAAACAAAAGGCAGGGTTGGGGCGGGCAAACCGGCCATGGTGCAACACGCGCCGAGCACCGAGCGATCGAAGCTGGCGTTGTGCGCGGCCAGAAAATCCGCATCCTCCAGAAACTGGGCGTGCTCGATCCAGAATTCCCGGAAAGGCGGAGCGTCCTTGACGTCGGACCAGTGAATGCCGTGCACGTTCACGCAAAACGGCGAAAAGCGCGAACGCGGCGGGCGGATCAGGCCGTAGAGCCTGTCCACGATCTCGCCGCCGCGGACCTTGGTCAGGCCCACGGCGCAGGCGCTGTCGCGACGCGAATCCGCCGTTTCGAAGTCGATGGCCACGTAGGCCGGGAAAGCGTTCATATCAGCAGATGCGCGGCAGCTGTTCGCCTTCGAGCATATCCATGAGCCGGGTTCCGCCGAGGGGCGTTTCCAGCACGACCTTGCCGGGGTGTTCGCCCCGGACGTTGCCGATCTGCACCGCGTCCGCGCCGAGCGGGTCGGAGCGCATGATGGCCAGGGCCGCCTCGGCGTGTTCCTGGGGCAGGATGCAGATAAACTTGCCCTCATTGGCCAGATACAGCGGATCAAGGCCCAAAAAGGAGCACCCACCGCTGACCTCCGGACGAACCGGGATCTGCGACTCGAAAATCCGGCACTCCACGCCCGACTGTCCGGCAATTTCGTTGAGGGTCGTGGCCAGACCGCCTCGGGTGGGGTCGCGCAGCACATGCACCTCGGGGATGGCCTCAAGCAGACGCACGATGAGGTGATTGAGCGAGGCGCAGTCCGAAAGCACGGGGGCCTCGAAGGTCAGCCCCTCGCGTTTGGACAGGATAGCCAGACCATGGTCGCCCATGAAACCGCTGATCAGGATCGCATCTCCGGGCGCTGCCCGGTGCCCGTTCGGGGCCTCGGCCACGAAGATTTCGCCGATGCCCGTGGTGTTGATGAAAATTTTGTCCACCGTGCCCTTGGGCACGACCTTGGTGTCGCCCGAGACCACCAGGATTCCTGCTTCGCGGGCGGCATTTCCCATGGACTCGACGATGCGCTCCAGATCGGCCATGGGCAGCCCCTCTTCGATGATGAATCCGCAGGTCATGTATTTCGGACGCGCGCCGAGCATGGCCACGTCATTGACAGTGCCGTGCACGGCCAGGGATCCGATGTCGCCGCCGGGGAAAAAGATGGGGTCCACGGTGAACGTGTCGGTGCTCATGGAGATGGGGCTACTGACATGCAGAAAGGCCGCGTCATCGAGACGGTCAAGAATCTCGTTGCCCAGATATTTGAGAAAAAGCTCACCGATGAGCCGGTGCGAAGCCTTGCCGCCACTGCCGTAATCAAGAAGAACCCTTTCCACTCGCTTCCCCCTTGCATGACGCGTTTTCAACCACTGATCCGAATAAAAAACAAATGAAAATTCAAAATTTATGGGCAGGAGACACGCGGCATACGGCACGCGGCATGAGACACACGGTACGCGGCTCGTTGTCGGCATGGCCCTCGGCCCCGCCGGAACTCCTTCATTAGCCTCGTAGAGTTGAGTCGTTGTGTGCCGGACGAAAAAACCGGGCTGCACGCCGGAGAACGATTCAACAAACGATGCCTGGCTCAGTCAGACAGCCGACAAGGCCGAGGGCCATGCCGACAACGAGCCTTGAGGCACTGGCGGGAGTACTTTTCTGCTTCTCGCCGAGTCATCCCCTTGAAGAAGGGGATCCATCTTTTAACTACTTAAGAATGGATTCCCGCCTTCGCGGGAATGACACTCAGATTCTTTCGCGACTTTTTTTTGCGGTGACCGTTTTTGGAGGGCGATGTGTAGCCGACTCCATGAGCCCTCAAAAAACGGCGAACAACGCAGTCCAGAATTAATTTTCGACAGTCTTCTAGATTCTGTATTTGTAATAGGCGGCACACGACCCTTCGGTGGAGACCATGCACGGACCCACCGGCGAGGCCGGAGTGCAGGCCTTGCCGAAAAGAGGACACTTGTCCGGAGACATCTTGCCCTTGAGCACGTCGCCGCAACGACAGCCCTTGATTTCCGGGACATCGTGCAGCTGCATGTCAAAAACACGCATGGCGTCATAGCCCGCGAATTCGTCACGAATCTCAAGCCCGCTGCCGGGGATGAGGCCGATGCCCCGCCACAGGGCGTCGCAGGGCGAAAAAATCTCGTTCATGACGGACATGGCCTTGGGGTTGCCCTCGTCGGACACAACGCGGGTATAGGCGTTGACGACCTCGATCTTGCCCTCGTTGCGCATGGTCACAAACATGTAGAGCGCCTGCAGGATGTCAACGGGTTCGAACCCCGCCACCACGGCTGGCAAGCCATGTTTCCCGGCGAGGAAGCGGTAGGGCTCCACGCCGATGATGGCCGAGACGTGTCCCGGCAGCAAAAAGGCCTGCACCTGAAGCTCCGGGTCCCCGACCAGGGCGTCCAGGGCCGGGGGGACGAGCTTGTGGAAACAGAGCACGGAAAAATTGGAGATGCCCTGCTCACGGGCCACCTTGACCGTGGCGGCGATGGCCGGAGCCGTGGTCTCAAAGCCCACGCCCAGGAAGACGACCTTGTCGTTCGGGTTGTCCTGGGCGATCTTCAGGGCGTCAAACGGAGAGTAGACGACCTTGACGCGGGCCCCTTCGGCCTGGGCGCTCTTCAGCGTCTTCTTGTCCGGGCCGGGCACGCGCATCAGGTCGCCAAAAGTGGTGATGATGGCGTTCTTGCCTGCCAGTTCGAGGAAGGCCGCCACTTCGCTGTCATGGGTCACGCAAACCGGACAGCCGGGGCCGGAGAGGTGCACGACCTTTTCGGAGAGCAGGGAGCGCACCCCGCTGCGAAAAATGGATACCGTATGCGTTCCGCACACCTCCATGAACCTGAGTTCCCCGTCCAGTTCGGCGTGGATTCGAGCCAGCAGAGTCTTGCACAGCTGGGGATCCTTGAAATTGTCAAACAAGTTCAATGTTCAGCCCTTCCTCGAAAAGTTTCAGGGTGGCGATGGCTTCCTCCCGATCCAGGCGGGTCAGGGCGAAGCCGGCATGGACGATGACGTAGTCGCCCACTTCCGGAAATTCGGAAATCACATCCAGACGAACCACATGCCTCGTCCCGCCAACCTGAACTTCGGCACTTTGTCCCTCAATCTTGAGCACTTCCATTGGAATCGCTAGGCACATGGCACACATCTCCCGCTTTGCTTTTTGTCAACGCTGTTGCTAAATCCCTGGGTGTTTTGTGTCAATGAACTCTTCCCGCGCCGACAGGTCCCAAAGGCCCTAAAATGAATCAACTTGAGATCCCCCTGACCCTCATCCCCACCGCACCGCAGGGACGCATCCCCGACGACGAAGAATGCCGGGGATGGTGGGACACGCATGCCATGCTGGAACACATAAAAGTCCACAGCACCCTGGTGGCGGACGTGGCCACGACCCTGGCCGAATTCGCGGTGAGAAAGGGGCTTGGCAATCCGGACGGACTCGGCCAAGACGACTTCGTGCAATCGGTGCGTGCGGCAGGCCTTCTGCACGATCTGGGCAAGACATACTCCATCGAGCACGGCGGCAATCACAGCCAGATCGGCGCGGCCTGGGTCATGGATCTGATCCGCAATCCGCGCATCGCCCAGGGGGTCATGCACCATGTCTACTGGCCGGGAGCCCTCGACCTTGAAAGACACTTTCTGCCCCTGGCCATCATTTACGCGGACAAACGGGTCAAGCACGACGCCATTGTCGGTCTGGAGGAGCGCTTCGCGGACCTCTTCGACCGCTACGGACACACCGAACGCAGCCGGGAATGGATCACCCGCGCCTTCAATCAGGGGCGCGAACTCGAACAATTATTCAGCACCTTTTTGGGAGAAAATATTCATGAATATCCTTTTGATCGCCGGGGGCTGGTCCGGTGAACGAGAAGTAGCCCTAAGCGGCGCCAGACAGATCGAAAAAGGCCTCCTGGCGATGGGTCACCACGTCACCCTCTTCGACCCGGTCCGCGACCTGCGTGATCTCTACGAAGCGGCATCAGGCCATGAATTTGCCTTCATCAACCTGCACGGCTCCCCCGGCGAAGACGGCCTGATCCAGTGCCTGCTGGAGCGCATCGGCATGCCCTACCAGGGCTCGGACTCCCGAGCATCGCTCCTGGCCCTGAACAAGGCCGTGTCCAAGCAGATCTTCGAAGCCGCCGGATTGTCCACCCCGGCCTGGGAGTTCGTGCCGGCCAGCCATGTGACCGAGTGGCGCCCCCTGCTGCCCTTCCCGCTGGTGGTCAAACCGAACACCGGCGGTTCAAGCCTTGGCGTCGGCATTGTCGGGACCGAGGAAGAACTCGAGTGCTATCTTGCCCAGCCTGAAATCGCCGGACAGGATCTTTTGGCCGAAGCGCTCGTCAAGGGCCAGGAGCTGACCTGCGGAGTGCTCGAAGGCTGCGTCCTGCCACCCATTCTGATCCGCCCCAAAAGCGGAGAATTCTTCGACTACGAAAGCAAGTACGTGGCCGGGGCCACGGAAGAGATCTGCCCGGCACCGATTTCGGCCGAACTGACCGAGAAGTTGCAGTCCATGGCCCGCGCCGCCCACGACGCCCTCGGGCTGGCCGATTACAGCCGCTCGGATTTCATGGTCGCGACGGACGGGACGCCGTACCTGCTTGAGGTCAACACCCTGCCCGGCATGACCGCCACCAGCCTCCTGCCTCAGGAAGCCCTGGCCGTGGGCCTGTCGTTCGAGCAGCTTCTGACCCGACTCATCGAACTCGGACTGCGCAAAAAACCGTGAAGCCGCGCCTTGCCCAGGCGTCAGGCCTGCTCTTCGGGACGCTCTACACCCTGCTCTGGTGCCTGGCCGGACCGCTCACCTTTCTCTCGGCCAGAATGCGTCAGGGCTGGAAACAGCGACTGGGGATCGGCGCCCCAGCTCCCTGCGAAATCTGGATACAAGGGGCCTCGGCCGGGGAATGCGCCCTGGTGGCCGGCCTTCTTGAGCACCTGCGGGGCGTCCCGGTCCTGGCCACGACCTGCACCAGCCAGGGGCTAGAAGTCCTTGGCAGGATGGACTCGCCGAACCTGCAAGCCCGCATGCTGCCCCTCGACCTGCCCCTGCTCATGGGCCGAATGCTGGACAGGGCACGGCCACGGGTGGTGGTGCTCCTTGAAACGGAAATCTGGCCTGGCCTGCTCATGGCCTGCGCGGCCAGGGGCGTGCCCGTGGTGGTGGTCAACGCACGTATGACGGCCAAATCCCTGGCCGGCTACCTGTTCCTTGGGCCCCTGCTGCGCCGCTTGGCGCCGCGTTGCATCGGAGCCATGGCTCCGGCCGACGCGCAACGCTTCGGACTGATCTTCGGGGCCCAATGCACAGCTGTCACCGGCAACATCAAGTTCGACCGCGCCATGAGCACGCCGCTCATGGCCCGCGAAGGCAATCCCCTGGCCGGACTCATCCCCCGGGAACGCAATTTCATCGCGCTCGGCTCCGTGCGCGAACAGGAAGAAGCGCTGGTGCTGGAGCTGATCCGGCAGCTTCGCGAAGGCGACACGCAGTGCGTCATCGGCCTCTTCCCACGGCACATGCACCGCATCCCCGCATGGCAAGGGCTGCTCGCCCGAGGCGAAATACCTTTCGCCCTGCGCAGCACGCTGGACGGCCAGGCGCAGCCGGGGAGCGTCGTGCTCTGGGACAAATTCGGCGAAATGAACCCGGCCTATGCCCTGGCGCGGCGCGCCTTCGTGGGCGGCAGCCTGGCGCGGCTGGGGGGGCAGAACTTCCTTGAACCCCTGGCCCAGGGCGTGTTGCCGTGCGTCGGTCCGCACACCCGCAACTTCGACTGGGTTGGCGATGAAATATTCGGCAGCCTGGTTTTCAAATCCAGCTCCATCCCTGAAATCACCCGCTTCCTGCTCACCCCCGCCCCGCCGCGCAGTGAAGTGCGAGAGGCGGCCCTGAATTATGTACGCGCCAGGCAGGGTGCCACGGCCGCATCGATCGAACTCATCCGCCCCTATCTTCACCGGAGTCCCCATGCCTGAGGTTATCGCAATCATCCCGGCTAGGTACGAAAGCTCCCGCTTTCCGGGCAAACCCCTGGCCATTATCCATGGCAAACCGATGTTCTGGCACGTCATGCAACGCGCGAGCCTGTGTCCGCAGATAGACACCGTGGCGCTGGCCACGGACGACGAGCGCATTTTCAACGCGGCCCTGGAACTGGGCATGACCGCGCTCATGACCAGCCCGGACCACGCCAGCGGCACGGACCGTGTGCTTGAAGCCGCGCGCCTCCTTGACGCGGACCCGGACAGCGTCATCGTCAATGTCCAGGGCGACGAACCGGCCCTGAATCCTGAAATGCTGGCCGAACTGATCCGGCCCTTCGACGACCCGCTCGTGCAGGTCACCACCTTGGGGCACATAATAAGTCCCGAGGAGGCCGCATCCGCAGATCGGGTCAAGATAGTACGCGCGGCGGACGGCCGGGCGCTCTATTTCTCCCGAGCCAAAGTCCCTTTTGGACGCGACAACACTCCGGAATATATAGGACATATCGGCATCTACGGACTGCGCATGCACATCCTTGAAAAATTCAGCGCTTTGGGCGAGAGTCCCTTGGAGAAACTGGAAAAATTGGAACAGCTGCGCCTGCTCGAAGCCGGCATCCCCATCCATGTGTCCCTGACGCGGCATAAAAGCCACGGCGTGGACCGCCCAGAAGATCTGCCAACAGTCATTGCACTCATGAGAGGAGAACATCATACATGAAAGCTATTCTGGCCCTTGAGGACGGAACCTGGTTTGCGGGTCAGTCCTTCACCGGCCCCGGCGAAGCCGGCGGCGAAGTCATCTTCAACACCGGCATGTCCGGCTATCAGGAAATTCTGACCGATCCGTCCTACTACGGACAAATGGTCTGCATGACCTACCCGCTCATAGGCAACTACGGCGTGAACCTTGAGGATGTGGAATCCTCGCGCATCCATTGCCCGGCGCTCATCGTCAAGGAATGCTGCAAGGAGCCCTCGAACTGGCGCTCCAAGGAGAGTCTTCCGGACTATCTGAAGCGCCACGGCATCATGGGCCTGGAAGGGATCGACACCCGCGCGCTGACCCGCCACCTGCGCATCCATGGCGCCATGCGAGGAATCATCTCCACGGCCGATCTGACCCCGGAAGAACTTGTCGCCAAGGCGGCCGCCCTGCCCTCCATGGAAGGTGCCAATCTGGTCGATTTCGTGGCTCCCAAGGAACCATATTATTGGGATGGAACAGGGCCCGTGCCCGCGACAATGGACGGCGACCTGCCGCTTTGGCCCAAGAATTCCGAAGGCAGCCTGCGCGTGATCGTGTACGATTATGGCATCAAATGGAACATCCTGCGGCTCCTGGCAGCGGAGAATCTGACCATCCTGGCCGTGCCGCCGACCTTCCCGGTCAGCCTCGTCAAGAAATTGGCACCAAGCGGCATCTTCCTGTCCAACGGCCCCGGCGATCCAGCCACGCTGACCGAGGCCATCGCCATCATCAGGGAGCTCTGCGAACTGTATCCCGTAGGCGGCATCTGCCTTGGCCATCAACTCCTCGGCATTGCCCTGGGCGGAACCAGTTTCAAGCTCAAATTCGGCCATCACGGAATCAATCATCCGGTGCGTGACGATATTACCCGAAAGATCGAAATTTCTTCACAAAACCACGGTTTTTGCGTAGACATTTCCAACTTGGAGTTCCTGGAGCTGACTCACCTCAATCTGAACGATCAGACATTGGAAGGTTTCCGGCACAAGACGAAACCCATATTCAGCGTGCAGCATCACCCTGAAGCCGGCCCAGGACCGCACGACAGCCAGTACTTTTTCGCCCGGTTCCGGCGCATGGTAGAAACCGGCCAGGTCCAATAAACACCTAAATCGCGCACGTCGCGCAAGGAGCGCCCATGTCGGCAGAGATTCTCAAGGCCAAGAAACAGCTTGGAGAAGTCAACATGCTGCTCAAACAGGGCAAGCTCCTTGCCGCCGTGGCCAATCTGCACGAAGCGGTCGGGTTCATCCTCAAGGGCCAACTCATGAAGCACGAAATGCAGTCCTTCACCGAGTCCCTGGACAAGGCCGCCTACCACCTCGCCAACGACCGCGAGCTCAAGAAAATCTACCCTCTCCAGATCAGCTACAAGCCCGGCGAAGAGCGGGAACTTCTTGCCAGCCTCTACGCCCTCCTGGCCTTTCTGCAGGAAAATCTTGCCGACGAGGCCAACTCGCACCTGGCCGCACTGGCGGAATACCGACTCAAGCAACTGGAACTGGCCAGAAAACTTCTTCAAACCGACGAAATCGCCAAGGCCCAGCAGGTTTGCGGACGCCTCATCGACGCGGCCAAAACCGACACGGAACTCAAAATCACCGTGGCGGACATATTCCTTGAATTCGGGAAATACGACGAAGCGCTCGAGTACCTGAAGGCAGCCTACGCGGACAACCCGGACTCGGCCCACATCTTCAACAAGCTGGGCATGGCCCTGCGCAAATCCGGCAGACTCGAAGAGGCCGAGAAATTCTACATCCAGGCCCTGGAGCGTCAGGCTCATGACGAAATCATCTACTTCAACCTGGGCCGGGTCTACCTGGACATGAAGCGCTGGAAAAACGCCATCGCCGCCGCCGACCGCGCCCTGGCCGTCAACGCCGAATTTGTCGAAGCCAAGAAGATGAAAATGTTCGCGACCAAGCAGATGGGGGGATGAAGAGGGAGGCTCATTGCCGTTATGAAAAATACTCAGCCGCCTCATTTCTATCAGGATAACTACCTGAATCAAATGCGAAAAATGGCGCTCAAGGTCACACAGGGGCTAGATTGCACTATTTTTTTATTTGGCTCGAGGGCACGTGGAACTCAACGGCGCAGCTCCGATTTTGACATTGGTTTCAGCGGACTGGATGAAAAAACCTTTCTCAAAACCCGTGACCGCCTTCTGACTGAACTGGAAGAAAGCATCATTCCCCACCGGGTGGATCTCGTGAACATGGATACCGCACCTCCAGAATTCAAGAACATCGCCACGCAAGAGGTTGTCGTATGGAAACAAAGCTCGCGCGCAAATTGAGCAACCTGGATGATGCGCTCTCAAATTTCAGCAATGCACTGACCCTCGAACCAACGTCATTTCAAGAATTCGTTGCAGACAATATCAAGTCCGGCTAAATACAAAAATTTGAGTTCACAATAGAACTCCTATGGAAAACAATCCAGGCGTTTCTTTACAAGGTGGACGGCGTTGATGTCGTAACTCCAAAATCTGTCGCAAAAGAATTTGTGGAAGCTGGTTACTGTGATTATCCGATGTACGAACTTTTCATCCAGGCTATCAATGACAGAAATCAACTCAGTCATATCTACCGCCAAGAGATGGCAGAATCCATCTGGAGCAGACTTCCTGAATATAAAAATCTCGCAAAAAATTTCGCAACGATTATGCGTGAAAAGAACTTCGGGAGAGAGTGAGAATCCTCAACTTCACCACACTCCACCGCAGATTCTCCAGCAAGTCTGAACCTTTCTTTTGTGCCGCCCCCCTTGGCACGACAAGTGCTAAATGTTTGCAGGCAGCCTTCGGGCTGAAAGGATTTTGACACCTCTTGCCAGGATGGCGGGAAACACATGCACTTACGAAAACGAGTCCTTGTCACGGGCGGATCCGGCTTTCTGGGATCACACCTCTGCGAACGCCTGCTGCTGGAAGGCTGCGAAGTCATCTGCGTGGACAATTTCTTCACCAGCTCGCGCCAGAACATCGAGCACCTGCTGCCCAACCCAAGATTCGAGCTCATCCGCCACGATGTGACCTTCCCGCTCTACGTCGAGGTCGACGAAATCTACAACCTGGCCTGCCCGGCCTCGCCCATCCACTATCAGCACGACCCGGTGCAGACCATCAAGACCTGCGTGCACGGGGCCATCAACATGCTGGGCCTGGCCAAGCGCCTGCGCATCCCGATCTTCCAGGCCTCGACATCAGAAGTCTACGGCGACCCGGACGTCCACCCGCAACCGGAATCCTACTGGGGCAACGTCAACCCGATAGGCCACCGCTCCTGCTACGACGAAGGCAAACGCTGCGCTGAATCCCTATTCTTCGCCTACCACCGCCAACACGGCTTGCCCATCAAAGTGGGAAGATTGTTCAACACATACGGCCCAAGAATGCATCCAAATGATGGCAGGGTCGTCTCAAATTTCATCATGCAGGCCCTGCAAGGCAAACCCATCACCATTTACGGAGATGGCTCACAGACGCGGTCGTTTTGTTATGTGGATGACTTGGTGGAACTAATGCTGCGGTTCATGCGGAATGATCATGAGTTTTGCGGGCCGCTGAACATGGGGAATCCTGGGGAATTTACGATTTTAGAACTGGCGAAGCAGGTTATTGAGGTGACGGGGAGTTCTTCGAAGATTTCCCTTGAACCTTTGCCCACGGACGATCCAAAGCAAAGAAAGCCCGACATTACTTTGGCCAAAGATCGCTATGGCTGGGAGCCGCAGGTTCGATTGCGCGAGGGACTGGTCCAGACAATCGCCTATTTTGCAGAACTTCTGGCGAAAGGCGAACTCCGGGAAGGCTAGACAATATTTTTTGGAAAAACCACCAGCTCGAAGCAATAGCGAGAAAAATCGTTTTCAGTCGCCCTGGTGACTGGCCTGAACAGAAATACCGTGAACAGGTATCTCATGGCCTTGCGCCAACGAATCGCTGAGTACTGTGAGCGACAAGCCCCAGTGCTCGGAGAAATCGAAGTTGATGAAAGCTACTTCGTCAGTCCTGAAAAATATGACAATATACTGAAATAAATTGAAATTTGTTCGGAAATAATGCATTTCGTATAACCAGTAATGCAGTAAAAAATGCAATTTCCTGGTCGAAATCACTCCGAGGTTACCAACGATGCAGCCCAAAAAATCGGACCTTCAACGCAGCTTCCTCTGCCCAGATTTGATCGATCAGCTCGATCCTCGAAATCACCTGCTGGGATTGGCCAAGGCCATCCCATGGCAGGTTTTTGAAGACAGCTTCCGGCCGCTCTACGCTGCATCTGGTCGCCCAGCCAAACCCGTCCGTTTGATGGTCGGGCTTCTCATCCTCAAGCAACTTGAAAACCTGAGCGATGAGCGCGTCGTCGAGATTTGGGTTCAGAACCCCTACTTCCAGGCTTTCTGCGGTCAGCAGCGGTTCACTTGGAAGCTGCCGTGTGATCCGTCTGAGTTGACCTATTTTCGGCATCGCATCGGGGAAGACGGTGTGCGTAAAATTTTCGAAGTCTCCGTGACCCTCCATGGCGATAAGGCCAAGGAAGAGGAAGTGGTCGTGGACTCCACCGTGCAGGAAAAGAACATCACCTTTCCCACGGACACCAAGCTCCTGACCAAGATCGTGACGCGTTGCCGCATCATGGCCAAACTGGAAGACGTCAAACTCCGACGCAGCTATCAGCGCGAAATCAAGAAGCTGCTGCGGATCATTCGCTTCAAATCAAAAGGCCGCAAGCAGAGCGAGGCCCAACAGGCTACTAGACGTTTGCGGACTATTGCCGGTGTCCTGATCCGCGAAATGAAGCGGAAGCTTTCTCCGGATGCGCTTGAAGTCCACCAGCAGTCTCTGGACCTCTACGACCGCGTTCAGCGCCAGCAGCGTTCCGATACGGGCAAAATTTACAGCCTCCATGAGCCAGACGTTTCCTGCATCAGCAAAGGCAAAGCCCACAAGAAATACGAGTTCGGCGCCAAGGCGTCCGTGACCGTGACCAGGACCAGCGGCATCATCGTTGGCGCACTTTCCTTCCAGGACAACCCCTTCGACGGCCATACTCTCCCCGCAGTTCTGACCCAGGTCGAAAGTATCGTTGGCAAAAGGCCGACCATGGCCATCTGCGACCGGGGATATCGAGGCAAGCGTAAAATCGGGACAACCCGCATCGAGATTCCCGAATCAGGCAAGGGACCAAAAACCGAACATGAGAAGCGCAAAGCCCGGGAACGTTTTCGCCGCCGCGCCGCGATCGAACCAATAATCGGCCATCTCAAGAACGATCACCGGATGCTTCGAAACTACCTCAAAGGGCGGATTGGCGATTCCGTGAACTTGTTCATGGCCTGTGCGGCCTTCAATTTCCGGAAGTTCATCCGGATACTGTATTTTTTGTGCTTCAAATTGTTTGCACACGTTTTTCGACCCAATGCTTGGCCTGAACAAGCTTGTGCCTGACGGGCCGGTTTTAGAGTTTTTCAGGACTGACTACTTATATTTTTAAATAAAGCTAATTTATCTTAACTCTAGCGGCGGAAGAAAAAATAATCATTACATAGTGTCAGAGCATTTTTAAATTTTTTATGTCTAAATATTATTGCCGAGACAGAGCATGAATACTTACTTCAAGAGGGCATATGATGTCGAGCAGGCAGGTCAATTTTATTAATGGCGCTCCGATGCGCGACCCCTCATACTTCATAGGTCCCATTGCATGGTGGTCAGATTCTTTAAAATGCGGCGGTGTCGAGCGCCAGCTCATCGCTAATGCTCAAGCGTTCAAAGAGCAGGGCATTCCTATAACACTACTATGCCGGACGATGTCACAACAAGGTGGCAATAATTATTTTCAAGAAGAATCGCGAATATGTTGCAAACAAATAAGCAGCTTCTCATCTGATATGGTTGACAGTAAATTTTTCGCTGCAGCGCGAAACATTGTCAATTCTGTTCTTAAAGGAGGATCTCTTGTATTCCAGAACAGTATTGCAGCCTATGCTGCATGGCTATTACGCGTACATCCCAAATTGTTGCACATCTGGAATGCCGACCATCTTGCGCCCCTGCTGGCAGCTATCATCGCAGGGGTCCCCAAAATCATCATAGGCGGACAGAGCCTTTCTCCTGCACAACGTGCACCTTACGGCTTTGAAAGTGTGGACGACAACTTGGCCTTTGCTGTTCTGTCTAATGTGTTGCGAATGCCCGATGTGATCATGACTAACAACACCCGTGCCGGATGTATTACATACGAAGAATGGCTTGGACTTCCACCCGGCACAATAGCTCTAACGCCTAATATTTTTGATCTGAATAAATGGCCATGTCCCGATGTGACGCGTGCAAAAACCCTGCGCGAGAGCTTTGGCATGCCGAAAAATGCGCATGTACTTGGCGGTCTGTTTCGTTTCGTCTCCAGCAAGGACCCGGAGTTATGGGTCAGCACAGCTGTCCGGGCTTGCGCTGCAAATACTAATCTTTTTGCGATTATTGGCGGGCACGGGCCTGAACTGGACCACATACAGAAGCGCATCGCCCGCACACCATTTGCCACACGTATTCTTTTTCCCGGCCCCATCAGGGACGTGCCCGCCTTTATGTCCATGTGCTCTGTTTTTTTGCACACAGCCTATGTTGAGGGTCTGCCCAACGTCCTTCTGGAGGCGCAGGCCAGTGAAGTTCCGGTTGTCACAACAAGTTGCGGCGGAGCCCCCGATGTTGTGGATCACGGAAAAAGCGGTTTTGTGGTGGAAGAGAGAGATGATGCGGTTCTTGCATGTTATATTGGACTGTTGCTCAAAAACTCTCAGTTTGCCAAGGAGGCTGGCCGAATTGGGCGTGCACGGATAGCAAGCGACTTTTCTCCGAAAATTTCTATTTCGAACCAATTGAAAGTTTATGAAAAGCTGCTGCCGAATGCAAATGGACTTGGGAGTGGTACGAAGAAAAAAAACGACTACATACCCCGCATTCCAATTGAAACTGCAAATAACACATGGCCCTTGGTCAGCATAGTGCTACCCACTTACAACCACCTCGACTTTCTGCCGCAAGCAATTGACTCAATCTTAAGCCAAGACTACCATAATTTTGAATTAATTATCGTAGATGACGGTTCCACAGATGGTACTGCAAATTATCTGAAAAACCTTTCTTCTCCGAAGATCAGAGTTATTGGAGGGGCGAATACAAGACTTCCTACAGCCCTGAATCGGGGCTTCGCTTTGGCGCGTGGCGACTACCTTACATGGACATCAGCAGACAACATTTGTCTTCCGCATTTTTGCACTACACTTGTCAAAGCGATGCAGACCTACCCGCAGGCAGGCCTTGCTTCCGCGTCTTTTGCACGGATCAACAGCGAGGGCATCGTAATTGACAGGCTTGCTGGTAAAGTGTCGCTGGATAGCATACTGTGTCACAACACTGGAGTTGCAGCGTTTATGTATCGCAAAGATATAGCGCATATTATAGGAGACTACAACGCCAATCTCGAAGGAGCGGAAGATTGGGACATGTGGTTACGCATGCTCGAAAAGGCACCACCGGTGAATGTACCACAAGTTCTCTACCAATATCGTTGGCATGAAAATTCCATGACGTTCAAACTGTCGGACAAGGTACGTGAATCTTCAACGCGCACAGCATTCCGTGCGTTGAAAAGGCTAAAGATGCGGGGTGATGTACGCGCGCTTTATCCCCAAATTGAGCAATGCCGCGACATAGAACTTGCACTGTTCCATGCGAACCTCATATTAGGAACAAAAATGATCGAGCATGCCTCATTTCTCAAGGGAGCTGCTGCTGAATATCTTGAGACTGCGTACTCGCTACGGCCTGATAACATCGTTGCCATGGGAAATTACGCGTTGGCCTTGACATGGCACGGACGATGGGACGAGGCCCTGAGGCTGATCCAGAAGGGAACAGAGAGAGAACCCCAGATATTTTCTTCACTTCAGGATTGTTGTTCTAGACAACGCAGGCATGCTGGCAGGCATGAATTCTATTGCCAACCGTTGCCTTGTCCCGAGCCCGAAGAAAGCGAACTTATCCGAAGAGTTGCAGCTACGCAGTTGATTTTTTCAAATTCCCCCAGGAGGGATTATGCTTTTTAACCAGTCAATTCTTCATCTGAAGCAGTTGTACCTTGATAGTACACCCACAGATCTTGTGCGACGGGTGGCAGAAGATTTTTTAGGAATGAAAGCTCATCTGACCGAGATTCCCCGCCAGTGGACGCCAGGAGGAGGGAGCCAAAATTTCATCGCTCGCACTAAAGAGAATTCTTGCTTCATCAAAGCAAAACATAAAAGCCTTCTCGTGGAAAGCGCTTTAGAGTCTGAAAGCACATTTTCACATATAGCTGCTCTTAAAAACGAATATTTTTTTTTATGTGCACTTTCTGATTCTCAATATGTTCCAAAAGTAATTGGTTTTGCAGAGCATGATGAATACTTATTTCTCGCAACGGAAGTCTTACAACCATTCAAAACCATAAACACATTTAGTCCCGCAGAGATAGTCAACATTTTTAAACAAATACAAGACATTACATATTTTTTATACAGCAAAAACATCATCCATACTGACATTCACGAAAACAACATCTGCTTCAGGGGCAGCACCCCAATTCTCATCGATTTTGAAGAAGCACGCCATATGAAGCAGAGCACTCCATTTGAAAACTCCTTGGATGTAGCAGGAAAGTTCGGAATTGATAATGTAGGGAACTTTCCCATACTGTCAAACGACAGCATTGCCGGCCTGACTTGCCTCAATCGATTGAAGAAAGTGTTTAAGCGCATCCTCCGCGACAAACTCCCATCTTATCTTGCACAATGTAATTTTGACTGCACCAGTTCCTACAATCTTGATACTGAGCAACACCCAGACAATCGAATCTACCAATCTGTCATTTTGCCAGACATAACTGTAGCAGGGCAACGTCCAGTGCAAGATCAGCGCATGGATCAGGTTAGACTTGTTTTAGAATATGCTCACGCAATTCTTGGTCGTCGGCTTAACATTGTCGACCTAGGATCTAATATGGGCATGATATCTTTTTTTTGCAACAAACTCCCGTATGCTCGCCTAGTTGTAGGACTTGAAGCTGACAAACGCTACGTAGAAGCATCCAACGTTCTTGCGTTTTATAATGACACTAACGACTCTGTACAATTTAACGAATATACTACAGGATCTGCTCCATACATTTGGAAGACAGACGTACTTCTTATGCTTTCTGTATACCATCACATAGAAGATAGGGAATTATTTTTGCAAGAGTTGGCGGAAAAAAACATAACATGTATTCTTGGTGAATTCGCCGTTCAAGATCGTTACTATCCTCAGCGAGGCAGCGTCAGTGTTGAAATTGAATATATTAGAAAAAAACTTGGATTTAGATATGCGGAACATCTAGCCATGTCCACAGACTACCAGAGACCTATAGTGGCGTTCCATAATGGACCGAGCCAGAGTATCTGCACTACCGTAAAAGATGGGTCCTCTTCCAGTGGCATAGAGTCAGGTCTAAAAACAAAAATTAACAAATCTCTGCACTGGTTGCATACTTACTCACCCAAAAAATCCGGGGTTAGTATCAGCAACAAAAACCTTATTCCCTACCCAGAAGTGACCGGCTATTTCATCCCAACGCTGCTTCAATGGGGAGAAACAGATCTTGCTACCCAGTATACACATTGGCTTATCGACATACAAAATCCGGATGGTTCCTTTTCCGCCCCAGGAACTACAAGCTCATTTGTTTTCGACACAGGGCAAATAATCAGAGGACTCGCCACAATAACCCCCCGCATACAAGAAGCTAGCAAGGCACTGGAAAAGGCTTGCGAATGGATCATGCACACAGCATCAAGCAATGGCAGGCTTGCTCTCCCAACCAACATAAACTATTGGTCACTGGGCAGCCGCGGCTATGTCAACGAAGCCATAAATTTATATGTTCTTCCGGGCTTAATAACTGCAAGCGAGACCCTCAATACACCTCGCTATGCAAATTTTGCACGACGATCATTAAACTACTACATCAAGAATTGCGACCTCACTAATTTTAGTGCTCCGAATATGCTTCTTCATTTTTACTGCTACATTCAAGAGGCGCTTTTTGATCTAGGCGCTTACGACATCTGCCGACACGGCATGCGAGAATTGGCTGACCGCCAGACTGACAAGGGCATCATCCCTGCCTATTCTAACGTTTCATGGATATGCACTCCCGGACTGATCCAAGCGGCGTTGGTCTGGCTCAAGCTTGAAGATACGACTCACGCATTACCTGCGTTGCGCTTTGCTAACTCGCTTCAATCTGCTTCAGGCGGTTTCCCTGGGAGTGTCGGAGAAGGCGCGGCCTACTTCCCTAACGAAGAATTGTCATGGGCCATCAAATTCTGGCTAGACGCGTTGGCTCTACAAACATCCGATCACGCCTCTACAGCGCAAGAATTTCTCACGCACGCAGAACTGTTACACAAAATCGAGAGCCCTGCCAACATCCTGTCTGAAAACGACATCCCTGTGATTCGCCTCGAAAAAGGAGCCATTGTCGAAATTGAACGATCAGCCGACCCTAGCGCTATGCGCTACCCATCTTCATCCTCTCCCGCCATACTGGATAACATTGCCAAATCGATACCCGTGCTTCTCGACTGGGGACGTCGAGATCGTGCACAGTCCATCGTCACGGCCCTAGACCAAGCTATTATTGATCAGCCAAAAAATTTTGGGGCGAAAAACAACTCGGAAAATTTGTTTATATTGGGAAATCTAATCCGAGCATTCCGTCAGCCAGAAGTACTTGCGGATCGAGGAGATTCCACGTTGCGACACCTCTGCCTTCAAGTGTTAAGACGTCACCGACTAGCAACTGGAAGCACCCCCGGGCTTTTCCACTGTTTCGGCGAATTGTACAAGGCTGGAGAGATATTAAACCAGAGCAGTTGGATGGACTGCTCTAAAAATTGGGCTAATGGACAAAACACTTTACTCGACCAATGCGCATCCCCGAACTTGGTACTAGAAGCAATCGGAGTTAGCAGATTGTTAACACCCGAACTTGGTTTAGCGTTACTTTTACGCATTGCTACAAACATTCCATTTTTCAGTCACAACCAATACAAAATACATCGCAAGTATTCTGAACTACTTTTAACACTATCTTGGGGCGCCTTAACTCTGAAAAACTTCGATCTCGGCACTACTGCTTTTCGCTTGGGTGCATCCACACTTGCAACCGACAAACAAGCTTTCGCAACGCCTGACAAAATCTTCAAAGGTGATAGCGCAACGGCTCAAGCATTTCTAAATGCGCTTTCTGCAATGCAGCTTTGTCGTTTCGAAAACTACTTTCCACACTTTCTTGATGACATCGCGCCTAACGATGGAAGAATGCAATTCGTTAAAAAAAATCTTCCTATCAAATCAAGCTCACGAGTACTCGACCTTGGAACTGCTAAGGGACGCTACATACGACAACTTTGCAACACAAACTTTGCAAAACATTTATTCGGACAAGACATACATTCAACATTTATTGAATTTATGCCACAAAATATCGAAACTAAAGTTGGCACAATTTTACGTACGAAATGGGATAACAATATATTCGATGCCGTGATGATTTGCGAAGTTCTCGAACATTGCATTGATTTACCTGCAGCCATCACAGAACTACGTCGCATCCTTTCTGACGGGGGCACTCTGATAATCGTAGACAAAAACGCGCAACGACTAGAGGCGTGGCCGGGAGGCCTTTCATCGTGGGAACAATGGTTCGACAGCGGCCAACTATCTGAACTACTGCGCAAAAATGACTTCGTAATTACTGACAGGGTGACAAATCTACCCTATGAGAATAAATGCGACGGGCTTTTTTTTGGCATCGCTGCGATCAAAAAGAAACCTTCCGCCAACATAAAGGACAACTTAGCCGTCATGTCCAAAGCCGATATTAGTGCACGATCATATCTCACATTCGACCCACGCAATCTACTGGGCGACTCACTCGGACTAACACTCTATACGACTATCGCTGAAGCTCACCTAAACGGCACAGCCGACCTTGAAATGCGGCTCTACGTTAAATATCTAAACCAGTTTCCAAAAGAGCAATCAGAACATTCTCCAGAAAATTTTGCTAGACTGATCGAATCAATAGCCAAAGACCGCTATAATTATTCACATCCAGTTTCGGCGCTACCCGAGGCATTCACATATTCCAACGGCGTTCATCGCATGGCTGTTTCAATCGCGCTAGCCATTGATGAAATACCTTATTTGCGAATCCCTCAAAACAACGTGTCGCAAAGACAGATATTTCGGGATATCTTCTCAGATACGGAATTCCGCTGGCTCTTGGCTCAACAGCAGCGTCTTATCAACAAGCTCTCTCGAGAACAGCGACTACTGTGTGAAATGCGCCGATTTATCACAAACAACCCTGATTCATTTCGAGACGCCCCCTTCTCGTCATCCACTCAAATAAAAAACTGCATTATACCATACCAAGGGCTAGAAATAATTGGCTTAACAGGAAAGCGTATTGCAGAAAAACGCTTTTCTATATATAAAATATCAGACTACTTAGACAGCAAGATGGATGTACTTGAAACTGGATGCAATTGTGGATTTTTATCTTGGATTATAGCGCAACATGTTAAACATGTAGACGCCTTTGATATGAACGATAAATATATTCAACTAGGCACTATGTTAAAAAATGAATATCATACAAAAAATCTAAGATATTTTATTTCTAAATTTGAAACATTTAAAGTCAATAAACAATATGATGCAGTAATAAGCTGCGCTGTTTACGGATGGGTCCCTATGTCTTTTGCATCTTTTGTGGAGCGTTTAGATCAGTGGTTAAAGCCTGGGGGAATCCTGCTCTTTGAAAGCCACGAACTGATCGTACACCCAGAATGGAAAGAACAACGAGCACTACTAACGGATCGTTATGAAGTACTTTTTTCTGACTATATTGACGATGTAAACCACGCTTTTTATACAAGTGAATACAGAGAATTTCTTATACTTAAGAAACACAAATAACAGCAACCAAGCTGGAGCGAATTAATATGAAAAAAGTACTCATCATTGTCGGAACACGCCCCGAAGCTATCAAGATGGCCCCTGTAGTACATGCACTCCGCCAGAGGCCCAAAGACTTCACCGTACACTTATGTTCCAGTGGACAACATCAGCAGATGCTGGAACAAACTTTTGCGGACTTTAACCTTAAGCCTGACTCTTCACTGGATGTCATGACTAACAATCAAAGCTTGGCTATGCTTAGCGCTAACCTTTTTATCGCTGTTGATGACTTATTGCAAAAAATCGCTCCTGATGTAGTCTTAGTACAGGGGGACACAACCACAGCGCAAGTTTCTGCCCTATGTGCTTTTTACAAGGGCATTTTTGTAGGACATGTGGAGGCTGGACTGCGTACATGGGACAAACTTTCACCCTTTCCTGAAGAAATAAATCGCCGCATCATAGGATTAGTTGCGCAATGGCATTATGCGCCCACACACATGTCTTTGCAGAACCTTCTGACTGAGCACATTAACTCTGACTCAATTCTCGTCACGGGCAATACAGCCGTAGACGCGCTGCTCATGGTCATCGAATCGGCCAGAAGTAATCCACCGTTATTACCTTCACGAGTCAAGAGTGCACTCGACGAAGGACGCCCACTCATCTTGATTACAGGGCACAGGCGAGAAAGTTTCGGAAGAAGACTACGCAATATTTGCATGGCTCTCGCTGAGATAGCGAACGCTGCGCCTCAAGCCCGTATTGTATACCCAGTACACCTCAATCCCAATGTTCGAGAACCTGTATATTCCATGCTTGGTACACATCCTAATATTTTCTTATTAGATCCACAACCATACAAATCTTTCGTATATTTAATGGATAAAAGCACACTCATACTAACAGATTCTGGAGGTATTCAAGAAGAAGGTCCGTATCTGAATAAGCCAGTACTTATCATGCGCGACGTAACAGAACGCCCAGAAGGAATTAATACTGGATCAAATCGGCTCGTAGGTACAAACGTTGCGAGCATTGTAAGAGAGTCACTTTCAATACTTCGCGAACCAAAAAATACCAAAAAAAATGCTGACACAGACAATCCTTACGGAGATGGCAAAGCAGCTCAACGAATCGCAAAACACTTAGCATCGCAAAATATATAAAATAATTGCATATATAATCATTAACATTACATGAAATCAAATATATAGTCAGCCCTGAATAACAAAGCAATATACCGAAATTAATCGAAATCTAATCGGAGACAATGTATTTTAAAAAGCAGTGATGCAGAGAAAATGCATTTTCTCTGGTCGAAATCACTCCGAGGTTACCAACGATGCCGTCCAAAAAATTAAAGGCAATAATCTCATACAAATACAGACGCCTTAGCAGCCTAAAAATCGAAACCTTTCTTTACACAAAGCCACTCAATAACCATCTCTAATTTGTGGAGAAAACCTTACAAAATGCCACACATTCTTCGCAATCCTCTTGTTTCCGTCATCATTCCGACATACAATCGACCAGATCAACTCGTACACGCAGTAAAAAGTGTACTTGAACAAACATACACTGCATTCGAGGTAATCGTAGTCAACGATTGCGGAATTGATGTCTCAAAACTTCTGAAAGCACTCAATGACCACCGAGTAGCCCATATCAGTCACAAAAAAAATAAGGGCCTTGCCGCAACTCGTAATACAGGAATCCGTTCGGCCAAAGGAAAATACATTGCCTACCTTGATGACGACGACGAATTCTATCCAGACCATATCCAAACCCTTGTAGACGAACTTGAAAACAACAACTTCAAGGCTGCTTACACTGACGGAGAAAAGTGCCTCTATGAGGAGAGAAACGACGAACTCTTTCTCTCAAGTAAATTTGTCGAACATTCATCTGAATTCGATCCATTAAGAATTCTAGCTCAGAACTATATCCCAGTCCTTTGCATGATGCATGAGAAGTCTTGCCTCGATCGCATCGGCGTCTTCGACGAGACAATGAGCGTGCATGAGGATTGGGACTTATGGGCAAGACTTTCACGCCATTTTCCGTTTATGCACGTCAAAAAAACAACATGTTCGTACAAAATCATACAGAACGCCAAAAAAAACATGACAACGACAAAGAAGCTCGATTTTGTCAAAACAATGCAACAAATTTATCGCAAACACCAAAGCAGTACAAAAAACATTCCGCAATTTACAGATTTTCAATATAAATGCCTAATGAATCTCACACAAACACTATATCCAAACAAGCGAACGGCAAACATCACTATTGGAGATAATTTCAATATTTATATCAATGGCACATTGTTATCTTAAAGAATACTAATGAAAACTTCATTAATTATCCCTGCATTTAACAACATTAATCTTACAACGAATTGCATTCATTCTATTGTCGAAGCAAAAAAAGATTTTGAAACAGAGATAATCATTATTGACAATGGGTCTACTGACAATACCCAGGAAATTATTAAAAATCTCTATATTAAAATTAAAATAATTAAAAATAAAAAAAATCTTGGATTTGCAAAAGCATGCAATCAAGGCGCGCACAGCGCAACAGGGGACATGCTTATTTTTCTAAACAATGACACTGTAGTCACTGCAGGCTGGATTTCATCACTGGTGGCATGCGTTGCTCGCGAGAAAAATATCGGAGTCGTTGGCTGCAAACTTCTTTATCCAGACAGCACCGTTCAACATGCAGGCGTAGCTTTCAGCCCCATAAAAGTTCACCATATTTACAGAAACTTCGCCCCCTCTCATCCCGCTGTCAATAAACAACGCGAATTCCAGGCTGTCACCGCCGCTTGCATGCTGGTTCCGCGAAAACTCTTTCTTTCCCTCGGAGGATTCGACGAATCCTTCATCAACGGATTCGAAGATCTCGATTTCTGTTTCCGGGCCAGAAGCAAGGGATTCAAGGTGATGTACACCCCTGAAAGCGTCGTCATCCACCACGAAAGCAAAACTCCCGGCCGCCACGATCACCATGCGCATAATGCCCGCCTTTTCGCCTCTCGTTGGTTGTCCAGCGTTGATCACGATCTGGACAAAATCTATGCAGAAGACGGATTGCGGCGACACCTTGAGTATGAAAAAAAACTGGGCGGGAAATGGCTCGAAGATTCAAATACGAACCACTTCTGGAATCAGGCCAGATCGCTGGTAATTTCTGGCGAATATGCTGACGCCGAAAATTTTTTTGACCAGGCATTGTCTTTCAATCCATACGACGTTCGCAGACTCTCCATCGCTGAAGAGCTTTCCGACTTGTACGTGAAATGGGGTCGAATATCGGACGCGGAGCAATGCCTTGACGCAATCATCCAGGTAACACCCTCCAAGCGCCTGCTCCAGAAAAAAGCTCGGATCGCGACGATGGCACCTCACCTTCCCTCGGATTTATCCCAAAAATGAACGCAAACCCGTGCATCAAAATCGCCGTCTACTCCTTGGATCTTCCCCATTACGCCTGTGCTGATTTGCGAATTGTGACCCCTTTTCGAAAACTTCGAGAGCATCTGGAGTTCAGATGGGCTGTTCAGGAGTTCAACGGGCAATCACGAATTGACGCGGATCCTGTTGAATGGGCTGACCTTATTGTCGTTCAACGCTATTTTCCACTCAAGGAAACATCCCCCCTCCTCGAAATCATTCTTGCCACTGGCAAGCCCGTTGTATTCGAGATTGATGATTTCCTGCTCGATGTTCCATCGACACACCCCCTTTACCACAATTTTCAAAAGACAGCTCCGTTCATCCGTCAGCTCATCCCCAAAGTGGACATGGTGACCGTGAGCACTGACGCCTTGCGTGAACGTCTTCTCGAATTCAACCCAAACACGGTGACGCTTCCAAACTTCATCGACGAGGCGGCCGTCACTCCAGCCATTCCTGTAGCAGACCCTACGAAAACCGTCATCGCGTTCATGGGCAGCCCGACGCATGACCAGGACCTCAAACTCATCGAGGACGCACTCTTCCGGGTCAAAGAAAAATTCGGGGAAGCGACTGAATTTATTTTCTGGGGATGCGCCGGAACGCGGCTAGCAAAACTGGGCAGGGTCATTCCATTTGACGACAGCTACGCATCGTTCCTTAAATCCCTTGGCAAAATCCATTTCGACATCGGGCTTGCTCCCCTGGCAGACAACGCGTTCAACCGCTGCAAAAGCAATATCAAATGGTTGGAATACTCCACCCACGCCCGGACAGGAATTTTCTCGGACCTGGAGCCCTACCGCGAAAGCGTTGAGCATGGAAAAACGGGGATGCTGGTCGGCGACGACCCGAAAGAATGGTTTGAAGCGTTGGAATATCTGATCTCTAACCCAGACCAAAGAAAAGCCATGGGGCGAGCGGCCCGTAAGGACGCTTTTGCCCGTTTCGGACTTTCAAAGGGCGTGCACCGCTATCTGGAACTCTACAAGAGTTTGCTGAAGCGATAACAGTACACGCGAATCTATACATCCCTGGCCTGGTGATGAGCAGACCATCGTCTACAAACATCCAGCAACACTTCGTCACGCGTTTTCACCGCCCAGTGCTGAAGGGCCATGAATTTTCTCGGGATGTCCTTTGACGCCGCTTCCTCGCGCAATTGCTCAAAGGTGTTGCGACAGTTTGTCAATAATTCCGCATCACCCAGTCTGCTAGCTACACGAGCCAAACCCGTGACCACTTTTTCCGTTGAAAAATAGCTCTGCTGCAACTGAAGAACATCCAAGGCAGCATCCCACATTCCTTGCTTAAAGAAAAAATCTAGCAGACGTTCGTACCCTGCTTCCCACAAAGGTTCCGCGATAACTTCCGCCCAAAGGCGCTCCATCCCAAAATCTTTTGTTTCGCCTTCGGAACGAACGCACACGATGTTCGCTGTAAGGGTCGAGGTGAGCCGGAGTTCATATCCGTCCGCATGTGCAAACAGATGCATGTCCGGGTAAAACGCCCCGTGGCAGCGGCGGGCAAGCACCTGTGAATTATGACTCTCCGCGTTAAAACGCCCCGGAGTCTGGCTGGTAAGGTGGTATACCCGACTTTCTGGCTCGCAACGCAACGTCAGCCCAAGTGAACGAATCTTCCAGCACAAATCCAGATCTTCGTAACCGTTGCGGTACTCTTCCCAAAACCTTCCCGCTTGCCCAAAAACTCCGGCAGGGATCATGAGGGCGGCGCCAGTGATGGCCTGCAGATTCCGTTCGCGTTGAACAGCCGGGTGCGTGCTTGGAAAATTGTGATACAAATGCGTGACGTGATTGGTGGGTGTGAAGGTGACGCCCAGATGCTGGACACGATCCTGGTCCGGATAGAGCAATAGCGGCCCCACCGCGCCAAGCTCCGGCCTGACCTCGAACGCCCGCAACAGCGGTGGCAGCCATCCCGGGGTCAACAACGTGTCATTGTTCAAAAAAAACAAAAAATCCGCATCCGCCCGACTCGCCCCCAGGTTGCAACCCGGTCCGAAATTTATGTTTTCATCCAGGCGCAAATGCTCAAAACGCTCCCCGAACAATTCTTGCCCTAGAACCCCGCAGGCCCCAGCAGTCTCGTCCGTAGAACCGTTGTCGACCACGATGACCTGCACATCCTCGTCCGGCGTGTGCTCACGCAGGCTGCGCAGGCAGTCCGCCGTAAGCGCCCACTGGTTGAACACGGGAATGATGATCGCAACTTTATACTGTCCCATAATGACCTGCCTCAATCGATTTCCCGGAAATCTCCGGCCATCAATTTCACGTGTTCACGGTAATCCGAACCAAATCTTTCCGCGAGATACCCCGCCTCCGCCTCGGCCGCCCGCGCCATGAAACCCTCCACCTCGCGGGCGGTGGAATGATACTTGTGCCGAATGACGACCTGATGATCGACCACGCAGGCAAATCCCGCCTCCTGCGCCCGGCTTGAAAACCAGACATCCACGCCGTAGCCGTACGGATTGCCCGTGAAATCAACGCCCCCTGCCCGCTTCCAGAATTCGACGCTGACCAGCGGGGCGATCCCGTCCACGTAACTCACCTGCCTGAACTGCCCTCCGGGCCTTTCCACCATCTGCGGATGGTACAGGTTGGCCGTCACTGCCGGAGAATACACGCCCACCGGCCCGACCAGGCGCTCTGCCCGGGTCAGGCGCAGACACGCGCGCTCGATGAATGGAGGCTTCGAGACAAAGGTCGCATCGTTGTTCAGGAACCAGACGTGGGAAGCGCCTTTGTCCGCCAGAAGTTCCATGACCCGCTCCAGCGCCCCGGCCCAATACAAATTTTCCTCGGCCCGCAGCCAGGCGTTTTCATACGGTTCGGGGCTGGCGTTGTCGAAAACCAGAATCCTGTCCCGCCGCGCGGGGTCGCTCTCCATCAATTGCCCATGCAACTGTTTCGTGCGCGCAGCAGGCCCATAGTGCAGGATCACGGTGTAAAGATTCATGCCGGAGTCCCGAACATCCGCTTCATGTTCGTGCAGATCGTTACCATGCGATGGGCATAGGAATGCTCTTTTTCGATGCGCGCCCTCGCCCGCCTGGCAATTTCCAAGCGCTCGGCAGGATTGGCCAGATAATGGCGCACAAGATCGCCGATCTCCTCCACCTCTCGGTAGCAGACAGCTTCTCGTCCCACCTCAAAAGCGGCGGGAAGCTGCGCACGGTAGTCCGTGAGCAGAAAGCCACCGCTGGCAGGCACGTCAAAGACGCGCTGGTTGAGGGCCCCTTTCATTTGCATGCTGGTGGTGTTGAAATTGATTCTGGTCGAGCGGTAGAACTCGGGCAGATCGGAATAATAATGCAATGGGCCCGCGTAGGTCCACGGTGCATCCCCGAGCAGCGGCCGCCAGTGCTCGTCTCCGGCCACCACCGGTTCAAACGGAAGAAGCGCCTGCACGCATCTCAATCTGTGAAGCTGGGTCGCCCGCCAATACACGAAGCTGTCCAGAGCGGCCCTTGGCGACGGCTCGCAGGCTTCGCGCAATCTGCTGGCTTCAGAATTTTCCAGGCCGATGAATTCGGACAGATCACGCATATCGCTGACCGCGAATTTCCCCGCCACATCCTCCCAAAGCCCTCGTAATCTGTCCAGCTGTGCTGAAAGCGCCCAACATTTTTCCTGGGCTGCCTGCATGGAATTGCCCACGAACGCCACGTTGCGCAGAGGCAATGCGTCCGGAACAAAGTGAATGCGGCTCAGATCGACGGCAAGGGGAAGATGAAAGGGCGCACCGTGCCCTGCACCCGCAAGGGATTCAATGGCGTCGACATCCCAGACGGCGTAGGCGAGACAGGGGTTGTCCAGGTTGCGGTACTGCGGAAGAAAAAGATCCGGCCGGTCCACGAACCAGCTGAGCAGCGGCAGTTCGCGCTGACGGCAAAATTCGCTGACCAGCCCTTCGCGATCAAGGCCAAGATGATTCATGGTCAACAGAAAATCGGGTGCGAACCTATCCACTTCGGCGCGCAACTTTTCTTCAAGCTCCGCTGCCGAAGAAATCCCGCCCAGAAAAAGATAGGCATGCTCAAGACCCAGTGCCCGACAGCCACAGATCAGTTCGGCCATGAGATAATGCTTTGCCGAAATGAGCAGAATTCTGGGCTGCTTGCGGACAGATCGGTTCATCGGATTGTATGCCCGTTATTTGCAGACTCCGACAACGCGGCCACGATCTCGCATTTTTGGGCGTCACTGCCATAGGCGCCGACCGTCCGGGCCATCCGGGCGGGAATGTCCAGATTCAGGGACAAGGCTTGCACCGCCCGCTCAAGGCCCAGCGCCGCGCCCAGCACATCACCGTCCGCAAACCACCAGCCGTTGCCGCCCCACGGCACATCGCGCGGCGCATAGCCATGCGGCGCATATCCATCCGGCTCGACCTGACGCATGTAATCCCACCCGCCAAAGCCGGTGAAGCCCACGCACAGACAGCCGCAGGCCATGGCTTCAAGAGGCGGGAGCGGACAGCCCTCGGGGAAGCCCGTGACCAGAAAAACATGACAGGAACGCAGCGCCTCGGCCACGCCGAGCCTGTCCAAACCGTGAATGGGCACCCATTCCACCTTTACACGCGGGTTGCGCTCCTCGAAGATGCGCCGGATCTGCTCGGCCAGGGCCTTGTTCTTGCGGGGCATGAAGCCGATACGCATCAACCCGCCGGGTTTTGACGCCGGAGGATGAAAAAACGCCATGTCCAGAGCCGGGCGGATGACCTGCGGCCTCCTGCCCAGCACCTGCTCCATGTGCCAGGCCACGGGATCTGACACGGCCAGAAACTCCACGGGCAGATCCCGCCAGTGCACGCCCGCCTCCAGGCCATGAAAGAGATAGGACCAGTTCTGGCAGTAGACCAGGGTCCGGCAGCCGCGCTTCAGACCCGGCACCAGGGCATTGGGCCAGCCTTCGGGAACCACGTATGTGTCCCCGGCCGCCATGTCCGCCGTGCTGGCCCGCACCCAGGGCAACCCCGCGCACTCGCCTCCGCCCGGCGGTTCGTCCCAATACAGAGTACCGCCCAGCCTGCCCAGGACGTGCAACTGCCGGGCGATCTGCAGAAGCACCATGCAGCCGCCGGACATGGCCTTGAGGGGCGGATAAAAAATCCACGTTTTCATGGCCACACCCGAAATCGTCCGGACTGAAATTTGACTGAAAATAACGCCATGCTGTCCCCTGAGCAAAATAAAGGCCAGTCAGCCTCCAGATCGACGCCCTCCTCACGAGGCCAAGTCCACCGATTACGACACTTCCGTAACGACACTTCCGTAAACGCCCTCGCAACGCAAAAACATCCTGCCAGCCCCTCCGAATAAAAAAAGGCCACGCATCACGCATGGCCTCAAAATCATTCCCCCCTACCCGGGTCAAGGGGCGCGCCCCTTGCGGGGTGCGGGGCAGGGCCCCGCTTTTCCCTTCTCACCTTTCTTTATGCCTCGTCCCGGGCCCGGATCTCGGCGCGCTTGATCTTGCCGCTGATGGTCTTGGGCAGTTCCTTCACATAGTCGATGATGCGCGGGTATTTGTAGGGCGCAGTCACTTTCTTGACGTGGTTCTGCAATTCCTTGGTCAGTTCCGGCGAAGGTTCGTAGCCTGCGGCCAGGGTCACGGAGGCCTTGACGGCCTGCCCACGGTCGGGGTCGGGCACGCCGGTCACGGCGGCTTCGACCACGGCGGGGTGGGTGATGAGCGCGCTTTCGACCTCGAAGGGGCCGATGCGGTAGCCCGAGCTCTTGATCAGGTCATCGATGCGGCCCAGGAACCAGAAATAGCCGTCCTCGTCCATCCAGGCCTTGTCGCCGGTGCGGTAATAGCCTCCGTTCATGACGCTCGCGGTCTTGGCCTCGTCCTGCAGGTAGCAGGAAAAGAGGCCCACAGGCCGCGTGGGCTCGATGCCGATGCAGATTTCCCCTTCAACGCCGGGGGGGCAGGGTTCGTCGTTTTCGTCCAGGAGCCGGATGTCCCAGCCTGGGCAGGGCTTGCCGATGGAGCCGGCCTTAGGCTTCATGAACGGAAAGGTGGCGATCTGCAGGGTGGTCTCGGTCTGTCCGTAGCCTTCGTAGATGGGCATGCCCATTTTCTCCACCCAGGTCTCGAACACGCTGTCGTTCAGGAGTTCGCCCGCAGTGGTGCAATGACGCAGCGCGGAAAGATCGTAGGCGTCCAGATCCTCGCGGATCAGGAACCGATAGACCGTGGGCGGCGCGCAGAAATTGGTAACTTTGTGGTCGGCGATGACCCGAAGCAGCCTGGCTGGCTCGAACTTGCCCCGAAAATCCCAGACGAAAACTACGCCCCCAGCCAGCCACTGCCCATAGAACTTGCCCCAGGTGGACTTGGCCCAGCCCGTGTCGGCCAGGGTCAGGTGCAAATTTCCGGGCTCAATGTCGTGCCAGTAGGAGCCGGTCATGATGTGCCCGAAGGGGTAATTGAAATTGTGCAGCACCATCTTCGGGTGCCCTGTGGTGCCGGAAGAAAAGAAGATGGTCGCCGGGTCTTCACCGCAGGCCGCGTCGGCCGGACGGGGGAAGGCTGATGACGCGTCGGCGACGATCTGAGAGAAACTGTGCCAATCGCCTTCGGGCTGCTCAAGGCCGGCCAGCACCTGCACGACAAGCGTCGGGCAGTCAAGCTTGGCCGCTTCCACCGTGGCGCGCACGGATTCGTCGACGATGGCGCCCTTGATGGAGGCAAAATTGACCCGGTAGGTGATGTCCTTGGCCGTCAGGAGCGCAGGCGACGGCACGCCCAGCGCGCCGAGCTTGTGCAGGGCGAGCATGACGGTCCAGAATTCCACCCGGCGGTGCAGGATGATCATGACCTTGTCGCCGCGCCCGATGCCGAGGCTCTGCAGCGCACTCGCCAAGCGACTCGACTGTTCGGAAAAATAGCCGAAGGTGTATTCGCGGCGCACATCGGCGTCGTCCACGTGAACCATGGCCAGTCGCGCAGGGTCCGCCGCGGCGGCTGCATCGACCATGTCGAAGGCGAAATTGTACTTGTCCGGGATGGTCAGGGAAAAAGATGCCTGGAACTCTTCATAAGACGAAGGACGCAGTTTTGTATGCATGGGTACTCCGATGGTGTTGGATTGATTCGGGATGACTGCTTGCGGGGTACGAACCTTGTGGCTCGCCCCCTAGATAATCACATCCAGAAACTCGGCCGGTTGGCCGTCCAGACCACGCAGGGCGTGGGGAGTACGCGAGGTGAAATACAGGCTGTCTCCAGGTTCCATGACATGGACCGTGGAGCCGAGGGTGATTTCAAGCTTGCCTGAGAGGACATGGATGAATTCCTGCCCGGGATGCTCGTTGAAGGTCAGGGCGTGTTTGTCCTTGGGCGGAACAGTGACGACGAAGGGTTCCATCTTGCGGCCGACGAAACGGTAGGCCAGACTCTTGTAGTCATAGTCCTTGCGCCGTTCCACGCTCATGCCCTTGCCCTTCTTGACCAGGGAGGCGGTGTGCAGGTGCGCTTCCTTACCTGACATGAGCACGGTCAGGTCGACCTGAAACACCTGGGCCACGTTGAAAAGATAACTGACCGGGATCTCCTGCTCTCCGGATTCGTAGCCGAGGACATCAGCGGCCGGCACGCCCAGCTGCGCGGCCATATCCTCTTCGCTCAAATCCATGGCGTCCCGCAGCCCCCGCAAACGGGGCGCAATATCCTTGTAGGCGGGTTGTTGCGCATCCATAGTCTGCTCCTTGTACTGAAAATGTATGAAAACAAGGGCAGAAATTACGGGCTTCGCGCTCAAAAAGCAATGCGCAAGCGATAATCGAGTAAGGATTTCTGCGTGTCAGCTACACTTCGACAACGGAATTTTCGCAGTTTCCGAATTCGCTGTAGCAATAGGAATCCGCGCTCCAGTCATTCTCCCAGCGATCATCGTCGAGCAGGTAGCGAAACTGGTACGCATTTCCAATGGGCAGATCGATGGTCAGCTTGAAAGACCCGTCTTTGAGCTTCTTCATGGGCAGCGAGTGCATGGCCCATTCGTTGAATTCCCCGACCAGAAAGGCCGTTGTCGCCCCACCTGCGCCGCCGGCCGGCAGATGAAAGGTGACCTTGCAAATGTTTTTCGTCTTCAAATATTTCTTATCGATACTCATCTCATCCTCCATGTGTCTAAAAGATCTCCGTGCAGGGATGCGTAGACATCCATATACTTGCGCGCCGAGTGTTCCCAGGAAAACCTTGTCTGCATGGCACTCACCTGAACTTCTCTCCAGGCGCTCCGATCTTCCCAGACCTGCACCGCCTTGCGCACCGTGGCCAAAAGCGCCTCCGGCGTGGGATCGTCGAAAATGAACCCGTTGGCGCCGGTGCGGGGATACGGGGTTATTGTGTCTCGCAGGCCGCCCACCGCAGTGGCCACGGGCGGAGTGCCGTAGCTCAGACTGTACATCTGCGTCAGACCGCAAGGCTCGTAGCGTGACGGCATGAGAAAGATGTCCGCCCCGGCCTGGATGAGATGCGACATCTCCTCCGTATACCCGATGACTCCCGTGATCCTGCCCGGGTAGTCCTCCATGACGCTCATCAGCATGGCCTCGAACTCGGCGCGACCCTCGCCCAGAACCACCAGTCCCACATCAAGCTTCATGAGTTCGGGGATGATTTCGAGCACGATGTCGATACCTTTCTGACCGCGCAGTCGTCCGACGAAACCCAGAAGCGGACGCTCGGTCAGTTCGGGAGACAATCCGAGCAGGCCCATGAGATGCTTCTTGCAGTCCACCTTGCCTTCAGGCTTTTCCGCCGAATAGGTGCACTCCAGGATCCGGTCGTTCTCGGGGCTCCAGATGGAGTAGTCCGCGCCGTTCAAAATCCCGACCAGATCGGCCGCGCGGCGGGTCAGGATGCCCTCCAGGCCGCAGCCGAATTCCGGGGTCATGATTTCCGCTGCATAGCTGGGACTGACCGTAGTGATCTTGTCGGCGTATGCGATCCCGGCCTTCAGCAGGTTGAAGCTGTTGTAGAATTCCACGCCCTCCATGTTCCAGGCTTCCAGAGGCAAGCCTGACTGCTCGAAGAGGCGATAGGAAAACCGGCCCTGATAGGCCAGGTTGTGGATGGACATGACCGTGCGCACGCCCGCCCAGAAGGGATCGACGCGCCGCCAGAAGGCCAGATAGGCCATGGCCAGGCCCGCGTGCCAATCCTGGGCGTGAACGATGCGCGCACCCATGTTCAGGTGCCTGATGGCAGCCAGGGCCGCGCGACAGAAAAAAATGAACCGCTCGCAGTTGTCGAAATAATCGCCCTTGTGCGTGCAGTAGTATTGACGGCGGTCGAAATATTCGCCGCGTTCTATGAAATAGACGGGCAGGCCGTGATAGTCGGCCAGATAGATGTCGGCCGTGGTGTCGGCCCAGGGGTATCCCACCGGACAGTCCTCCTGAACCAGATGCACGGGGTATTGTCCTGTGGAAAGCCTGCCGTAGAAGGGCGTGATCACGGCCACGCGCACCCCCATGCGGGACAGGGTCAGGGGCAGGATGCCCATGACGTCAGCCAACCCTCCGGACTTGGAGAAGGGATAAATTTCCGTAGTCAGGAAAACTATATCGTGGGGCGGTGTGATCATGCGCTCCTGCTTAATTTCTTGGCAAAATCGGCAATGATTCTGCGGTGATCAAAGGCAATGTCGGTCGGCAACGCATCAAGGGGAAAGAAACGGGCATTCCTGGCGTCGTCTCCGGCGCACGGAATTGCGTCGTCATCGCATTCCGCCGTGTAGGCCACACTCAAGGTATGAAAACGCGGGTCACGGTCCGGATCGGAATAGACTCCAAGAAGCCCGGTCAGGCGCACTACCAGGCCGGTCTCTTCCAGCGCCTCGCGAACGGCAGCCTGTTCGGCGCTTTCCCCGCAATCGATGAAGCCTCCGGGCAACGCCCATCCATGTGGCGGGTTGCCGCGCTCGATGAGCAGAATCCCCTGAGAGTCGCGGTAAAGTACAATATCCACCGTGGGGAAAGGATTTCTCTGCGCAACCGCTGCGCCGCATCGTGTGCATGCGCAGCTAAATGACCGGGTTTTGTGCATGGCATCCTCGTAGCTTTCTTATGCCAATTCTCTTCAAAATTGCCTAGCACCATTTTTCCGGGACTTGAAGCCTTAAACTTGGCTACGCAAAATCGTTACAAAAGAACTCAAAACATCTGAAAATCATCTGCCGGATTAGTGATATGTTCAGCGCTCAAAAGCGCAACCCCCAGCATTGACAGAGGATTTCTGTCCCGAATGCATAGCCCTTAAAAGACAGGTACCAAAAATGATCGTGGAGCACGGCATGAGCCCGCTCGCAAGCATGGCTGCGCGTGATTTTTTGGAGATCAAACAAAATCGGCCCCCGAACCGTGAGGTTCGGGGGCCGATTTTGGCAAAAAGAGGAAGTTATTTTCTAATTAGCAAAGGTCGGGCCAAAACGAAATTCACTTCAATTTTTATTAATAAAAACTTTAACTACTTAAAATTAAACAGTTTTATTTCAAGATCTAAAGCCCCAGTCCACTCGAATAAATTCAAATTTTTAAACCCCGTATTCTTTAAAGCCCGAAGCAGCCCATCCGGTAAAAAAAATTTTGTACTAAGAGAGCGCCTCAAACCCAGCGGCTATTATCTCCTCGGCCGATATCGCTCCCGCTCGCAGGATGCGCAAGGAGTTTGTCCCCACGATTTTCACCAGCGTGGAAGGCAATCCGCCACCGGGCCACGGAGTGGATGCAATGACCAGCGCCCCAGAATCTCTGACAAGCTCCGGGTCGAGCTCATCCGGCCTACACACGGGCGGCCGGCCGCTGCGGTTGGCGCTGGAAGACACCAGTGGCGCGCCGGCCTCCCGGCAGAGACGCGCGGCAATGACGTGCGGGGACATGCGCACGGCCGAGCGACCGGCGTGGTCCTTGGCAAGCGGACTCACTCTCGGATCGACCTCGGCCACGATGGAGAGCGGCCCCGGCCAGAATTTCCGGGCCAGCTCCTCCTCGGCTTTGGTCAGACGCAAAAAGCGCTCCGCCATCTCCCAGTCGGAGACGATGAGCGGCAAAGGCTTGTCCGCAGGCCTTCCCTTGGCCGAAATAATTTTCTCCACGGCTCGGTGCACCGTGGCCAGACATCCAAGGGCGTAAAACGTCTCCGTCGGGTAGATGACCAGCCCGCCGCGTGCAAGTTCAAGAACTTCAACCTCGTGCTGCCGACTCATGCGGCCCGCCCTCCTTCGTGCATTGACCGGGCTCCGGCGAGGCTGGTACACGCATGGCACGGGCGCATTCGGCGACGCCCGGCAAACCTTTCCGGCCCTTGCAAATAAAATTCATGAATTTTCATATGTTGGAATCAAAGCTCGTCTTGGCAGGGACTTTGCTTGGTCTGATGAAAAAAGGAAGGAGATGGCCATGAAAATCACCCCGGATCAATTGGCTGCCCTGCAGCTCCAGCAAAAAAACACGGCCCGGAACACTCCAGGCGAAGGATTCGCAAAGGCCCTGGCCCAGGAACTTGGATCGGAATCCACCGCCCAGACCAGCAATGCCGCGCCTGCGGCCGGTCCCATGGTTCGACTTGATCAGGCCTTGCAGGCCGCCATGCTGCAAAAACCAACAGAGCAGACGGTCATGGACAAGATGAATGCACTGCTTTCCAAGTGGGAAGATTATTCCCAAATCATCGGCTCGGAAAACGGCAATCTGCGAGAAGGCTACAATCTGCTCGCGGACATTCGCCAAAACATCCAGGAGGTCAAGGGCGATCTGGCCCAAACCTCCGGTCAGGGGCTCGCGGCCATGGTCGAAGAGCTGGACATCCTGACCACCACGGAAGAGTTCAAGTTCAACCGCGGCGACTACCTGAACTAACGCCCGGTTCCGGTGCCATTTCTCCCGTTTTTTTCGGCGCTTCACCTGAAGCGCCGTTTTTTATGATCAGAGCAGACCCAAAACAGCCTCACGCACGCTAGCCTGCTTGATCTCCCGGCGCGAGCCCTGAAACCTGAATTCGCGGCTCCAGATCCGATGATTGATCCGCCATGCCATCCAGACCAGTCCGACCGGCTTCTCCGGTGTTCCGCCGCCCGGCCCGGCAACGCCGGAGATGGCCAGGGCCACGGGAACCTTCATCAGCTCGCACACGCCCTTGACCATGCTCTCAACGCAAGCCTGACTGACCGCGCCATGGCGGATCAGTATCTTTTCGGGTACGCCGAGCAGACGCATCTTGACGCGGTTGTCATAGGCCACGACCCCGCCCTCGAACCAGCGCGAGCTTCCCGCCACATCCGTCAGGGTGCTTGCGAGCAGCCCCCCGGTGCAGGACTCGGCCGTGGCCATATGGGCTCCCTGAAGAAGCAGGGATTCTCCAAGTCGGCCGACCATGGTTTGCACATCAAGTTCCATCAACCCTCCAGATCAGACGGGGAATAATTCTCCATGCCACGAACGTGGCAGTCCGGACTTCCATGCCCAAGGCCAGCGACCGTGCCCGGCTTCGCCAAGCATCATCCTGAAATTGATGGAATCTTCTACTCACGCACATGGGCCTAAGGCAAGCCTTGAATTCACCCTTCCATGATGCCAAAGAAGAAATTCATTGAATGCCTGCATGAATTTTCAACCCCGAAACAAAGGAAAAACCGATGTCCAGTTCCAGCGACAAGAACGAAACCCTGCTGCTGCCCGGTCGTTACCGACATTTCAAGGGAGGAGAATACGAGGTCCTGGGTGTGGCCAGACACAGCGAGGGCCTTGAGGACATGGTGGTGTACCGCCCACTCTACAACGACACGGGCCTGTGGGTGCGCCCGCTGTCCATGTTCACGGAACTCATCGAGCGGAACGGAAAAACGCAGCCACGTTTCACCTTCCTGGACGAAGCCTGACAGGCACAACACTTTCGCGTCGTATGCGGAAGGCGCGTGTCGGCTCGGTTCGGGCACATTGTTTTCGTGCCACACCTGAAAAACGCGAGTCAGCTCGATTCGGACAAGGCCTGCCGGAGACATCCCTTTTGCGCCGGATGCGAAAAACGCGAGTCGGCTCGGTTCGGACAAGGCCTGCCGGAACTCCTTTGCCGACCTCGTAATGCTTCCCGGCCTTGAGCTCTTGCCCTTTTTCATCCCTGTGCGCGAAACGGCCGGGAAGCAAACGATGTCTGGCTCAGTCAGACAGCCGACAGGCCTTGTCCGAACCGAGCCGACACGCTTGAGCCGATACGGGAAGTCCGTTAAAGATCCCAGCAGCTTCAATCGAAGCGGAATTCGTCAACGATATCGCCCCTTCCCCCCTTAAATGGGGTGCAGGGGACGCGTCCCCTGCCCGCCGGAGGCATCTCCCCTAATCCTTCTTGCGCACCAGTCGGGGCTTGCTGCCGTCCTGTGGTCCGATGATGCCGTCCATTTCCATCTGTTCGATGAAGCGGGCCGCGCGGTTGAAGCCGATGCGCAGGCGCCGCTGGATCATGGAGATGGAAGCCCGGCCCTGGTCGGAGACGAAATCGATGGCCTCGGCGTACTTGGGGTCGTCGAGCACGTCGCTGGACCCGCCGTTGCCTTCGCCTCCGCTCTCGCCTGCCGTGTTCCACTCGGCAAAATCCAGCTCAAAACGCTGCGGCCGCTGTTTCTCCCAGTATTTGACCACGCGTGCGATCTCGTCATCGCCCACGAAAGCGCCGTGCACGCGCTGTATGTTGCCGCCGCTGAGCTTGAAGAGCATGTCGCCATGGCCGAGGAGATATTCCGCGCCGATGCCGTCGAGGATGGTCCGCGAGTCATGTTTGGAGCTGACCTGAAAGGCGATGCGCGAGGGGAAGTTGGCCTTGATGATGCCGGTCACCACGTCCACGGAAGGGCGCTGGGTGGCCAGGATGAGATGAATGCCCGAAGCGCGCGCCAGCTGTGCCAGACGCACGATGCTGCCTTCCACTTCCTTGGCCGCCGTCATCATCATGTCGGCCAGCTCGTCGACCACGATGACCAGATAGGGGAAGGGTTTGAGATCGCGCATGTCCTCGGGGCGGTCGTCACCCATTTCGGCAAGCTTCTGATTGTAGGTGGTGATGTGCCGCACGCCCGTTCTGGCCATGGCCTCGTAGCGCTGCTCCATTTCATAGACCGCCCATTCCAGCGCGTTCTTGGCCAGATGCATGTCCGTGACCACGGGATGGACCAGATGCGGAAGAGTTCCGTAGACGGCCAGTTCGATGCGTTTGGGATCGACCAGCAGCAGTTTCACGTGCTCCGGGTCGTGCTTGTAGACGATGCTCAGGAGCAGGCAGTTCAGGCATACGGACTTGCCCGCGCCGGTGGCGCCGGCCACCAGCATGTGCGGCATCTTGGCCAGATCGGCGATTTTGGGCACGCCCTGGATGTCCATGCCCAGGGCCAGGGGCAGCTGGGCCTTGGTGTCGGCGAAGGCCGGGGCATCGAGGATTTCACGCAGATAGACGATCTGGCGTTGTTCGTTGGGGATCTCGATGCCCACCGTGTCGCGTCCGGGCAGCGGGGCCACGATGCGCACAGCCCGGGCTTTCAGAGCCAGGGCCAGGTCATCGCTCATGTTGGCAATGCGACTGACCTTGACGCCCGGCGCGGGCTTGAACTCGAACATGGTGATGACCGGTCCGGGCTGCACGCCCTGTACCTCGCCCTGAATGCCGAAGTCGGCGAAGCAGGCGGTCAGGGCCTGGGACTGACGGTCCAGGACTGCCTTGGGGATCGAAATGCGCGAGGCCGGAACCGGGGCCAGAAGATCTATGGGAGGCAGGCTGCCCTGGGTAGTTTGCGCCCGGACGGGAGTCGCCGGTTTTGCAGTCTTGGGCTGGGGCTTGGGAATGATCCGGGGTTCTTCCCTGCGCGTCTCATCTACGGGTTTGCGCGGTTTGACGGGAGAGGGCCGAGGCTGCGGGGAGGATGGGGCCGGGACCTGCGTGAAGCGTTCGGCCCGCCAGGCCCGAAATCCTTGAAACAGACGTCGCAACGGAGCCAGCCAGGCCGCGCACTTTTCCATCAGAGCGTGGTACGACATGCCAAAAAGCAACCTGCCCGCGATGAGGGTAAGGCAGACTGCAACGAGGACGAAGCCGTAATTGCCGAAGACGCGCTGCAGCAGCGCATACAGGGTCCGCCCGACAAAACCTCCGCCGATCATTCCCGATCCCGGCAAATCCAGGCGCAGCACCGCGAAATGCGCCCAGACCGGAAGCAGGCTCGCCAGCATGATGCCGCCGGTCCAGCGCAGCCAGTGCGGACGAAAATTCGGAAAAAAGAGCATCGCCGCAGCCAAGGCGAAGAAAACGGGCCACAGCCATGCCGCCATGCCACACAGATCGACCAGTCCTCCGGCCACGTATGCGCCCAGGGTGCCGACCAGGTTCTGCGTCTTGTGACCGGCCACGGCCTGATGGTTGAATCCGGGGTCGGCGGGAGAAAAGGAATACAGGGCCAGGGTCACAAGTGCCAATGAACAGGCGAAGACCAGCGCACAAATTTCCCGTACGAGCTTGTTGCCGTCTTTAGTCATGCGTTTTTTTCCATGCTGGGACAGTTGCAAAAACAAAAGGCCACAGAGCGCTCTCCATGGCCTTTTGGATGCTGTCGATCAACCAATCTATTCGCGGCCGAGATATTCGCCCGTTTCCGTATTGACCTTGATCTTGGTTCCAATCTCGACGAAAAGCGGGACGTTGACCACGATCCCCGTTTCCAGGGTCGCGGGTTTGGAGGCGCCGGTAACCGTGTCGCCCTTCATGCCGGGATCGGTCATGGTCACTTCCAGGATAACGGAGCCTGACATTTCCAGATCAAGCGGACGACCTTGATACAGCATGACCTTGTAGGCCTGAGCCTCTTTCAGGTAGCCGCCCTTTTCACCGATGAGATCGTGGGGAACGGAAATCTGCTCGAAGGTTGTCATATCCATGAAGGCATAACTTTCGCCTTCATTGTAGAGGTACTGCATTTCCCGGACTTCCAGATCCGGCTTGGGAAATTTGATCCCGGAACGGAAATTCTGCTCGACCACCGACCCGGTGAGCAGGTTGCGGTACTTGGTGCGCATGAACGCACCGCCCTTGCCCGGCTTGTAATGACTGCACTCCAGAATCTCGCACGGTGCGCCGTCAATCTCTATCTTCTTGCCTTTCTTGAAATCACTCGTAGCTAACATGCTTGCCTTGCTTCCTCCATAGATTTGTCCCTGCCGGCGGCAGCCTCAGGGCTGGACGGCCAGACGCTGCCAAAGCGCCTGGACTGCGAGCGCATAGCTCATAATGCCGAAACCGGCAATAGCCCCTATGCAGTGCCGCGCGATGAGACTTGAGTGCCGCATGGCGGACTGACGGGCGTGCACGTTGCTCAGATGGACCTCGACGCAGGGAAGCCCGGTCCAGGCAAGGCAATCGGCCAAGGCAAGGCTGGTATGGGTGTACGCCCCGGCATTGAGGACGATTCCGTCGCTCTTGATCTTCCACGCCTCTTCCAGACGATCGATGAGAGCGCCCTCGGAATTGGACTGAAACAGCGTCAGACGAATGCGTCCCGCGTCTTCTCCGAGCAATCTTTCAACCAGGCCCGGGAGCGCGTCCATACCTTCGGTTCCGTATATTTCCGGCTGCCGCTGTCCCAGAAAACCCAGATTGGGCCCGTTTATGACCACGAACTCCATGGATTATTTCTGCTCCGAAGGCTCGCTCACTGTATCGGAATGCGGCGGCAGGACCACAACCGTGTCCGGCTCGTCCTGGGCGATGACGGCATCCGGATCCAGGGCGGCGACATCGACGTTCATGAGAAAAATGCGATCGCCTGCCTCGACCTCGCGGTCGCTGACGATGATCTCAAGGTTGCACAACACGCCCGTAGCTCCGCCCTGCTCCTTGGGCAACGCGACGGTGTCCTGCATGAGCTGCTTGATTTCGGCCATGCCGATGACGCGGTAAAAGCTGGTTCCGAGTTCGCCGACAGGTTCGGCAATGGCCACATAGGACGGCAGGGATTCGGGTGTCGTCTGATAGAGCATGGCATAGAGCACGTCATGCATGCCCGCGATATAGCGATCCTCTTCCAGCGAGATGATCTGGCCTCCAAGGCTCAGGTCGCCCACGAAACTGGCCGAGATCAGAAAGCTCTGGACCAGGTCTCCGGTTTCCGGATCTCCCTGGGTATTGAGCAGACCGCTCTGGGAGAAAGCACCGTCCATACGCCCAAGCGGGGTCATCCCGGCCACGGGCACGATGACTATGTCCTTGTTCAGGATCTTGTTGAAGACCTTGACCAGACCTGCGTTCCTGGCCTCGGTCCATATCCCGGTGTCGGCATCCACGTATTTGATCAGGTCCATTTCACTCAGACGCAATTCGACAGTGGCTTGTTCCTCAACCCGGATGGGTTCCTGGGCGGAATTGGCCGAAACCAACTTCACTTCCTTGGAACACCCCCCAAAGATAAAGACGGCGCTCAAGAGCACGAGCAACGCACGCATAGTATGCCTCCAATTAATTATTGATAACCAAGACAATTCTTTCTATCACTGCCTGATCAAAACGCATTTCGTCAAGAACCCTAGCCCCAGGAAATGGTAGTTTCATGCCCAGCACCGTAATTTTGGAAAAGACAATCTACACCATCGATCAATTGGGAGAAATGCCGCTTCCTCAACTCGCCCTTGCCGGACGATCCAATGTTGGAAAATCGTCCCTGCTGAACAAACTCACCGGCCGGAAAAATCTTGCGAAAATCAGTTCCACCCCCGGCAAAACCCGCAGCCTGAACTTTTACAGGGTCAGCCCGGAAGAATTCTATCTCGTTGATCTTCCGGGATACGGATATGCCCGTTGCTCCAAAACGGAACGTGAAAAATGGGCCACGCTCATCAACAGATACTTGAAAAACAACCCTCGCCTCTTTGGTGTAGTAGCCCTGCTTGATTCACGTCTCCCGCCACAGGCCCTCGACATAGAGCTGATCACCTACATCAGGGCTCAAGGGATGGATGTATTCCCCGTGATGACCAAGGCCGATAAATGCAAGCAACCTGTACGGAGCGCAAATCAGACCGCATGGCAACGACTCCTCGGAACGGAAAAGCCACCTCTGCTCATCTCCAGCCATTCCGGCATGAATATCGACAAACTCTGGCAATTCTTCCTTGAAAAATTTTCCGCAGTGCAGCCTCACGAATAAGAATTTGTGCATGGTTCAATACGAAATTATTTTGTGATTGAACAGTTTTTTATCCAGTCCGACACCAAAAAAACATCTCAGAAAAACCTGCGCGCCATTTCCCCAAAACAATGACGCAGGTTGACATGTTTTATTTTGCACTGTCTGGTTGACGCAGTCCGTTTTGAACATCTAAGCTCAGGCATGAACGTTCTCCTTCTCATCCTGCTCCCACTCCTGGGAGCCATGCTCCCGCCGATGACCATTCGCTTCGGACGCGACGTCTGCACCTGGGCGGCCATGGCTATCACCGCATGCACCCTGATGCTGGCCTTGGCCCTGCACATCCAGGCCATTGAAGGCTCTCCTGCGTCCATGCATCTGCACTGGCTGCACGGCATCGGACTCGATCTGTCCCTGCGCATGGACGGCCTGGCCGCCTTGTTTGCACTGCTGGTGCCGGGCATCGGGCTGCTGGTCATCATCTATGCCCGCTACTATCTCTCGGAAAAGGATCCCATGGGCCGCCTCTATGGGCTGCTGCTCGTGTTCATGAGTTCCATGCTCGGCGTGGCGCTGTCGGACAACCTGATCCTGATGCTCATCTTCTGGGAGTCGACCTCGCTTTCCTCCTTCCTGCTCATCGGCTTCTGGCAGCACCGCGCGGACGCCAGGCAGGGCGCGCGCATGGCCCTGATCGTCACCGGCGCGGGCGGTCTGGCCCTGCTGGCCGGATTCCTGCTCCTGGGGCAGATGGCCGGGACATACCGGATTTCCGAGATTCTGACGCAAGGAGACCACATCCGAGCCCATTCGCTCTACGTTCCTGCGCTTCTACTCATCCTGATCGGCGCTTTCACCAAGTCGGCGCAGTTTCCGTTCCATTTCTGGCTGCCAAGGGCCATGGCCGCGCCCACGCCCATCAGCGCCTATCTTCACTCGGCCACCATGGTCAAAGCCGGGGTCTTCCTGCTGGCCAGACTCTACCCGGTCCTGTCAGGCACGGATCTCTGGTTTTTCACCGTGAGCGGCGTAGGTCTGACCACGCTGCTCATGGGCGCCTATGCCGCCATCTTCCAGCACGACCTGAAAGGACTCCTGGCCTATTCGACCATCAGCCACCTCGGCCTCATCGTGCTCCTCTTCGGACTGGACACGCCGCTGGCTGCCGTGGCCGGAGTGTTCCACATCATCAACCACGCCACCTTCAAGGCCTCACTGTTCATGGCCGCAGGCATCATTGACCACGAAACCGGAACCCGCGACATGCGACGCCTGAATGGGCTCTGGAAATACATGCCCCACACCGCGATCCTGGCCATGATCGCGGCCGCGGCCATGGCCGGTGTTCCGCTTCTGAACGGCTTTCTGTCCAAGGAGATGTTTTTTGCTGAAACCCTGCACGTCCAGTTACTCGGCCCCGCGTGGATGGTCCTCCCGGCCGCCGCGACCCTGGCCGGAATCTTTGCCGTGGCCTATTCCGCCCGTTTCATTCACGATGTCTTCTTCAACGGCGCGCCCCGAGATCTGCCCAGGTTTCCGCCACACGAACCGCCGCGCTTCATGAAGATTCCGGTGGAGATCCTGGCCGGAGCGTGCCTGCTGGTGGGCATCCTGCCCGCCCTGACCGTGGGTCCGCTGCTGGATCTGGCCGCGACCAGCGTGACCGGCGAAGCATTGCCGCCATACAGCCTGGCCGTCTGGCACGGCTTCAACACGCCGCTGCTGATGAGCCTCGTCGCCCTTGGAGGCGGGTTTGCCGTCTACGGAATGCGGCGCAAGCTCTTCGCCCTGCACGAACGCCTGCCCCTTGCTCCCGATGCGGCCGCTCTCTTCCATGCCGCCGAGGACGCCCTGATCCGATGCGCACGCGCCTTCCTGCACGGCGTGGACAACGGCTCCCTGCAACGCTCGGCGGCCCTGATCCTGGGCGTGGCGGCTCTGGTCATGATTCTGCCCCTCGCCGGTCCCGCCATCACCGGCCCGCTCCCTCTCACACCCATCGATGCCCCGTCTCTCATGGGCGCGCTGCTGCTCATGTCCGCCGGTCTGCTGACCGTGCTCTGGCACGAGCATCGCCTGTCCGCGATCATGGCCCTAAGCGTGGTCGGCCTGCTCGTGGCCTTGGTCTTCGTGCGTTTCTCCGCTCCGGACCTGGCCCTGACCCAGCTCAGCGTCGAGGTGGTGACCATAATGCTTCTGCTGCTGGCCCTCTTTTTCATTCCCCGGCGGCACAAACCGCGATCCCGCCCATCCGGACGTTTCAGGGATATTGTCCTGTCCACGGGCACCGGGGCCGGATGCGGACTGCTGGCCTGGGGCATGCTGACCCGCCCCCTTGACTCCATCTCCACCTTCTTCATGGAACAGAGCATCCCCGGCGGTGGCGGGGCCAATGTGGTCAACGTCATCCTGGTGGATTTTCGCGGCTTCGACACCCTGGGCGAGGTCACGGTCCTGGCCGTGGCCGCCGTCGGCATCTTCGCCATGCTCGACAACCTGCGCCTGCCGATTCCGAAGCACGACCAGGACGGTCGCCCCTGGGCCGCCGAGCCGCATCCGCTCATCCTGTCGCAGATGACCCGATTCCTGCTGCCGCTCGCCCTCCTGGTCTCGGTCTTCCTGTTCCTGCGCGGGCACAATGCGCCCGGTGGAGGATTCATCGCGGGCCTGGTCACGGCAGTGGCTCTCATTCTGCAATACATGGCCAACGGCACCGCCTGGACCCAGCGACAGTGGCGGATGCCCTTCCATCCGCTCATCGCCGTCGGCGTGCTCGTGGCCGCCGCGACAGGAGCCGCCAGTCTGCTTGCAGGCCATCCCTTCCTGACCTCCACCTTCGGCCATGTCAGCCTGCCCATTGTCGGAGAATTCGAACTGGCCAGCGCCATGCTTTTCGACCTGGGCGTTTTCCTGACCGTCGTCGGTGTGATCATGCTCATCCTGGCCAATCTGGGCAAACTGACCAGGCGCAAAACCCGCCCCGCAAGGATACGCTGATGGAAGCCCTCGCCGCCCTGATCATCGCCGTACTCGTCGGCTGCGGAACATACCTGACGCTGCGCGCCCGGACCTTCTCCGTAGTTCTCGGGCTCTCGCTCATGTCCTACGCGGTCAACCTCTTCCTCTTCTTCAGCGGCCGCCTGACGACAGGCGCTCCGCCTCTGGCCACAAGCATCGGAGCCACGGCCGATCCCCTACCCCAGGCGCTGGTCCTGACCGCCATCGTCATCGGCTTCGGCATGACCGCCTTCGTGGTCATCCTGGCCTTGCGCGCCCTTGGAGAGCTGGGCACCGACCAGGTCGACGGAGAGGACGAAAAACCATGAACCATCTGATCATGATCCCCCTGCTCCTGCCGCTGGCCGCCGGCATGACAAACCTTCTGCTGGTGCGCAAAGGCATCGGCGCACAGCGCCTGGTTTCCATCCTGACGGCCTGCGGGCTGCTCGCCGCGACCCTGCTTTTGCTGGCCAGGGCCGAAACCGGGCACATCGACACATACGAACTCGGCAACTGGCCCGCGCCCTTCGGCATTGTCCTGGTGCTCGACAGGTTGAGCGCCCTCATGCTCGTGCTGACCGCATTCCTGACCCTGCCCGTCCTGCTCCATGCCTGTAACGGGGACGACCAGCTCGGACGCGATTTTCACGTCATTTTCCCGTTGCAGGTCCTTGGTTTGAACGGTGCATTCCTGACCGGCGACCTCTTCAACCTTTTCGTCTTCTTCGAGATACTGCTCATCGCGTCCTATTGTCTGGCGCTGCACGGCCTGGGCCCCGGGCGTACGCGAAACGCGCTGCGCTACGTGGTCCTGAACCTCATTGGCTCAAGTCTTTTCCTCATCGCCCTCGGCACCATCTATGGAGTCTGCGGCACCCTGAACATGGCCGACCTCGCGCTCAAGGTGGCCGGCAGCACTCCGGATCAGGCCCCGCTGCTGGGCGCAGCAGGCCTGCTTCTTCTGGCCGTGTTCGGGCTCAAGGCAGCCATCCTGCCCCTCTTTCTGTGGCTGCCCGGTCTTTACGCCGCCGTACTGCCTTCCGTGGCAGCGCTATTCGCCATCATGACCAAGGTCGGCGTCTATGCCATCCTGCGCACCCAGTCGCTCATTTTCACAAACCACGGCCCCGTTCCCGAAGCGGCAGGGCTGCTCTTTCCCGTGGCCCTTGCGACACTGGCCGCCGGATCGCTGTGCGTCCTCGGCAGCAGGCGGCTGCGGGTGCTCCTGGCCTGGCTGGTCATCGTCTCCGTCGGCAGCCTGCTGGCAGGCATCGGCCTGTGGAACGCGGCTGGGATAAGCGCGAGCCTCTATTATCTGCCGCACTCAACCCTGGTCACCGCCGGACTTTTTTTGCTCGCCGATCATCTGGCACGCCAGCGCGGACCGGCGGGGGACGTGCTTGAGCCGGGCCCGCCCATGTCTCGCCCGAACCTGCTGGGATCGCTTTTTCTCCTTGGCGCCATGGCCATCGCCGGGCTGCCCCCGCTGTCCGGATTCATCGGCAAACTGCTGCTCCTCAATGCCGCGCAGGCTCCGGTTGCCGCCTGGCTCTGGTCAGTCGTCCTTGGCGGCAGCCTCTTAGGAATCATCGCGCTGGGTCGATGCGGCAGCATACTCTTCTGGAAGACCCAGGGCGATCCTCTTTGCGGCCCCCCGGTGTCATGGTCGCGGCTTGCACCCGCCGCCACGCTGATTCTGACCGCCGTGGCACTGTCTGTCATGGCCGGCCCCGTCACCACGTACACCGACGCGGCGGCCGGACAGCTCCTGACTCCGGACAGCTACGTCAACGCCGTTCTCGGAAGGGGAACCCCATGAAAAGATGGCTGCCGCAACCCATGTTCAGCCTGTTCCTGCTACTGATCTGGCTTCTGCTCGTGAATTCGGCGGCTCCCGGGCAGATTGTCCTCGGAGCGCTGCTCGCCGTCACCATCCCTCTGTTCACGATCAGGTTCTGGCCCGATCAACCGTGCATGCGCCGTCCGCTGACCCTCATCGTCTATCTGGCCGTATTTTTCTGGGACATCGTCATCGCCAACCTGACGGTGGCCCGCCTCATACTCGGCCCGACAGGAAACCTGCGGTCCGCGTTCATCCGCCTGCCCCTGGACTTGAAAAACGATTTCGCCATCACCCTGCTGGCCCACACCATCTCCCTCACTCCGGGCACTGTTTCCGCGCAAGTGACGGAGGATCGGCGCAGCCTGCTCATTCACGTCCTGGACCTCGATGATGAAGCCCTGCTCGTGAACCGCATCAAACAGCGCTACGAGGCGCCCCTGAAGGAGATCTTCCCATGCTGACCACTGCCATCACGGTGGCCTTTTTCTGCATAGCCGCCGCCCTGACGCTCAATTTCTGGAGGCTCTTTGCCGGGCCGACCCTTCCGGACCGCATCCTGGCCCTGGACACCATGGCCATCAACACCATCGCCCTTTTGATCCTGCTGGGCATCCACCAGAACCTGACCGAATACTTCGAGGCGGCCCTGCTCATCGCCATGATGGGCTTCATCGGAACCGTGGCCCTGTGCAAGTACCTGTTGCGCGGCGACATCATCGAATAGGAGTTGCCAAACATGCTCAGTGAAACGCTCATCTCCCTCTTTCTGCTCATCGGCGGAGCTTTCGCCCTGATCGGCTCCATCGGGCTGGCTCGGCTGCCCGACCTGTTCACCCGGCTGCACGGGCCGACCAAGGCCACGACGCTGGGTGTCGGCGGCATCCTGATCGCGTCTGTCCTGCATTTCAGCGGACAGGAGCATGCCTTGAGCCTGCACGAACTGCTCATCACCCTTTTTCTTTTCGCCACCGCCCCGGTCAGCGCCTATCTCATTGCCCGCTCAGCGCTGCACCTGCGCGGCCCGGATGGACCCAAGGACGAATCCTGAAATTTGGCGACAAGCAGGAACGCCCGAAATACGAATCCCAGGCTCAATGACCGTCGCCGTACGTCGCTCCAGTGTGGCGGATTTTAAGCCTCCAAACGTCGTCTTGACCGGACCGGAGGGGAAGAATAGGAAGAGGCACATTTTTCAAGCAGCCCAGCGCACCAATCTTTTCGACCATGGCAAGGAGAGACTCACATGGCAGTATTCGTGGCGGATCATCCACTCATCAAGCACAAGCTCGGACTCATGCGCAAACATGACATCAGTACCAAGAATTTCCGGGAACTCGCTTCCGAAGTCGCCAGACTGCTGACATACGAGGCCACCAAGGACCTGGAGACAGAAAAAAAGACCGCGCAAGGATGGGCCGGACCCGTCGAGGTGGATGTCATCAAGGGCAAGAAGATCACCGTCGTGCCGATACTGCGCGCCGGACTCGGCATGCAGGACGGCGTTCTTGATCTGATTCCTGGCGCCAAGGTCAGCGTCGTCGGTTTCTACCGCAACGAAGAGACTCTCCAGCCCGTGGAATATTACGTGAAGCTGGCCAAGAACATAGGCAAGCGCATGGCCCTCATCCTCGACCCCATGCTTGCCACGGGCGGAACCCTGGACGCCACCATCCGCTGCCTGAAGAACGCAGGCTGCACCAGCATCCGCGGCCTCTTTCTGGTCGCGGCTCCCGAAGGGCTGAAGCGGATCACCGAAGCGCACCCCGATGTGGACATCTACGTCGCGGCCGTTGACGAGCGCCTGAACGAAAACGGATATATCCTGCCCGGCCTGGGCGACGCCGGAGACAAGATCTTCGGAACGAAATAGGAGTCTGACGTGATTTCCGACAAACTCATGGACGAACTGTCAGTGGAGATCGAGAGAACCCTCAAGGCCATGGCCAAGGCCAAGACCCCCGAGGAAAAGTTGACCTACAGCATGGCCGTCAAGAACTTGTGTGATTCGATGGGCGTGTTCCTCAAAGCGGCCGCCGACTACATGGAGTACGCAGACGTGGACAACGAGGATTTCGACAAACCGTTCTGATCATTCTCGCGTACTTTGCAACAAAAAAACGAACGCCCGATCATCCGACCGGGCGTTTTTTGTCATCTGAAGGCTGAAAACGCTAGTTCTGGGCCGCCAACCAGTCCAGGGCAGCTTTGAGATCAAGGCTCCCGGCATAGATCGCCTTGCCGGTGATGACTCCGGCCAGACCTTTCTCGCGCAAGGGATGCACGGCCTGCACGTCTTCAAGAGTGGAGATGCCTCCGGCGATGAGCACGGGTCTGTCCGTCATGGTCAGCAGCGCTTCAAGGGCCGGGATGTTCACCCCGGACTGCATCCCGTCGCGGCTAATGTCGGTGTAGATGAAAAAAGCGGCGCCAGCGGCCTCAAGTTCGGGAACGACATCCGCCACGGTCTTGTCCGCATCCTCGACCCAGCCCTTGGTCTTGAGCCTGCCGTCGCGGGCGTCCAAGGAAACCCCGATGCGGCCTGGGTAGGTTTGGCAGAGTTCGCTGAACAATTCGGGATCTTCCAGCGCCACGGTGCCGATGATCAGGCGCGTCACCCCGGCTTCGAGATATTTGCCCGCGATCTCGACGCTACGAATCCCGCCGCCGAGCTGTACCGGGATGGAGACCGCCGAACAGAGCTCGCGAATCAGTTCCATGTTGCGCGGCGTCCCGCTGAACGCGCCATCGAGATCGATGACGTGCAGCCATCTGGTGCCCGCCTCCACCCACTGCCGGGCCATGGCCACCGGGTCGTCGGAAAAAACCGTGACCTGATCCTCGACACCCTGCCGCAAGCGCACGCACTTGCCGTCTTTTATGTCAACTGCCGGAAATATATTCATAAACCAAGAACCCTCGTCCCTTCTTCCAAAGCTTCGGCCGCGATTTCAAGCGGCGTGATCCAGCGTCCCTTGCGTTTGAAGAAACGCCCGCCTTTGAGCAGATTTTCGGCCAAGCCCTGCTGCTCCTCTTCAAAATGATAGCGCCGCACTTCACTGGTGGCCATGTTGATCAGGTAAAGATCCAGGGTCACGCCGGCCGGACGGGTCACGCCCCATTCGCCGCCGTCGCGCTCCTGCCATTGGGAAACAAAGGGCACGAGCAGAAAGTCGGCCTTGATGCAGGTTCCCACGTTCTTCCAGTAGTCAAGGGGCTCGAAGCGTGGCCTTTCCTTACCGGCCTGCACGATCTCCTCGCACTGTCTGACCGTGGCGGCATGCATCACCGTGCGCGCCTCGCTTTTATCCAGGATGGCGGCCAGTTTGTCGTCCAGGGAGTCCAATACCTCTTCGGAAATAACCGAAACCTCATCCGGGAGTACGCCGGCCATGAGCTCCCAGTCATGCTGCGCATGGACAAAATGAGCCACGGCCAGGGTGGCCTTGGGCTCGACGGCAGGCCAGTGCGCGGTGCCCGCGCAGGCCGTGCATAAAAAGAGCAAAGCCGGAATGATGTATCTCATGAGTCGAGACCTCCTTTGGTGCTGAGCACGTCTTCGCGTTCCACGCGCACGGCCTGACGCAGAGCCAGGCCGAGTCCCTTGAATACCGATTCCAGCAGATGGTGCCCGTTTTGTCCGTAAAGCATGCGCACGTGCAGATTCATGCCCGCCTTGGACGCCAGGGATTTCAGAAATTCACGCCACAGATCCTTTTCCTCTCCGGCGATAACGGCCGGCAGGACGTTTTCCTCGTACACCAGATAGGACCGTCCCGAAAGGTCGAGACAGACCTCGGTCAGGGCCTCGTCCATGGGAACCTTCGCGCCTCCTACCCGGGCGATGCCCCGGCGCTCTCCAAGGGCCATGCTCAAGGCGTTGCCAAGGCACAAGCCGATGTCCTCCAGGGAGTGATGCGCATCTATATGCAGATCGCCCTTGCAAGAGATCTCAAGATCGAAACCGGCCCAATGGCCCAAAAGATCAAGCATGTGGTCGGCAAATCCGAACCCTGTTTGCACCGAGCAGACACCCTTTCCGTCGAGATTCACAACCACGGAAATCCGGGTTTCCCGGGTCTCTCGATCGATACGGCCTGTACGAGGATGCATAACGTCTCCTTACAGTGAAAAAAGGCCGGGCTCTGAAGCCCGGCCTTGGTTTTATCCCTTGGCTTCCGCCGTCGCGTCATCTTCCGCCGGGGCCTCTTTTCGCTTCTTGCCGAACGCATAGGCCACCCAGATGCCTATCTCGTAAAGAATGCACAGCGGTCCGGCCATCAACGTCTGGGAGACAACGTCCGGCGGAGTGAGCACGGCTGCCACGACGAAACTCCCCAATATGGCGAATTTACGATATTTGCGCAGGGTCTGGTGCGTCACGATCCCAAGGATCGAGAGGAAGAACATGAACAGTGGCAACTCGAAAATAAACCCGAACGCAAAAAGCATGCTGGTCGAGAAGCTGAAATACTCCCTGACCGAGGGCATGGGCTTGATGACATCCGAAGCATAACCCAGAAAAAACTGAAAACCAAACGGGAATACCACATAATACCCGAAAAGAGCCCCTGACACAAAACAAAGGGCCGAGCACAAGGCTATGGGGATCATGTATTTTCGCTCCCCTTCGTAAAGACCGGGAGCGATGAACATCCAGAGTTGATAGAAAATGTACGGGCTGGCCACGAACAGTCCGGCGATGGCCGCGACCTTGAGGTGAGTGAAGAAGGCCTCGGGCAGACCTGTGTAGATGAGCGAGCCGCCGGATGGTTCGAGCAACGTGATAAGCGGCTGCATGAGCATCATGAAGAGTTGCTCGGCAAACGCGTAACAGACAAGAAGGCCCACGAAAGCCGCGATGATGCATCGCACCAAACGCACCCGAAGCTCATTCAGGTGCTCGGTGAACGTCATCTCATGCACGGGCTCCTCTTCTTCGGGCTCGGCCTTGGCCTCGGCGACACTACCATCGCCCTTGGGCTCGATGTCGGAAGTGCTTTCGACCTCGTCCCCAGCGTCCTGAGACTCCGGCAAGGGGGACTCGGGGTCAGCGGAATCTTCCGTGGGCGAATCTTCCGACGGCGAATCCTCCGTCGGCCGGGAAGTGCCATCCTCCGCTTCGTCCGAAGCCAAGGCATCCGTCAGGTCCTCACCGGGGGCATGCCCTTCGTCGGAAGAATCGTTCAGAGCGGGGCCTTCAGCCGTACCCTCGTCCTGATTCAGGGAAGACGTTCCTTCCGATTCAGCGCCGGCTTCGTCTTCGATCCTGTCCCGATCCGTGCGCTCCTCGCTCATGCCTTGTCCTTTTCGTTCTCCGTGGCCTGCACGGTGGGTTGCTCGGCAGGTTGGGCGGGAGCGGGAGCAGGAGCAGCCGCGTCCTTAGGCTCGGCAGTGGCTGCGGTTTCAGGAAAAAGCTCCTTCTTGGCCTGCTCCGTCTTCACCTTCTGCTCGGACTGCTCGGCTTCCATTTCGATGGTCCGCTTCACATCGGTGCTGACTCGCCGAAATTCGCCCAGGGCCTTGCCCAGGGACTTGGCCATTTCAGGCAGCTTGGCTGGCCCGATGACGATCAGGGCGACAATGAGAATAACTATAAGTTCCGTGGACCCAATTCCAAACATAGGTTCATCTCCGTGAGAGGTGTGTTTTGGACGGCTATTCCCACTCTATGGTGCTCGGCGGCTTGGACGAAATGTCGTACACGACGCGATTCACCCCTTTGACTTCGTTGATGATCCTGCTCGACATGCGCCCCAGGATTTCAGTCGGGATCCTGGACCAATCGGCGGTCATGGCGTCTATGGAATCGACAATGCGCAGGGCGATGACGTGTTCGTAAGTACGCTCATCGCCCATGACGCCAACCGTCTTCAGCGGCAGCAGTACGGCAAATCCCTGCCAGACTTTGTAGTACCAGTTGGAAGCCATGAGCTCGTGCTGCACGATCTTGTCGGCCTGACGCAGAATTTCAAGACGCTCGTCTGTAATCTCGCCGATGACGCGGATGGCAAGGCCGGGACCCGGGAACGGGTGGCGCCAAACGATGAAATCAGGCAGCCCCAGCTCCTGGGCGACCTTGCGCACTTCGTCCTTGAACAACTCGCGCAGGGGTTCGACCAAGGCGAAATCCATCTTTTCAGGCAGCCCGCCGACGTTGTGATGACTCTTGATCACGGCGGAAGGACCCTTGAAGCTGATGGATTCGATGACGTCGGGATAGAGCGTGCCCTGGGCCAGATACTTGACCCCAGGAATTTTCTTGGCCTCTTCCTCGAAAACCTCGATGAAGGTGTAGCCGATGATCTTGCGCTTCTGCTCGGGATCATCAAGCCCTTCAAGCCGGGACAGGAATTTGTCCTGCGCCTTGATGTAATGCAGGTTCAGATCGAAATGCTGGCGCAGGTAGCCGATGACCTCGTCGCCCTCGCCCGCGCGCAGCAGGCCGTTGTCGACAAAGATGCAATGCAGGTTCTTGCCGATGGCCTTGTTCAGAAGCACCGCCACGACGGTGGAATCAATGCCGCCTGAGAGACCGCACACGACCTTGTCGTCGCCGATCTGCTCCGGCAGCGCCTGGAGCATGGAATCCACGAACGAGGACATGGTCCAGACGGATTTGAGATCCGCCACATGGAATAGGAAATTGCGCAGGATCTCGTCACCCTGCTCGGTGTGCGCCACCTCGGGATGGAACTGCAGCGCATACATCTTACGGCTGACGTCGGCCATGGCCGCGATCTCGATGTTCTGGGTCTTGGCCGTGACCGAAAAACCCGGAGGAACGGCCAGGACATGGTCCCCGTGGGACATCCAGACCGTAAGTTTCTCAGCCTCGGAGACCGTGTGCCACAAAGGGCATTGTCCTTCGAAGTAAAGATCGCTGCGGCCGTATTCACGGTCAAGCGAAGGCGCGACCTTGCCGCCGAGCATGTGCGCCATGAGCTGCATGCCGTAGCAAATGCCAAGGATCGGGAGGCCCCACTCGAAGATACAGGGATCAATGCCCGGAGAGTCGGGGCTGGACACGGAGGCCGGACCACCGGAAAGGATGATGGCGCTGGGCTGCATGGCCTTGAGCTCGTCTATGCCGATATTGCAGGGATGAATCTCGGAATAGACACCGGATTCACGGGTGCGCCTGGCGATGAGCTGGGTGTATTGGGACCCGAAATCCAGAATGATGACTTTTTCTTGTATATCCATTTTTACCTCCATCCGATTTCACGGATGGTTATGATCTCGAAAATTTCAGTACGCGTCCACCCTGTAATTGGGCGCTTCCTTGGTGATGATCACGTCGTGAACGTGACTTTCGCGCAGACCGGCCGCGGAGATTTCCACGAACTGGGCCTTTTGCTGCATGGTCTCGATGTCCTTGGCGCCCAGATAGCCCATCCCGGAGCGCACTCCGCCGACAAGCTGATCGATGGTCTCAAGCACCGAGCCCTTGTAGGGAACCCGGCCGACAATGCCCTCGGGAACGAGCTTCTTCGACCCTTCCTGGAAATAGCGGTCGCTGCTGCCGTCCTTCATGGCGTCGATGGAACCCATGCCGCGATAAATCTTGTAGGTGCGGCCCTGATACAGAATCTTTTCGCCCGGGCTCTCCTCGGTTCCAGCGAACATGGAGCCCATCATGACCGTATCGGCTCCGGCGACCAGTGCCTTGACCACATCACCGGAGAATTTCACCCCGCCATCGGCGATACAGCAGCGGCCTTCTTCGCGGCAAGCTCGCACGCATTCCATGATGGCCGTGATCTGCGGCACACCCACACCGGCCACGATGCGCGTGGTGCAAATCGAGCCGGGCCCGATCCCCACCTTCACCGCATCGGCGCCCGCCGCGATGAGGGCCTTGGCCCCTTCGTAGGTAGCCACGTTGCCGGCGATGATCTGAACATCCGGCCACTCGGTCTTGGTCGCGCGGACCGCGTCCAGAATATTTCGGGAATGGCCATGGGCCGAATCCAGGACGATCACGTCCGCGCCGGCTTTGACCAGCGCCTCGACGCGTTCGGCACGTCCGGTGCCGATTCCCACGGCCGCACCGACACGAAGGCGTCCCATCTCGTCCTTGCAGGCGTTGGGATACTTGCGGACTTTATCGATGTCCTTGATGGTTAAAAGCCCTTTGAGCTTGTTGCCTTCGTCCACCACGAGAAGCTTCTCGATGCGATTGTCATGCAGGTGCCGCTTGGCGTCTTCCAGGGAAATGCCCACCGGCACGGTGACAAGCCTCTTGCTGGTCATGACTTCACTGACCTTGGCGGACATGTCGGTCACGAAGCGCACGTCGCGATTGGTGACGATGCCCACGAGCTGGTCGCCAAGGACCACCGGCAGGCCGGAGATGCGGTAGTCGCGCATGAGCTCAAGCGCATGACCGACGGTGTCGTCGGGGGCCACGGTAATCGGATCGACAATCATGCCCGATTCCGACTTCTTGACCTTCACGACCTCAAGGGCCTGCTGCTCGACGGTCATGTTCTTGTGCACGATGCCGATGCCCCCTGCCCGGGCCAGGGAAATGGCCATGCGCGATTCCGTGACCGTGTCCATGGCCGCGCTCAAGAAGGGGATGTTGAGTTCAATGGCCGGAGTCAGTCTGGTGTTCAAAATGACCTGATCCGGCGTCACTTCAGAGTACGCCGGAGCAAGCAGGACATCGTCGAAGGTCAACGCCTTGCCTAGAAATTTATCCATATTTCATCTCTCCCGATGCTGGGGATTGGGTTACAATTCAAAATTCGGGGCTAGATCCCCAGGTAAGCCTTTTTGACATCCTCATTGGAGAGCAGGGCCGCGCCCGAGTCCTCAAGCGTTATGCGGCCGTTTTCCATGACATAGGCCCTGTGAGCGATCTTGAGCGCCTGATTGGCGTTCTGCTCGACCAGAAAAACCGTGGTTCCCGATTTATTGACCTTGCGAATGATGTCGAAAATTTGAGCGATGATGATCGGCGCGAGGCCGAGCGAGGGTTCGTCCAGCAGCAACAACCTCGGCCGGGCCATGAGCGCGCGGGAAATGGCCAGCATCTGCTGCTCGCCGCCGGACAGGGTGCCGCCGAGCTGCTTGCGTCGTTCGGCCAGAATGGGAAAGAGCGTGAAGACATATTCCAGATCCTGGGCGATGCCGACCTTGTCGTTGCGCAGAAAGGCCCCCAGATCCAGGTTCTCCATGACCGTCATTTCCGGGAATATGAGCCGTCCTTCAGGCACCTGCGAGATGCCCATGCGCACGATCCGGTCCGCCTTGACCTGATGAATGGGCTGGCCCTCGAACAGAATCTCGCCGCTTCGGGGCGGAACCCCACCGCAGATGGACATGAGCGTAGTGCTCTTGCCCGCGCCGTTGGCACCGATCAGGGAAACGATCTCCCCCTTGTCGATGTGCATGGAAATTCCGTGCAGGGCCTGGATGTTTCCATAGAATGTGCAGACGTTCTTGAGCTCAAGCATGCGCTTCCTCCCCGAGGTAGGCTTTGATGACCCGAGGATCGCTGCTGATCTCGGACGGAGTGCCGCTGGCGATGAGACAGCCGTACTCCATGACGTAAATGCGCCCCGAGAGGCTCATGACCATGCTCATGTCGTGTTCGATGAGCAGGATGGCCATGTCCATCTCGTCCCGGATCTTGAAAACCAGATGCTTGAGCGTCTCGGTTTCCTGCGGGTTCATGCCCGCTGCGGGTTCATCAAGCAGCAGAAGCGTCGGGTCGGTGGCCAGGGCGCGGGCGATTTCAAGGCGGCGCTGGGCTCCGTAAGGCAGATTGCAGGCCAGTTCCTTGTAGAACGTGTGCAATCCCATATACTTGAGCAGCTCATAGCTCCGATCCACGATCTCCTTTTCCTCGCGGAGCACACTGGGCGAACGCAGAAGCGCGCCCCAGATGCCGGTCTTGGTCCGGCAGTGGCGAGCGATCATGACGTTTTCGAGCACGCTCATGTTCTTGAAAAGCCGGATATTCTGGAAGGTCCGGGCCATGCCGAGTTCCGTGACCAGATTGGGCTTGAGGCCATTGACCTTGGTCCGCGCCCCATTCCTGGGCGTGAACCAGACTTCGCCTTCGGTTGGTTCGTAGATGCTTGTGATGCAGTTGAAGAAGGTGGTCTTGCCCGCCCCGTTGGGGCCGATGAGCGCGACGATCTCTCCTGACTGGACCTCAAGCTGCACTTCGTTCAAAGCGCGCAAGCCTCCAAAATTCATGGACACAGCCGTGACGTCGAGTACCGATTTCATCTAGATACGTCCTCCATTGGCCGCGTTCAATTCAGGATCGTCCACCGTGTAGGAGCGCCCCTTGGCCGGAATGAGCCCCTGAGGTCGAAAGACCATCATGAGCACCATGGCGGAGGCGAAAAGGATCATGCGATACTCGGAAAAGGCGCGCAGATATTCCGGCAGGAGCACCAGAAAGGCGGAACCGAGGATGACCCCGAGGTTTGAACCCATCCCGCCCAGAACGACAATGGACAAAATGATGGCCGATTCGAAAAAGGTGAAGCTCGCGGGGTTGATGAAGGTGGTCTTGGCCGCGAAGATGACTCCCGCGAACCCGGCCCAGGCAGTGCCCAGGCCAAAAGCCATGACCTTCACGCCGACCCGGTCGATGCCCATCGCCTCGCAAGCGATCTCGTCTTCACGCAGGGCCTGCAGGGCGCGACCGATGCGCGAATCCTTGAGGCGGGTCACCGCGATGATGGTGATGATGGCCAAAGCCAACACAATATAATAAATATAGATGTTTGCATCTGCAACCGAGAGCTTTGCGTCAAACAGGCCCGGGCGCGGAATGTTCGAGATGCCCGAAGGACCTCCCGTCAGATCGCTCCAGTTCTCAAGCACCAAGCGCACAATCTCGCCGAAACCGAGGGTGACGATGGCCAGATAGTCTCCGCGTAGCCGCAGCACCGGAAATGCCAGTGCGATGCCCGCCAAAGCCGCGATCACGCCGCCCAGAGGCAGTGCAACCCAGAAGCCAAGACCGAAATACTGGTTCAGGAGCGCGTAGGAATAGGCGCCGATGGCGTAGAAGGCCGCATGGCCGAGAAACAGCAGGCCAGCCACGCCGACGATGATGTTCAGGCCGAGCCCGAGCACGACGTAAAGCAAAAAGGAAATGAGGATATTGGTCTGGTATGTGGTCACAAGCCAGGGGGTGACCAGAAAGACGACCAGAAAAAAAGCTCGAAACGAATTGGTCAGTGCCGGGTTGTTGGCCAGCTCCGCCAATTTGCCGCTCTTCTTTTCTCCGGACGCCGCCACCGCGTCACCGGCTTCCTTGCGCCGCATGGCCCAGCGCCACACAAAGGACAGCACAAAACTGCCGATGCCTATCAAGGCCATGTTCTCCCAGCGCCAAATCACCGTATTTTCAATGGTATTGACGCGGATAACCATGAGGGGAAAGGTCAGGAACATGAACCACAGGCTGACCATGATGGATTTTTTCAACTCGTTCATTATCGTGTCCGCCCTTCGATACGTTTGCGTCCGCTGATCATACCTTCTCCACCTTGGCCTTGCCCATGATTCCCGAGGGCCGGAAGATCAGAAAGACCACCAGCAGGGTGAAGGCGAAGACGTCTTCGTAATCGCTTGAAATGTAGCCAGTGGCGAAACTCTCGGACAGACCCAGAAAGAGACCGCCGAGCATGGCGCCGGGGATGGACCCGATGCCGCCCAGAACAGCGGCCGTGAAGGCCTTGATGCCTGCGAGAAATCCGATGGCGAAATTGACCATGCCTACATGCGAGGCGATGAGCACGCCGCCGAGGGCGGCAAGGGACGAACCGAGGATGAAGGTGATGGAGATGACCTTGTCCGCATCCACTCCGAGCAGCATGGCCATCTTGCGGTTCTGGGCCGTGGCGCGCATGGCCTTGCCCATCTTGGTGTACTTGATGAACGCCGTCAGGCCGGCCATGGAGAATGCGCTGGTGACAACGATGACGAGGTCCGAGGATCCGAAAACGTGGGCGATGGGCTCGATGAAATCAAAATCCGGGATCAGGCGCGGAAACGGCAGAAAGTCGGAAGTCTGGGCCAGGATGATGTAGTTCTGCAAGAACAGGGACATGCCGATGGCGGAAATGAGCGGAGAGAGGCGACCGGCCCCGCGCAGAGGCTTGTAGGCGATCTTCTCCATGGTGTAGCCGTATCCAGCGCAGTAGATGATCGCCACCACCCCGGCGATGACCAGAATGGCAGGCGCGGGAAACCCCATGATCCCGAGCACGCCGGCAATGATCAGGCCCACGAAGGCGCCGAGCATGTAAACTTCGCCGTGGGCGAAGTTGATGAGCTCGATGATGCCGTAAACCATGGTGTAGCCGATGGCGATGAGAGCGTAGATGCTCCCCCTGGTCAATCCGCCCAAAAAAAGTTCCGTGAAATATTGCCAGTCCATAATTCCCCGTCTGCTCCGGCCCTGGACCATTCCTTGCCGGGCTGTTGAAAGAACCGAGGGACAGGCTTTATCGCCCGTCCCTCGGTTAAAGCTGCATTGTAAGAGGGAGCCTACTTCAATTCCACGTAAGCGCCGCCCTGTACCTGATACATGGAGAAGCCAACGCCTTCGGCATCGCCGCGGGCGTCAAACTTGATCGTACCGACGGTGGTGTCCACGTTCTCGGTGCGAAGCATTTCCATGATCTTGTCGGCATCGGTGGAGTCGGCCTTGTCGATGGCGTTGACCAGGGCCTGCATGGCCGCATAGGCGGCATCAAAGAACGCGCCGGGCTCGGAACCGAACTCCGCCACGTGGGCTGCCTTGGCGGCCTTGTTCATTTCCAGGCCGCTGACGTCCTGGGGACCGGAAGCGTACACGCCTTCGGCATCGACGCCCGCGACCTTGATGAAGGTGTCGTCCTTGACGCCGTCGTCGGAGATGAACTTCACGTTGACGCGCTTCTTCTTCAGCTGGGAAACAATCTTGGAGGCTTCAGGATGGTAGCCGCCGAACATGACGGTGTCCGTGCCGGCCTGACGAACCTTCTGAACAACGGCGGAGTAATCCACCGCGCCGGGGGTCACGCCTTCGAACAGAACGACTTCGGCCTTGCCGCCTTCCTGGATGAACTTCTGTGCGTACTCGGCATAACCCTTGCCGTAATCGCCCTTGTCATGCAGGACGGCGATCTTCTTGGCGCCCAGCTTGTCGATGGCGAAGTTGACGCCAAGCATAGCCTGGGCGTCATCGGAAGCGATGGTGCGGAAAAAGGTGGGGTACTGGCCGCTCTGGGTCAACTCAGGATTGGTGGCCGAGGGGGACATGGTCACGATCTTGGCTTCGGTATAGATGGGCAGGGCAGCCTTGGTGGCGCCGGAGCAGATGTGCCCAAGCACGACTACAGCGCCGTCGGAAATGAGCTTGGTGGCCGCGTTGGTCGCCTTTTCAGGCTTGCACTCTTCGTCCTGGATCAAAAGTTCGATCTGCTTGCCGTCGATGCCGCCCTTGGCATTGATGTCCTTTGCCACCAGCTTGGCGGCATTGGCTGTCGGCAGGCCGTAGGAGGCCAGATCGCCGGTGTGGGCTCCCGCCACGCCGATCTTCACGGTATCGGCACCAAATGCCGTACTGGTCAGCAAAGTCAGGCACGCCGCGATCACGAGACCAGAAAAACGTTTCATCAGTTCCTCCACAATGTTCAAGTTTAGGATATGATTCATGGCCCGCCATGGCGGGCCACTAAAGCTTGCGGAATCGAGGGCTATTACCATTAGCCCCTTGGAGGTGTCAAACAGGAGCGCGGCGATTACTTGCTTTCGAGTTCCCGCTTGGCGTTTTCGATCAGGGCGGGATCATCGGGGGCGGCATCGATGACGGCCTGAAAATGAGCGGCGGCCTTGTCGGACTCCGACAAATAATGCTTGTAGATGACGCCCAGATTGTAGTGAGCGTGAAAATTCTTCTGCTCGATGGTCAGCATGCGCTCGAAAAGTTCTGCGGCCTCGGCGTATTTCTCCAACTCGAACAGACAGAAGCCCTTCTGGTTGAGGGCCATGACGTCATTCCCGTCCCGTTCAAGGAGCATGTCCCAAAAAGATATCGCTCTATCCCAGGCCTGCATGTCCATGAAAGACATGCCAAGGGCGCGCATGGCTTGGACATCCTCTGGATTTTCCTGCAATTTCTTCATCATGGCGGAAACAGCGGCCATGTCTCCACCCATCTGTTCCATGCCCCCGCCGCCGGGCATCCCCCGGGGTTCTTCATGCTGCACGATGGAAGGGTTCTCCACCCTGAAGCTCACCGCCGCGAAGAGCATCACGCCAAGGCAGGCCAGCAGGAAGAAAAGCGCCCGGCGCCGGGCAGCCTGGGGAAAAGCGTTATTCGTTTCCATCAATGATCTCCAGTTGCCGTACGCGGCGTTCCAAAACACTGTGCTGCCGGGCCAGGAACAGGACGTAGCCGCCCACGCCCAGCCAGATGCACACATTGGCGATAAAAAGGTAATTCATGCCTATTCCCCTTATTGCAAAGTCTTTTCCTGAATGCCGATCAGGGCCGCCTCGACGCGCCGCTTCAGACCGGCGCCGTGATAGCGTGCCAGGACAAGAGTCCCGAACATCGCCCCCCAGGCCAGGACATTGATCCACACAGCCGTCCACATCTCCGGCTCAAGCCCCCCGCCCTTGGAAGCGAGCACGGCCGGATGAATGGACCGCCAAAGCCTGGCGGACAAAAAAACCAGCGGAACATCCAAGAAAGCCACGATCCCGAGCACGGCCCGCACCTTCGCGCCCTTGGTCCCGCCCACATCGGCGGAACGCAGGACAAGATAGCCAGCGTACACGAACCACATCACCAGCGTCGTCGAGAGACGCGGGTCCCAGGTCCACCATGTATTCCAGGCCGCTCGGCCCCAGAGGGAGCCGGTGACCAGGGCCAGCCCGCTGAAAAGCACCCCGATCTCGGCCAGCACTCCGGCCAGAACGTCCCATTGCTCCCGGCCGGTCCACAGCACCATGACGCTTGCAGCGCACACACCGAAAAAGGCCACAAACGACCACCACGCAAGGGGCAAGTGGAAATAGAAGATCTTCTGCACCAGCCCCATGGTCATTTCCTCGGGGGCATGGAACCAGATGGCGTATTGTCCGATCGCCATCAGCGCCATGCTGATGCAGGCAAGAATCGTGAGTATTTTTGGATAGATGCGAAACATGTTCGTCCCTTTATTCCCCTCTGAAGACATGAGGGAACAGAAAAAGTGCCGCGCCCGCAAAAACTGCGTCGAACGCCAAGACAAGTCCGAACCAATCCGAGACTCCGGCCATTGCCGTGCCCTGCATCAGCCCGACCCCGATACGGATTCCGCCGAGCAGCAGCGGCACCTGCAACGGAAAAACGATGATGGTCAAAAGCGCGTCCTTGGCTCCCTGGCCCTGCCCCATGGCCCCGATGAGCCCGCCCAGCACGCACAGACCGACGTCCACGGCCAGCACCATGAGCACGAGCCCGGACAGGTTGTCGCCGGGGTCAAGGCCCAGGAAGACAAGGGCCGCCGGAAAAAAGAAAACCTGACACAGCAAAAGCAAAATAAGCCCCGCCAGGGTCTTGCCCAGCCACAGTCCCTGCACCGGCAGAGGGGAAAGGAGCAGGGCCGTTGCCGTGTCGTTCTCTTCCTCGAAACGAAAAAGCAGGGAAAAAATCAGGACCACCCCGAAGGAGCTGCACAGCCAGAAGATGGCCATGGCCTGCTGGGCGGAAAAATGCTCGCCCGGAGCAGCCGAAAGGCTGAAGATGAATACCAGCAGGAGTCCGAGCAGCACCGCCTGCACCGGCCCCTGCCCCCCGGCGAAGGCCAGGCGCAGATCCTTGCGGGCGATGGCCAGTGAAGATGCGATCACGGTCCCTCCGGGGCGAACCCATGCGCCGGGCCGAAATAGCTCATACCGCGTCCACCAAGCGAAAGGACCGTGTCGGCACGGCCCAGATCCCGATCCAGGTCGTGGGATATCCAGACAATTCCCGCGCCCCTGGTCCTTGCGGCCTCCAATTCGGCGTGCAGCAACGCCTGGGACGTCGTATCGAGCCCCGTTGAAGGCTCATCCAGAAACACAAGCGCAGGCTCGACAAGAAGGACTCGCGCTAGGGACAGGCGCTGGGCCATGCCCCGCGAAAACGTGCCCGCCGACTCCAAGGCGAAGCCCTTGAGGCCGACCCGGTCCAAAAGGCCGAGCAGGGCCGCATCGCCAAGTCCGCGCCCGTAGACGCTGTTCCAGAATTCGAGATTGCCCAGGGCCGTAAGCGCCGGATAGACGAAGGTCTGATGCCCCATGAAGGCCATGGCCCGATCCTTGACCGTGCGCTCCACGGTGCCAGCCCGGGGCGGTGTCAGACCGGCCATGATCTTCAGGAGCGTGGTCTTGCCCGCGCCGTTGGATCCGGCCACGAGCATTATGCTGCCCGGCGCCAGTTCACAGGACACCCCCTTGAAGATCAGCCGGGAGCCAAAAAAATGGCTGACCCCGCGCAGGGTTAGCAGGGAACCTGAACTCATCATCGGCGCTCGATCTTTCTCCAGCACAAAAACGCGATCAGGCAGGACAGGGTGCCGCCGATCCAGATCCAGTTGACCAGCGGGTTGACGCTCACCTTCAGGCTGACCGCGCCCTCTTCGTTGAAACCGAGCAGCGTGGAGTATATTTCCTCGCCCAGAGACGGGATGACCGAGACTTCGGCAAAGGTCGACTGCTCGAAGTTGCGATACAGCCGCTTCTCAGGCGCCATGCTGCCCACGGTCTTGCCGCCCCGGGTCACGGTCAACAGGGCCGCGTGGGTGTCCATGGCCGGATTGTCGTGATCGTGGGTCAGTTCATGGAACATGACCTCGTAAGAGCCCACGGTCATGGACTGTCCCTTGGTCAGTACGGCCTCCGCCTCCACCTTGTAGGGCCCGGAAAAAGCCACGCCGACGACCATCAGCGCCACGCCCAGATGCACGCCGTAAGCGCCCAAAGACGGCAGGAAGGCCCGCGCACCTTTGTTACGGACAAAATACAGGGCAATGGAGACGATCATCATGAATCCCGAGGCGGCCGAAAAAAGAGCCAGCGGCTGCGAGTAGCCCATGACGAACATGATCACCGCCGATCCCGCACCGGCACCCAGAACCAGCCCCAGGGCCGCTTTGTCGCTGATCCCGCTTTTTTGCGAAAACCAAGGACAGATGGACATGATAAAGGCCAGCGCGGCAAAAAGCGGCAGGCAGACCTTGTTGTAGAAGCCGGCGTCAAGACCCACGGGATTGGCGCTCCACATGCTGCTCAGGACCGGCCAGAGCACGCCCAGAAAGACGATGCCGCCCATGCACAAAAAGAGCCAGGAAGCCAGGAAGAGCATGCCCGGACGACTGGCGAAGTCATCGATGTGCGCGGAGTCGTCCTTACGCTGGACCAGGCAGACATGGAGGGTCAGCAACAGCGTGGCGACCATGAATACCAGAAGCGGGATACCCATGCGGCTGCCGCCGAAGGCGTGCAGGGAATCGATCATGCCGCTGCGGACCACGAAGGTGGCGAAAAAGCAGAGCAGGAAGGTCAGGGCGACCATGAACACGTTGGTGCGCAGCAGCGATTTGCGAGTGCGGCCGACAATGGCGGTGTGGATGAAGGCGGTCCCGGCCAGCCAGGGGATGAGCGACGCGTTCTCGACCGGGTCCCAGGCCCAGTAGCCGCCCCAGCCAAGCTCCATGTAGGACCACCAGGCCCCAAGGATGATGCCCGAGGTCAGGAATATCCAGGCCACGATGTTCCAGTTGCGGCACAATTCAAGCCACTCGCGGCTGTTGCCCGAGAGGCGGGAGGCCAGGGCCAGGCAAAATGGGATGGTGTAGCCGGCATAGCCCAGGAAAAGAAGCGGGGGATGAAAGATCATGCCCGGATTCTGCAACAGCGGATTGAGCCCCCGGCCTTCCGCCGGGACTGGGTCGAGCTTCATGAAGGGGTTGCTCGGACCGGTCAGGGCGTAAAGGAAAAAGATCTCGATCAGGAAAAAGAGAATCCAGAAGAAAACCTTGGTCCTGTTGTCCAGTCGGGAATATCCGGGGGTGTAGATCATGCACCAGCCCATGACGGCCACGCACAGGTACCAGAACAGGAAGGATCCGTTCTGACCGGCCCAGAATGCCGTGACGGCATAGAAGAGCGGCAGGAATGTGTCGGTGTAATCCCGGACATAGATGTAGGAAAAATCGCGGACCACCAGAGCCTGCACCAGGACGGCGGAAACTGCCAGAACCACGATGGTCAGCAGGATCTGCCCCTTTTCAAGCAGGGCTACGGTGTCGAAATCGTCTTTGAGGGCCTTCATCCCGGCGGTCGCGGTCAAGCCCACGGCGGCCAGCATGCTCAAGAGTAGTGCGGTAAAACTGATGGCGTGCATGAAGCGGGGTATCCTCGTGGAGGTTCTGGTTGCAAAAGAGACTGAACGAACCGGGACTAGCCTGCAAATCCGGGGGGACGCATCTGGCCCTTGTCATTCTTTTCGTATTTGGATGGACATTTGGTCAGCAGCGTGGTGGCCTCGAACACCCGGGTGTCGGCCGTGAAGGAGCCTTCAAGGATGACCTCGACGCCGGGCTTGAACGTATCGGGCACGGCGCCCCGGTAATGGACGCGAATGGCCTTGCTCGGCTCGTCCTTGTCCAGGGCGAAAAAGGACACGCCCATGGCCGAAGGGTCATGATCCACGTCATGCTCCGCCACCATGCCGAAAAGCCTCGCCTGGGACAGCTTTTCCGCAGGCATGGCCAGCGCTTCGGAAACATTGAGAAAATAAACGGAATTTTGGGACAGGCCACTGAAGAGAAGATAGCCCACCCCGGCCCCAACGAGCAGGACTGCGGCGAGGTAGACCCATTTCTGATTTTTTGCGGTACTCATAAAGTCTCCGGTTTCATTGTGGCCCGGCTCCTAGCACGAACCGCCGCCACCTGTCACGACGCCTTGCGTGCCGTTTCGCACGCGCATATCCACAACCAGACCAGTTTCGTCAACAATTTCGTCGGACAAAATTTTTACCTCCGACGCTCCGCAAACCGGCGGTCCGAACCGATTCATTTCCTTTCTTGACCTTGCTGCGCTTACCGATCAAAAAAGCCCATCTTCGGCAAGGACAAATATGACAGACATTGACACCATACTCCTCGACCGCGACGGCACCCTGATTGAAGAGCGCCACTATCTGAGCGATCCCGCCCTGGTCGCGCTGATTCCCGGCGTGGTCGCCCCCATGCGCAGGCTGGCAGGGCTCGGCTGCCGCTTCTACCTGGCCAGCAACCAGAGCGGCATCGGACGCGGGCTGTTCAGCGAAGACGACTACCGCCGGGTGCACGCGCGCCTGCTGGCACTGCTGCTGGCCGAAGACATCGTCCTTGGCGGCGCCGCCCACTGCCCCCACTCTCCGGAGGACGAATGCGGATGCCGCAAGCCGCGAACCGGACTCTGGCAGGAACTGGCGGCGAACTTCGGTCTGTCTCCCCAAAAAACGGTCATGATCGGAGACAAGGTCGCCGACATCCGCTTCGGCCAGGCCATCGGCTGCGCCGAAACGGTGCTGGTCCTGACCGGCCATGGCCTTGACGCCGCCCGGAAGCTTGGCCTCGATGCGCCCGGAGCCCCGCTACAGCGCTGCGCCCTCGGACCGGGCCGGCCGACCTGGCTGGCAAGCGACCTTGGCCGCTACCTGGAGCATCTTGTGCAAAAAAAGGAACATGTGCATGCACATCGGATTTGACGCCAAGCGCTTCTTCCACAACCCCACCGGGCTCGGCAACTACGCCCGCAGCACCATCTTCGGGCTGGCGGAGCATTTTCCAGAGCACCGCTATACATTATATACGCAGCGTCTTTCCGGACCATTTTGCACATTGCCCGCCGGTCACGGCCTGCATGTGCAGGAAGCATGCCCGCTTGGGCGCATGTTTCCCGCCCTGTGGCGCAGCCTGGGCATCCCCCGCGCGGCGCGCAGTCATGAGCTGAACATCTACCACGGACTGTCCCACGAGCTTCCGCTGACCTCTTTCGGACCACGCACGCGCACCGTGGTCAGCATGCACGACCTGCTCTTCCTGACCCACCCGCACCTCTATCCCTGGATCGACCGCCAGCTCTACGCGCTCAAATACAGAAAAAGCTGCCAGCGCGCGGACATGATCGTGGCCATCAGCCAAAAGACCGCCGACGACGTGCACGAAATTTTCGAGATCCCCCGGGAGCGTATCCGTGTCGCCTACCAGAGCTGCTCTCCGGCCTTCTCCGTCACCAGAGGCCGGGAGGAGGCGGACAGGCTGCGCGGGATTCACGGCCTGCCCGAGCGCTACATCCTCTTTGTCGGCTCCCTCATCCCCCGCAAGGGCGCCCAGACGCTCATCTCCGCTCTGGCGCAACTGCCCCGGTCCGACCGGCCGGAGCTGGTCATCGTCGGCAAGGGCCCCATGGAAACGGCCCTGCGCGACCAGGCGCTGGCTTCGGGCCTTGGCGGCCAGGTCCATTTCCTGGGACAGGTCGCGGACGCGGATCTGCCCGGCCTGTACCAGCAGGCCGTGGCATTTGCCTATCCTTCGGTAGGCGAAGGCTTCGGCATCCCCATCCTTGAGGCACTGAACAGCAAAGTGCCGGTCATCACCTCCACCGGTTCCTGCTTTGCCGAACCCGGCGGCGACGCGGCCCTGTACACAACCCCGGGCGACGTGCCGGAACTGGCCCAGGCCCTGACAAGGGTCCTGCAGGACAGCGCCCTGCGGCAGGACATGATCGCCAGGGGCGAGCGCCACGCCCGGAATTTTCACATCTCGCGCACCTCGGCTGCCCTCATGCAGGTCTACGCCGACCTCTGCGCGCAAAGATAGGAGCCTCTCCCCCATGCCCCTGCCCTTCAGCAACCAGGAATGCCTGACCGTGCGCTTGAGCGCCCTTGGCGACGCCATTCTGACCACGGGAGTGCTCGCATACTGGCATGAACAGGCCGGATTGACCTTTCGAGTGCTGACCAAACCGGCCCTGGCTCCCGTCTTCGACAACCACCCGGCCGTGACCGGGATCATCGGTGTCCGTGAAGAAGACCTGCACGGCGCAAGCTGGATCAGGTTCTGCCGTGGGCTGGCCAAGGAATTTGGCCGACTGCCGCTCATCGACCTGCACGCCAACCTGCGTACCCTGCTGCTGCGCTCGTTCTGGCCAGGACCCACGCGCTCCTACCGCAAATTCTCCCTGGAGAGACGACTGTTTCTGGCCACCCGGCACCCCGTCTTCGCCACCAGGCTCCGCCGCCTCAATGTCCCCCAGCGCTACTGCATGGCTCTGGACCCAGAGGTCGTGGACGCGGATGCGCTGAAGCCCCGCATCTTCCTTGCCGAGAATGAAAAAGCCGTGGCCCGTGAAACGCTTTCACGTCTGGGATTGACCCGGCCCGTCGCCATCCATCCCTACGCCACCCACCCGGCCAAGACCCCGCGCCCCGAAGTGTGGCGAAATCTGATCCGGAACCTTAAAACCCAGGGAGAGCAGGTGCTCATCCTCGGCCGCCATGAGCACCCCCTGTATCCACAGGCTCCACATGACCTGACCAACGCCACCGATCTGCGCGCCACCTCGGCCCTGCTGTCCCTGTGCCGGGTCCTGGTCACCGGGGACTCCGGCCCCATGCATCTGGCCACGGCCGTAAACACGCCCGTCGTCGCACTGTTCGGACCGACCACAAAGGAATGGGGTTTCTACCCCTCAGGCCCACACGACGTTGTCCATCAAAGTCCCTGCCCCAAGGCTCCCTGCTCCCTGCACGGCCAGGATGCATGCTCGCTTGGCAACGCCTGCATGAAAGACGTCTCGGAGAAACTGATCCTGGATCTGCTTTCTTCCTTCCCGGCCTGAACCAACCCCGCCTTTTTGTTGACGCCGGTCCTTATTTTTAATAGGAACAATTATCAAAGTTTGACAGAGGTACCGACATGAAAGAACTATTGGGCAAAGACATGCGTCTGACCAATCAACGCAGGATCATCCTGGAAGAGCTCAAATCAGTGACCACCCACCCCACTGCCGACGAGATCTACGGCATGGTGCGCCAGAAGATGCCTCGCATCAGCCTGGGCACCGTGTATCGCAATCTTGAAGTGCTCAGTTCGCTAGGTCTGGTGCGCAAGCTGGAAAACGCGGCCGGACAGAAGCGTTTTGACGGTGACGTCTCCCCTCATCACCATATCCGTTGCGAAGCATGCGGAAAGGTGGGGGACATCTTCGACGCTCCAGACATCACGGGAATCGAGCAGGGACTTGGCACGGACTTCCAGATCACCGGCGTAAGCCTGGAATTTTCGGGGCTCTGCCCCCAGTGCCAGGCTGGAAAAAAGCTGGCGCAATAGTCCATTAGCGGCGAACATGTCTCAATTATCAAAATCACTGGAACACTCAGCCGTTCCGTGGTAAGTGTTCGGGTAAATTCACACCACGAACATGGAGGAAGAAATGGCTCAAAGACTCGAAGTGTACAAATGTGACCTGTGCGGCAATATCGTTGAAGTGATGCATGGCGGCGACGGAGCCCTGGTCTGCTGTGGTGAGGACATGAAGCTTCAGGTTGAGGGAACCGTGGATGCGGCCCGGGAAAAACATGTCCCCGTCATCCACAAAACCGCCACCGGCTACAAGGTCGTGGTCGGCGAAGTCGCCCACCCCATGATCGACGCTCATTATATAGAGTGGATCGAGCTTGTCGCCGACGGCAAGGTCTACCGTCAGTACCTGAGCCCCGGCCAGGCCCCTGAAGCCGAATTCTGCATCACCGCGGAAAAGGTCACGGCCCGCGAATATTGCAACCTGCACGGACACTGGAAAATCGAAAACTAAAAGGAGATACCCAGCATGGATAAATACGTTTGCACGCTCTGTGGCTATGTTTACGACCCGGCCGCCGGCGACCCGGACAACGGAGTCGCCCCCGGAACCAAGTTCGAAGACGTCCCTGATGATTGGACCTGTCCCATCTGCGGAGCCGGCAAGGAAGATTTCGCCAAGGAAGATTGATTTACCAAGGCCAGCCCGCGCGATCCGGGCTGGCCTTGTTTTTTTATACGCTCAACTCCCCGCCCCGGGCGGGGTCATCACGTTGTAAGGACAATCCCCAATGCCTGTCACCGAAATCAAGAAAGACATCTACTGGGTCGGAGTCGTGGACTGGAACATCCATGATTTCCACGGATACTCCAAGTCTCCCCAGGGAACGACATATAACGCGTATCTGGTCATCGACGACAAGATCACCCTTTTCGACTCCGTTCCGGCCAAATTTCAGATGGACCTGTACCACCAGATCCGGTCCATCATCCCGCTGGAAAAGATCGACTACATCGTCTGCAACCACATCGAACCCGACCACTCCGGGGCCATGCCCTTCCTGATGGAGAAGATCCAGCCCGAGAAAGTCTTCTGCTCCAAGATTGGGCATCGCATGCTCCTCGACCATTACCACCAACCCGACTGGCCCTACCATCCGGTCCAGACCGGCGACTCCATCAGCCTCGGCAAACGCACGGTGCAGTTCATAGAGACACGCATGCTGCACTGGCCGGACTCCATGTTCTCCTATATCCCCGAAGAGAAGCTGCTCATCTCCAACGACGCTTTCGGGCAGAACATCGCCTCCAGCGAACGCTTCGACGACGAAATCGATCTGGCCATGCTCATGGCAGAGGCCTCCCACTACTACTTCAACATCGTCCTGCCCTTTTCGCCCCGGGTCATCGCGGTGCTCGACGATGTGGCCAAGCTGGGCCTTGAGATCGACATGATCGCACCGGACCACGGCATCATCTGGCGCTCCAACGTGCCGCTGATCCTCCAGGCCTACCGCGACTACGCCGAGCAGAAGCCGAACAAGAAGGCCGTCATCGTCTTTGACACCATGTGGCATTCCACGGAGAAGATGGCCAAGGCCATCGCCGAAGGACTCATGGAAGAAGGGGTCGCGGTCAGGATCATGTACCTCAAACAGTACCACCACTCCGACGTCATGGGCGCCCTGGCCGATGCCACCGGCATCATCTGCGGCTCCCCGACCCACAACAACGGCATCATGCCGCTGATGGCGGACTTTCTGACCTACATGAAAGGCCTGAAGCCCCTTGGACGCGTCGGCGCGGCCTTCGCATCCTTCGGCTGGAGCGGCGAATCCCTGAACATCCTGACCGAGTGGCTCAAATCGGCCAAGATCGAGGTCGTCGAGCCCGGCGTGAAGTGCAAGAACGTGCCGGATCACGCCAAGCTGGCCGAGTGCAAGGAACTGGGACGCCAGGTCGGCAAGGCCATCGTGGCCAAAGTGGAAGCCGAGGCCTAAGACCCGCACCATGGCACGCAGCAGGGAAATAAAACGCCAAGTCCTGGACCTCCTGGCCACCGATGGCTGGGAGGCTGGGCTTGGCGGTCTCGCGGAACTCGGGCAGCAGGCCGTGGCGCCGCTTTTTTCGGCGCTGTGCAACCCTGCGCCGCTGGTCCGCTGGCGCGCGGTCACGGGGTTTGGAATCGTCATCGCGGCCCTGGCCGAGAAGACTCCGGAAAAGGCGCGCGTGGTCATGCGCCGCTTCATCTGGAGCCTCAACGACGAATCCGGAGGCATCGGCTGGGGCGCGCCGGAAGCCATGGCCGAAATCATGACCGCAAGCCCACTGATCGCTTCCGAATACCACAATCACCTCCTGGCCTACATCCACGAGGACCACTGCCGTCCGGACTGCTATCTGGAACACGCCCCCCTGCGCCGTGGGGCCGTCTGGGGCGTGGGACGGTTGGCGCAGGTCCGGCCAGACCTCGCGGCGAAGGCCGAGCCCGATCTACTCTGCGCCCTGGAAGACTGCGACACGGTCATCCGGGGCCTTGCGGCCTGGGCCTGCGGCCTGTTGGGCCTGACCGCGGCGCTGCCGAAACTTAAAGCCATGAGCCAGGACCAATCGGTCCTTGAATTGTACCGCGACCGCGAACTTCAGGAAGTGACCCTGGCCATCCTGGCTGAGGAAGCCGTCTGCCGGATCACGGGCCACGTACCCGCACAAAACTAAAGGAGACTCACTATGGATGTGCTCATGTTATCCAGGCTTCAGTTCGCCATGGCTACCATGTTTCATTTCATCTTCGTCCCGCTGACCCTGGGCCTGTCCATTCTGGTAGCCATCATGGAAACCAAATACGTACGGACCGGCGACGAGACGTACAAAAGGATGACCAAATTCTGGGGCAAACTCTTTGTCATCAATTTCGTGCTCGGCGTGGTCACGGGAATCACGCTCGAATTTCAGTTCGGCACCAACTGGTCCCGCTATTCCGAATACGTCGGAGACATTTTCGGGTCTCTTCTGGCCATCGAGGCCACCACATCCTTTTTTCTGGAATCGACATTTCTTGGTGCCTGGATCTTCGGCTGGAACATCCTGTCCCCCAAGATGCACGCGGCCTGTATCTGGCTGGTGGCCATCGCCTCCAACCTCTCGGCGGCCTGGATTCTCCTGGCCAACGCCTTCATGCAGAACCCCGTGGGCTATGTGCTCAGAAACGGACGCGCCGAACTGGACAATTTCTTCCACGTGCTCCTGAACCCCTTTGGCTGGCAGCAGTACGTACATACTCTGAGCGGCGCCTTCACCCTGGCCGGATTTTTCGTCATGGGCGTCTCCGCCTACCATCTGCTCAAAAAACAGAACATCGACTTCTTCACCCGCTCCTTCAAGATGGGCATGATCTTCGCCCTTGTCTTCTCGGTGCTGGTCGCGGTCCAGGGTCATCATCACGCCCAGGAAGTCGGCAAGATCCAGCCCGCCAAACTCGCGGCCATGGAATCCCTGTGGGAAACCCATGAAAACGCGCCCATGTATCTGCTGGTCGTGCCGGACGAGAAAAACGAGAAGAACGCCATCGAACTCTTCGGCATCCCCGGCGCCCTGTCCTTTCTGGCTCACGGTTCCTTCAACACTCCCGTCCAGGGCCTGAAGGACTGGCCGGCGGACGAGCGCCCGCCCGTCATGCTGACCTTTCTCTCCTTCAGGGTCATGGTCGGCCTCGGCACGCTCCTGCCCATCCTCTGCATCTGGGCCTTTCTGCGCCGCAACAAGCTGACCGAAACGCCGCGCCTACTCAAAGCCATGATCTTCGCCATCCCGCTCCCCTATCTCGCCATCGAGGCGGGCTGGGTAGTGGCCGAGGTGGGACGTCAACCCTGGATCGTCTACGGGCTCATGAAAACCGCCGACGCGGTCTCGCCCATCGTGACTTCCCAGGTGGCCTTCTCCCTGGTGGCGCTGACCCTGCTCTACGCGCTGCTGGGCGCAGTGGATATCTACCTGCTCTTCAAGTTCGCCAAGAAAGGCCCGGCCGAGGCGTAAACCGTTCGGATCACAAGGAGGATTGATACATGCTTGAAACCATATGGTTCCTACTCTGGGGTGTGCTCTGGGCTGTTTATTTCGTGCTGGACGGATACGATCTGGGCATCGGAACCCTTGTCCCGTTCCTCGGCAAATCCGACACGGACCGCAGGGTAATGTTCAACGCCATGGGTCCCTTCTGGGACGGCAACGAAGTCTGGCTGATCACCGCTGGCGGCGTGACTTTCGCCGCGTTTCCCAAGGCCTACGCGGTCATGTTCAGCGGCCTGTATACGCCGCTCATGCTGCTGCTCTTCGCCCTCATCGTCCGCGGCGTCTCCCTGGAGTTTAGGCACCAGGTCGACAGCCCGGCCTGGCGCAAGGTCTGGGACTGGGGCGCCACCATCGGCAGCTTCGTGCCCGCGCTGCTTCTGGGCGTGGCCTTCGCCAACATCTTCATGGGCCTGCCTCTTGATGAAAATGGCGTCTTCCAGGGCAACCTGCTGACGCTCCTGAATCCCTACGGCCTGGCCGGAGGAGTGCTCTTCGTGCTGCTCTTCGTCATGCACGGAGCCCTGTGGCTGACGATCAAAAGCGAAGGCGACCTGCATCAACGCGCAGCCAAACTGACCCGCAAGCTCTGGCCCGTGCTGGTGGCACTCATCGGTGTCTTCGTGGTCCTGACCGCCATCTACACCAACCTGCTGTCCAACTACCTGCTCAACCCGCTGATGCTCGTCCTGCTGGTGATTCCGGTCCTGGCGCTCGTTCTGCTGCGCCAGCAGATCGGCAAGGAGCAGTGGTGGACCGCCTGGGGGCTGTCCGCCGCCATCATCGCCGGCCTGACGCTCTTCGGCGTGGTCGGGCTGTACCCGGCGCTGCTGCCTTCGAGCATCTCCCCGGACTATTCCATCACCATCACCAACGCGGCCTCCAGCACCCTGACCCTGTCCATCATGCTGGGCGTGACGCTGGTCTTCATCCCCATCGTGGCGGCCTACCAGTTCTGGCTCTACCGGACCTTCGCCCACAAGGTCACGGAAAAGGAACTGGCCCAGGACGGTGCCTACTAGCGCCGGGGCCTGTGCGCAGCGACAACAAAAAAGGGTGGCCGAAATGGTCACCCTTTTTTTGTTGTTTCAAAACAATTTGTTACAACCTGAAATCATGCCGGATGGATTTCCGCCTTCGCGGGAATGACAGCCAGCGTGTATCTTGCGAAGCTCCGCCTCAAGCCGTCTTGCTGCGAACTTCGGATATGGATGGCATATATCGCCACCTCTCACGTCACCCCCTGGCCGACGCGGACCCCGTCAAAAACCGACCGTCCTAGAAGACCATGCTCGCGATCCAGCTTCCGGAGACAAAGACGCCGATGGTCGCGCCCAGGTTGGCGAAGATGACCACGAGCAAAATGCGGCTGACCGGATTGATCCAGAAGCCCTTCACCGTCATGACGCTCATAGGCAGGTCTTCGAGGTCCGAAACCGTGGGCTTCTTGACCCAGGCCTGGACAAGACCGGCCACCCAGCCTGCGGCGATGAGCGGATGCAGCGTGGTGATGGGCGCGGCCAGAAAGCTCGAAAGCACGGTCAGCGGATGCCCGAAAGCGGCAAGGGAACCAAGGGCCGCGCCGATGCCGGTCACCAGCACCCAGACGGAAATTGCGTCCATGGAGGCATCAGCGCCGCCACGGAAAAATCCGATGACCAGCAATGCGACGAAAAAACCGGGCAATCCCCACTTCCAGAACACGCCCCATCTGGAGGGTGGAGGGAGCTCTTCCAGCGGAGCCAGGTCGATCTCCTGGCCAAAATATTTCTGCATGCCCGGCACGTGACCGGCACCGACCACGGCCACGATATTCGTGCCCGGAGCCTTGCGGATTTTCTGCGCCAGATAGATGTCGCGCTCGTCGATGAGGCGCTCCTTGATCTGGGGAAAATTTTCCGCGAAAGAGCCCATGATGGCGGCCAGCTGATCCTTTTTCTTCAGGTCCTCGATAAGCTCCTTGTCCACGTCGTCGTCGACGAAGACGCTGGCCAGAAGCTGACTCAGGAGCTGGAATTTCTTCCAGAAGCCAAGAAAACCCCAGACGCGCTTCAAGGTGACCTGCACATCGCGATCGGCCAGGACCAGGGTGGCTCCGGTTTCCTGGGCCAGACGCACCCCTTCCATCATCTCCGCACCGGGCTGCACGCCCAGCTTGTCGCCGATCTTGCGGTAAAAGGCCTGCAGCACGAGCTGCACCATGAGGAAGACGGCCTTGCCTTCCTTGATGACCTTGTAGATATCCATCCGCTTCCAGTCGTCGCGGCGGGTCATGGCCTGGTGACGCGCCGGGCAGAGTTCAACGCAGATGGAATCGGGACGCACTATCTCCACGGTCCGGCGCACATCCTCGACACTTTCCAGGGAAACGTGGGCGGTTCCAACGAGAAAAAACCTTTTCTCGCCCTCTTCGACCACGGTCACGCTGTCGGGCAAATTTTCAAAATCCACGCTATACCTCACGGGCCCATGCCCTGTTTATTGTCAAGATCCGTTCCGTTATCCGCAGCCTCCCGGGAAAGCAAGCCCAGGCGGCTCCTGACACCCGACGGGCACATTTTCGCTTGTCAAATCAAAGTCCCTGAAGCATTCCGACCCAGACAACTCATCCGGAGCAGACATGTCTCAAAGCGATTTTGACCAAAATTTGCAACGCGCCCCTTACGCAACCATCTGGAATCTGGCCTGGCCCCAGGTGGTGATGATGTTCTTCCATTTCCTGATCGGCTTTGTCGACGTGTGGGTGGCCGGACGGATCGGTCGCGAGACCCAAGCCTGCGTGGGCGTCATGAGCCAGGCCATGTTTTTTTTCATGGTCGTGGCCATTGCGCTGGCCAATGGTGGTGTGGCGGCCATAAGCCAGAGCTCCGGAGCGGGGCTCCCACGCCGCGTCAAACGTTTTGTGGGGCTTGGAGTGGGACTCGGATTTGTCACGGGACTGGTCATTCTGGCCTTCGGGCTCTGGTTCGACGAACGCTTCCTGCTCCTGCTGCAGATCCCGGTCGAGGTCAGGCCCATCGCCGAGTATCTGCTGCAAGTCAGTCTCTACATTCTGCCGGCCTACTACCTGTTCACCATCAGCAACGCCTTTTTTCGGGCCCAGAAAATAGTGACCCTGCCCCTTTACTCCATGATCCTGGTCACGGGAGTAAACACACTGCTCGACCTGGGCCTTGGACTCGGCATGTGGGGGCTGCCCAACCTCGGATACAAGGGCATCGCCTGGGCGACATTCGCCTCCATCCTGTGCGGCACCGTCTATAATTTTGTCATGATGTTCCGCTGCGGCCTGCTCTCCCGGCAAAGTCTGGCCCCATGGCGCTGGGTCCGGCTGGCTCTGCCCTATCTGGTCAAGGTGGCCTGGCCGGCGGGGCTCATGCAACTGGTCTGGCACTCGGCCTACATGGTGCTCTATGCCATCACGGCCAGTCTTCCCTTTGACAACGTCGTCGCCATGGCGGGCATGAGCGCCGGTATCCGCATCGAGGCCCTGCTCTTTCTGCCCGGCATCGCCTTCAACTTCACCGCGTCCATCCTGGTCGGCCACTACCTTGGCCAGGGGCGAAAGGATGAAGCCAAGCGCATCGGCTACAAGATCATGCTCGTGGGCGTGATCGCCATGAGCGTCATCACCGGCCTTCTGTGGCTGGTCATCGAGCCGGTCATCGCCTTTGTCGCGCCGGACCTGCAGGTGCAGGAAGAAGCCATACGCTATCTGGCCTGGAACATGGCCGCCACACCGCCGCTGCTGGCCGCCATGATCCTGGGCGGAGCCTTCACCGGCGCGGGTGCGACCATCTACCAAGCCGTCATTTTCGGCACGGCAGCGTGGCTGGTGCGCCTGCCGCTCGCGTACCTGCTGGGGCATGTGGTTTTTCAGTCCGCCAACGGCGTATGGATGGCCATGTTCGCGTCCGTCCTGGTTCAGAGCTCCACCGCCCTTTATTTCTATCATTACAAGGATTGGTATAAATTCACTCTGCGCAAAGACAGGAGAACCGCTTGAAATCCCTGCCCGGCCACTATCTCGGGTCCGTCGCCAACTACGCGGCTGACACCCCCTGGGACCTGGAATACTCCCTGGTGCTCGACGCCCTGGGGCACTACCAGTTCTTTTCACGCGACGGTGAAGGACTGATCCGCCAGCGCAACGCCGGCACCTCCGGCCGGGCATTCGCCCAGTTCGCGGTGCAAAACGGCTTTGACGTGGAGGAATTGTTGCGCGACCTGAGCTACATCGACAGCGGATTTGCCGCCGACTTCAAAAACTTCATCGCGAGCCGCAACGCAACAGACTGAAATCGTAGACAAAAATACGACAGCGACCCAGCCGGCAAAATCCAGGACCTGCCATAAAATAAATCCCCATCCACCAATCGACGCCCCACCGCATTGTAGGGGCGAAAAATTTTTCGCCCTCCCTGGCGCGCCGCGTCACCCGACCAACCACACCACCCCATGCCCAGACCCGCCACCGCTTAACCGTCCAAGAGCCCAAGAAAGAATTGACGGTCATCACCGCCCTGTATATTTGAAAAACCTCCCTGCCCGGGTGGTGGAAGTGGTAGACGCCAGGGATTTAAAATCCCTTGACCTTCGGGTCGTGCCGGTTCAAGTCCGGCCCTGGGCACCAATAAAAAAACAAGGACTTGCAGCCATATCGCCGCAAGTCCTTTTCTTTTGCCATCTTCAAGAGGCTAAACAGATTTAAGCGCCCGGAATCTCGAGAAATTCTTAACGTGCAAAAGCAGCAGATGCGCGAGGAGCGCAAGCGGCTTTTCTACCAGCTGCGCACCGCGCCGGTATCGACATGCACAAAGCCGTCCTGCGGGTAGAAGCCCACTCCGCCCTTGCGGGAAGCCTTTGCGGCATCGCGCAGATCGACGAGGGACACATCCGCCAGGCGCAGGTCAAGGGCCTTGCCATCCATGTGCAGGCTGCGCTTGGCGACGCCGCCGCCCCCTTTCCTGCGCAATTTCGTGTTGGTGGCAGGACACCGGTAGCCGGAGACGATCTCAAAGGGCTCAGTGCTACCCAGTGTCAGCTTGAGCTTGTACAGAAGATCAAAAAGCTTGGGGTCCATCCGCCCGATCTGTCCTGTGTAGTGGTCGCGCAGGAAACGATTGAGCGTTTTCAAGGCGCCTGGAACATACTGATTTCCGCTGGAGTAGACGATGTGCAGCTTCTCGCCTGTGTGCGTATGCGCAAAGGTCAAGCTGCGTGCCCCGGGCTTGGACGCAAAGGCCGAAGGGGCGATGGACAGGGCGACACCGGCTACGGCCAGATTGGCCATGCTGCAAAGAAAATGACGACGTGATTGTTTCATGTAATATTGATCATTGGCTGGCTTGAACAGACCTGCGCAAGGCCTGATCGAGAAGTTTGTCTTGGCCGTATATGTCCTGGAAAAAATGGACGCGACCATCGTTTTTGACCTGTACCGTGTTGTAGGCCAGCACGACCTGAGGAGGTTCACGCAAACGAAGCGTGGTGGAAACGCCTGAACTCATCGCTTCGCGAATGCGCTCCTCGCCCCAGACCTGATCGTGCTGCAGGACAAATTTCGCCAGCCCTACCGGGTCTTCCACGCGAATGCAACCGTGGCTCAAATCCCGCCGCTGCTTTTCGAAAAGATGCGTGGTCGGCGTATGGTGCAAGAAGATGCTGTCTTTGTTGGGAAATATGAATTTGATGTCACCCAATGCATTTTTGGGCCCAGGCCGCTGACGAATCCGCATCTGCCCTATGCGTACGGCCTCCAAATCATCCATGGATAGCGTCGTGATGATTCGCCCGTCGGTAGCGACGAATTCAAACCCCTGCCGCGTGAAATAACTTGGATCGCGCAAAATCTTTGGAACGACCTCTGACCGTGCGATGGACAGGGGGACATTCCAATAGGGACTGAACTCGATGAACCGCATCCGGCCGTCAAAGAGCGGCGTGCGCGTGTCCAGGGCGCTGCCGATGATGACCCGCATCGATGTCTGAACGTCGATCGTGCCGTTCTCCACCTCGTAGGCCTCAAGGATGTGCTCCGGAATATTCACGGCGATCATGCGCGGTGCATGCAGAAGCGGAGTCCAGCGCAGCCTCTCCATGGACAGCTCGATCTGCCGCACGCGGGCGGAAGGACTAACCGCAAGCTGCGCAAGCGTCTTGCGGCCGATGACGCCGTCCGGCTCCAACCCATGACGGACCTGAAAATCCATGATGCCTTTCACAATGTGCCCTTCATAGCGCTCGGTCACGATCGTCTCGCGCGGCAGGTCGCCAAGGGCGATGAGGCGCAGCGTGACCAGCGGCATCCCGGCATGGATATCCCCGATTTCCAGCTTGCCGTTGGGCAGGGGAGGTAGCGGCGACTGCCACAGTTTGCTGAAAACCGGATCAGCCGCCAGTCCGCGATAGTGTGCCAGGACCTGGCGCAAGCGGTCATAAAGCGGCACCTGCGGAGCGGCCTCGGCCACGGCTTCGCGCAAGCGCATGGCCCGCACCGCCCGCCGCAGATGGACCGCCGGATCAAAACTGTCGGGGGCATTGGGAGTGAAATTTTCCTGAATTTGACGGGGATCGACCTGGCCGAAATGCAGGTCGTTGAAGTAGCGGAGCATGGCGTCCGTCAAATCCTGCTCAAGGCGCATGATGACGCCTGGCGGCAGCGCCTCGACTCCCTGGGCTGCCGCCAGCGCCCGGGCAAGGGAGTCCGCGCCGTATTTTCGGGGCGAGAGCCCCTCCTCGGCGGCATCCGCCAGGATGGCGACCGCCTCCAGCGCCTGAGCGACTGGTCGGCCGTCCTGGAACCAGAGCGGGCTGTCTTCGGCAAGAGCCGCTGTTCCAGGGAAATTCGCAAATAAAACCAGGCCCATCAACAGGATGGACACTACACGCCGACTCTTTTTTGCTCCGGCATGAAGGCATGCGGTACAAGAACGGTTGCAACAGCTCAAATCGAATCTCTCCATGGACAGTTGTAAAAAATCAATTCCGAATGACGAGAATCCATCCCGGACCGCGATCAGAAATTCATCGTGGGCTTCGCAGCAACACGAACCAATCCGGAAAACCGGGACCGAACCTTTGAAAAACGTCACCGGAGCGCACGGTATTGCCAAAAAAAACATTCCGGCCAAGAGCTCGCAAACGAAAACGCCGCTCAAGTTCCATTGTGCACAGGAACATGAGCGGCGTTATAGTGTTCTGCGTTCAGTAGTTCAAGATGAAAGAAGCGAAGATCCTAGTTTACCGAAGCCTTGAACTCGTCGCGCCTGTTCTTGGCCCAGGCCTCTTCGTTGGAGCCGGGCACGGCAGGATATTCTTCGCCGTAACTGATGATCGTCAACCGGCCGGACTCGATCCCCATGAGGACCAGATATTCATAGGCAGCCCTGGCCCGACGTTCGCCAAGAGCCATGTTGTACTCGTTCGTGCCGCGTTCGTCGCAGTGCCCTTCGATAAGCAGGGCCAGGGACGGATGCGCCTTCAACAACTCGGCCTTCTCCGCCAGAATCTGGCGGGACAGATCCGTCAGTTCGCTTCTGTCGAAGGCGAAATGGATCCGGTCGGCACCGATCTTGTCGATGGCCTGACGCCTGAGCTCCGCCAGACGCTGCGCTTCGAGCTGCTCGGCACTCAAACCACCCATGTCCGTGCTCGAACCGGCGGCCGAGGTACCTGCGGGAGTGGAGCTCACTTTCTTGGAACAACCGCCGGCCATGACGAGGCTGAAGGCCAGAACGATCAGCACGATCACGCTAGATTTTTTCATGAAATCCCCCTGTGGTGAAGATGTTGAAGATTATTCGCATCCATTTTTTCATGGATTCCTAACGTATTTTCAAGACAAAGTGTAGCGTAATTCCTTCAAGTGCTTCGCTGACTCCTGAAATTCACACACAAGCCCGTGCATCAGCGTGGAAAATCCGGACCACCGGCGTACGAGAATGCGAAAATCCGTCAATTCGGCGACAACCCGTTGACCTTTGTCTCTCGAAGGTTAAAAAGAATTTCCAAATGTTTCGACATGATCGCTTGATAAAATCCATTTCGGGCATACTTTCAAACCATTTTTGGGCGCCTTCGTGAAGCATCCGCAATCCGGTCATACACGGCTTCCGGCCTTGCAATGTTTACCAGCTGTGCTAATTTTAGACCATGAAATCGACCTGATAGGTACGTCAACCATCTGCCAGGAGGTAGAGAAATGAGCATGTTTTCCAAAATCCTCTGTCCCGTGGATTTTTCCGAATCCAGTGCGGCCATCGCCAAGACGGCCCGGGAATTCGCCATCAAATTCGATGCCGATGTCCTTGTGGTGTATGTCGCGCCGTCGATGATCCAGTATGAGATCTTCGACCTGCCTGCCGCCTCGCTGCCGCAGCTTGTCGGAGACATCGTCACCGGGGCGGAAAAAACCATGACTGAATTCGTGGACAAGCATTTCTCCGATGTCCGGGCAACGGGCAAAGTGGTCAGCGGAGACGCAGCCGAAGCCATCGTCAATCTGGCCCAGGCGGAAAAAGCGGACATCATCATCATGTCCACGCATGGCCGTCAGGGCCTGAACCGCCTTCTTTTCGGCTCCGTGGCCGAAAAAGTCGTCAAGACATCGGCCGTGCCCGTCATGACCATCCGCCCGCAATAAACCGTCTTCCCGCGGCCCGATCCGGGCCGCGGGATCTGCCATGATAGCCAGATTTCATTCCTTGAGGTGCCGATGCGGAACGGCATGTTCCGTCGTCGCCTACGCCCTGACCATGATCTGCGTGGCATGGATCGTGTTGCGCGGCGCGGAGAGCATGGGCTACAATTGGCAGTGGTACCGGGTTCCGCGCTTCATCCTGCTCCCGGACGGCAGCCCTGGCCCTCTGCTGCAGGGCGCGGGCATCACCCTGCTTGTCTCGGGGCTTGGCCTTGTCGGCGCGGCCGTCCTCGCGCTGGGCACCGCTCTGCTCAGGCTGTCGAACTCCGTGGTCGGCCAGGCCATGGCCCGGGGATATCTGGAACTGATCCGCAACACACCGCTCCTGGTCCAGATCTTCTTCATCTATTTCGTCCTGGCTCCGGCCGTGGATCTTGGCAGGATGTCCTCGGCCGTGCTTGCGCTGTCCCTGTTCGAGGGCGCCTACGCCTCGGAAATCATCCGGGCAGGCATTCTGGCCATCCCACGCGGGCAATGGGAAGGAGCGCTCAGCCTGGGCATGAAAAAGCCGAGCATCTACATGCAGGTCATCCTGCCCCAGGCCCTGCGCAACGTCCTCCCGCCCCTGACCAGCCAGGGTGTCTCGCTCATCAAGGACTCGGCCCTGGTCTCGACCATCGCCATCTACGACCTGACCATGCACGGCCAGGCCATCATCGCGGAGACATTTCTGAGCTTCGAAATCTGGACCGTGGTGGCGGCCATCTATCTTGTCTTCACGGTCACGCTGTCGTCGCTGGCCAGACTGCTGGAGCAACACTCATCATCACCACATTTGGAGGATTCATGCACAAAATAACCGCGATTTTAATCCTGTGTCTCAGTCTTTGCGCCAGCCTCATGCCCGTGGAAAGCTCGGCCGCTGAAAAAGGCGTGCTCGATCAGGTCATGGAGAGAGGCGTGCTGCGCGTGGGTTTCGACACGTTCGTGCCCTGGGCCATGAAGGACAAGAACGGAGAATACATCGGCTTCGAGATCGATGTGGCAAGGCGCGTGGCTGCAGACATGGGCGTGGAGATCGAGTTCGTGCCCACCAAATGGTCGGGCATCATTCCGGCCCTTTTGACCGGCAAATTCGATGTCATCATCGGCGGCATGGGCATCCAGCCGGCCCGCAATCTCAAGGTCAACTTCAGCAGCCCGTACGAATTCTCCGGCATGTCCCTGGTCGCGAGTATCGAGGCGGCGCCGAACCTGTCCTCCCTGGACGATTTCAACAAACCCGAGATCATCCTGTCCGCGAAAACCGGCGCCACCTCCGTGGCCGCGGCCAAGAAACACATGCCGAAGGCCACGGTGCGGATGTTCGACGACGAGGCCCAGGCCCTGCAGGAAGTCCTGAACGGCAGGGCGCACGCCATGGTCGCATCGGCCCCCTTTCCTGAGCAGCAGGCCATCCGCAACAAGGACAAGCTCTATCTGCCGTTGCAGGGTGAAACATTCACCAAGGAGCCCATCGGCTTCGCTATACGCAAGGGTGATCACGACTTCCTGAACTTCCTGAACAACTGGGTGCTTGTGGCCGGAGCCGAGGGCTGGCTGGCCGAGAGATATGCATACTGGTTCAAGACCATGGATTGGGAAGCCCAGATCAAGTGAGCCCCGCAACGCGCCAGACCCCGGGGATCGGACTCCGGGCAGGACGTGGCCCAAGGCCGCCCCTGACGAAACTCGACGCCGTCCTGCTCATTTTCCTGGCAGCCTGCGCGGGGTACGTTGTCTGGCGCGTCAGCGCCCAGAACGGAAAACCATGGGAGTGGGGAGTGCTCGGCCAATATCTGGTGCGAGCGGACGGACGCCCGGGTCTGCTGCTGCAAGGCCTCTTCACCACCATCCGCCTGACCTGCTGGTCCGCGCTCATCGCCCTGTTCCTGGGCGTCTGGGCCGGGCTGGCACGCACCAGTCCCAGTCTTTACCTGCGGCTTGTAGGCAGCACCTATGTCGAACTGTGCCGCAACCTGCCGCCCCTGGTGCTCATTTTTCTGTGTTATTTTTTCCTAGCCGATCAGATCGCCCCGGCCATCGGCCTGCAGGACGCGCTGCGCACGGCTCCGGACGGAGTCAAGGCCGTGGCCGGAGTGTTGATCGGCCGCCTGGATCAGGTTGACGCCTTTGTCACGGCAGCCTTCACCCTTGGACTCTACGAAGGGGCATATGTCGCTGAAATCGTTCGCGGAGGGATTCGGTCGGTGGACGCCGGACAATGGGAGGCAGGCCGTGCGCAGGGGTTCCCGCGCCTTGGGCTCATGGTCTACATCATCATGCCCCAGGCCGTGCGCAACATGATCCCCCCGCTGGCCGGCCAGATCATCTCCACGATCAAGGATTCGGCCATCGTCTCGGTCATCTCCATCCAGGAACTGACCTTCCAGGGCATGCAGCTCATGGCCACGACCTATCTGACCATGGAAGTCTGGACCTGCGTGGCGCTGCTGTACTTCGTACTGACCTTCTCCTGCTCCATGGGCGCGGCCCGCCTGGAACATCTACTGCGCCGCAGGTACACAGTCTAGGCGGCAGTCCAGAACTCGCTCCGGATGTGTAACTCCCGAACAAGTCCCATCAGACTGGCTTCATTGGTCCACGGACGGATCGAACTCAACGCCCGGCGGCCGTCCAGAACGCGTCCTGAACGGTCGCCTAGAATTCGCAGCTAATGCCGGCGTAGTAGCCACGCCCGTATTCGCTGCGCGGTAGTTCCCCCCCCCCACCAAGTTCGGAAACACCTGTATGCCCGTCGGAGGCAAACACGTTGAATATGTCCAGCAGCAGACTGATCGTGAGCAACTCTTCCTTGACCACATCAAGCGCCAGCGAAACGTCCGTCACCAGGCCTCCGGATATGATCCCCGCCTTGTAGGCATCGTGATACAGCCCCTCCTCATCAAGCCACTTGGAGCTTGAAGTCGTGGATTTCTTCTCCACGGTACCAAAGGGGGTTTCAGCAGCGGTGCGCTGGTCATTCATCAGGCCGCTGGTTGAATCGCGCCAGCGAGAGACGCAATTGATCCTGAACCTGTCATCGTAAAAGCTGCCCAGCCAGGACAGCGTGACAACAGCGGGGGAATTGTAGTCGTTGGGAGGCAGTTGGCTGCGATCAATGAGCTCGCCTTCAAAGTAGACCCTGTCGTAATCGTAGTCGCCATCCTTGTACTCGTCGATCTCGCTGTCAAAGGCGCCGTTGAAGGTCTGGGACCAGGACTTGGTCACGCCAAGGGAGATCGCATGAGTTCCGAAGCGTGCGGTTTCGAAAGATCGCATCAAGGACAGGGTAATGCCGTCGTAAGTGCTCTTGCCGTCGTTGGTCAGTTCATAAACGCCCTTTTCCCTGGCCTTGCTGATAATCTGCTCCCGGTGATCCCGGTGCACGAACTCCAGGCCATATTCAAATCCCGCCACGTCCCCGAGAATCCCTCCCATGAGCTCGTCGGAATACGGAGTCTCTAGGCCCTTGGCCTGGTAGCTGTTGTCGGTGCCTACCTGGATGGGAGGCAAAATGTCAGGATTTGTATTGTACTTGATCATCCTTGTCAGGGACGGCCGATGCCGGTCAAATGCGTAGGCGCGCAGCTGCCCGCCATAGTACCTGTTGACCCCGGCCACCAGCCGCAACGCGCCATCCCCCATGGTGTCCAACTCCATCTTGAGACGTGTGGCGACATCGGTATTGAAGGAAAAATCGTCATGATCGATGCGCAATCCGGGCGTAAGCGTAAATCGCCCCCACTGGACCTCGGCCTGGCCGTACCAACCCAGCGTGTTCAGGGTTTTGGTCTGATCGCTCTCGGGATAGGTCGTGAACACGCGGGTCCATTTTCCGCTGGAGGGCATCGTCACGATTTCCAGACGGGCCTCCTCGTTCCATATATTCGTGGTCACGTTGCTCAGATCCAGGCCCGAAGAAAGCCGCCACACCAGAACGCCGGTCTCGAACTCCGCAAGGTCGAAATCAATACCGGCATCAATGCTGCGGTTGGTGACCTCGGCGTCCCCAAGTCCACCCCGGAAATATTTCTCCTCGTCGGGCACCCCGGTCCCGGAATACATCTCACGCAGATTGTTTTTGGAATCCCTGCTGTACCCGTTTCGCGAGTAGGCCGCCTTGCCCGTCAACTCGCCCCATGACCCACCGACAGTCGCAGAGCCGGCCAATCTGTACGCCTTGTTCTGCGTTTTCCAGTCACTGTCGTCGTACTGCGTCTTCCATCGCTCTTCGGCATATGGCGCGTATGTCGCGTCCAGGGTCAGCTTCAGGTCCGCACCGGGAATGATCAACAGTTTTGCGAAAAAATTCTCGCTGCTCCGCTTTTGATCATCGTCATAAGTAGAGTCGTCGGGATTATCCCTCTTCAAGGGAATGACCGAGCGCCTTTGCGACGCCGCTACCAAAAGAGCGGTATTTTCCGAAAGAGGCCCGTCCGCGCTGGCGCTCAAGGCGTAGGATCGAAAACGGGGCTGATTGGCGGACGACGTCGACTCTTCGTCCGCACCTCTCAAATCAAACCACTCACTGCGGGTATGGCCGCCCGAAAAGACGGCGTGCCAACGATCCAGACGCGGATCAACCAATTCGGCATCCACGACGCCGCCCACGAAGTGCCCGTACTTGGCCGGCACGTTGCTGGAGTAAACAGTTACCGTGTCCACGAGCCTGCTGTCATAGAAAATTGTCTGATCCGCACCATTGACGTGCAAATCACTGGGGCCGACGGCATCCCCATCCGCATCCAGGCCGTTAGGATTGAGCGTATTGCTGACGCTCATGCCGTCGATGAGAAAATTGTTTTCGTAGGGCTTGGCCCCTGCGATGGAGATACGAGGCGGACGGATCTCTCCGCCCGTGAGGCTTGAGGTCTCTTCGTTGGAAAATTGAACGTTGGAAAAGCCCTTGATGGCCTCGGTGATGGAGCCCGTACGGGAAGGAAGGGATTGCAGTTCGTCTCCACCGATCGTCGCCTTGCCGGGCAAATGTCTCTCTCCCAGCACTTTCACCGGATCGAAGCGATAAATCAGATCGTCCTGATCAATCAGGAGGTCTGGCCACTGGGTGGCCGATTCGTTGAAAATATCCGTTGTGGCATTGCCCGGGTCGGTTTCGTTGCTTCCTGGATGTAAGTTGTCCCCCCCTTCACCTGACATGGAGCCTTGGGGCACCAGCAAAAAAGCTCCGTCCGTGGAGTTTTCCGCCCAGCCGCGCCCATACATCAGTAAGAACAACAGAAAAAAAAGAGAGAGTACGCCTCTCCTTTTTTTTCCCTGCTTTTTTTGAAGTATGATGGTTGCTCTTTTTTCCGACAAATGCCACGCACCTGGTGAACAGTAAGTACTCAGCGCCAACTTCTATTTGTAAAGTATGTATTACAAAACATCAAGCACTCCATGCGAACTCTGATTATCATACTCACATTGTTGCTCCTTCCGCAGCAAACCCTTGCCGTCCAGGACATTCCCCTTGATGTCAGCAAGTTGGACATTTCCCTGGAGCGCAACAGCCACAACAGCGTCATCGCCACCGCCCAGGATTCCCAAGGCTACATCTGGCTGGCCTCCATCCGGGGACTGCACGTGTATGACGGACGGTCGATCCGTCCCGTGCTTGGTGATGTATTACAGGGAAAGAACGTCCGAGACCTGCGCATAGACGACGATGACATCCTGTGGGTGGGCACCAATTCAGGCGTGCTTGCCTACTCCCTGGCGTCAAAGACCCCCCGCTGGTACACGACAAGCGAGACTCCAGCCGGACTCTCCACCGCGACCGTCTTCATCCTCCACGAAGATCAGAAGGGCTTCCTCTGGGCAGGAACCGGCAATGGAGGACTGCATCGGTACGAGCCGTCCTTCGACAAATTCGAAAGCGTCGAGATTATTCCTCCGAACCCGGAAAAATCCTGGACGGTTTTCGATATCGCCGAAAATGCCCAGCGGGACATGTGGCTGGGCACGGGGCAGGGTGTGCTTCGGTTGACAGGCACCAGGGGACCGGCCACGGCCATCCCCCTGCCTTCGGGCGCACCCTACTCCGCCAAAAAACTCACCTTCGACGGCGCGGGCAACCTCTGGGTCGGCGTTGCGGGCAAAGGTTTGTGGATCCTGCCGGCACACGCACCGAAGCAGGAACTCGTTGCGGTGAACGAACTCACCGAAGAGCGCATTCTCGATCTCTACACCGACAGCAACGGCGATGTATGGATTTCCACCGCGCGGGGCCTGTTCCGCTACGCTTTCCGGCAGGGCAGAATTTTTCACCACCCCTTCCACATACTCGATTCGCGCGGCAAGGTGCCGCTTTACATCGCGAGCATCCATGAAACAAAAACCGGGACGCTTTGGATCGGGACATACAATCATGGGGTGCTGCACCGGCCAGCCTATCCCGGCGCCAAATTGCTCGAACTCAGGATCAGGGGGCAACGCGAACCGTTGATCAACACCAATGCCATCTGCACGGTGAGCCCTGTGGACTCCCGCATCTATGTCGCGCTCAAGGACGGCGGACTGTATCGCTCCTTGCCGCTGGATTCCGACCAACTCTCCTTGTCGACCAGCCTTGAAATCGAACCATTTCTCGATACGCCACGAATCCGATCCCTGGTCTGGGGCTCCGACAATTCCCTGTTCTGCGGCACCCAGAACGCCCTCCTGCGCATCACCCCCGACGGCAAAACGGAACAAACGCAGCTCGTTTTCGATGACACCGATCCTGCGCTGCCGAACAGCTACATCCGCCACATCGTACCCATGAACGACGGGAGAATATGGGTCTCCAACACTGCCGAGCTGTACTCCTGGAAACCCGGCGATCCAAGCGTGCGCAAAGAGATGTCCTTTTCCCCGCAGCCGGGAGGTTCGTTTCTCATGAAATCCGGCGCCGAACTCTGGGTCGGGCATTTGAGCTCGATCCACAGGATCGATACCCACTCCGGGCATACCATCCAGTATTCCCTGCCGGAACCAGCAAAAGAGGGAGAGGTTCAAAGCGTCAAATGCATGCTCAAAACCGGCCCCGAGGAACTGCTCATCGGGACGACGAGACAGTTGCTCCGCTACGACCTGAAATCAGGGCTGGCCACACCCGTGCACACGATTGAAAATGCGCCCATTCCAAGCGTTCTGTCGCTCTGGGACGACAACGGACACGGCATCTGGATGCATACCCAATCAAAAATCCATCACCTCCCGGCCGGATCAAACCAGGCGCTGGGGATGGCCATCGGCGCGGGGCATCCCGCTTCCAGTATCACCGCTGCTCCCGTTGTCCTGGACCAGATGCTCGTCTACGGACATTCCGACGGATTGCTGCTCATTGATCCGCAAAAACTCATCTCCAGGCCCCCCACGCGCCCCAAAATATCCGATGTGCGCATTTTCGAGCGCAAGGTGTCTCCCACCCCTTTGGGTCGGATGCCCAAGGCTCTTGAACTTGATCATCTTCAGAACTTTCTGACCTTTTCCTTCGCCATTCCTGAAGTCAGTCACCTCAGCACACCCAGGTTTGTCTACAAACTCGAAGGCGTTGATTCCGCCTGGACCGACGCAGGAAGGCAGTCGTCGGTCAGCTACGCGCATCTGCAACCGGGGCGCTATGTGTTCAAGCTCAAAGACGGGTTCAACGGTTCCGTCACCGAGTCCATAAGCGTCACCATCTCTCCGCCCTGGTGGATGACTCCGTGGGCCAAGACCGGCTACGCGCTGCTTCTTGTGGCCACATTCCTGGTCTCTTCGCTCTTTTTTGCCCGCTTGCAAACCACGCGCATCCGCAAGGAAATGCTCGAAAACCTAGTCATGCAGGACCCGCTGACGGGCGTGCCCAACAGGCGCAAATTCCAGGAAGTGCTCGTAGCCGAGAAAAGCCGCTGCAAACGCAGCAACCACCAGATCTCGGTGCTCATGATCGACATTGATTATTTCAAGGGATTCAACGATCGCTTCGGTCATCAGGCTGGCGACTTGGCCTTGCGCAGCGTCGCTCAAACCTTGAACGTCACGCTCAAGCGGCCGGAGGATTTCGTGGCCAGATATGGCGGGGAAGAATTCGTGGTGGTATTGCCCAGCACCAATCGCAGTGGGGCGGAGCGGGTGGCTCAAAAAATTCAGCAGGCCCTATTCCTGGCCAACATTCCCTATCCGGGCTCACCGCTTTCGGACAGAATCACGGTAAGTCTGGGCATTTCGACATTCAGCCCGCAAACCGACCTGCACATCGATTCGGGACTCTTTTCAGCGGATCAGGCCCTCTATCAGGCCAAACGTAACGGGCGGAACTGCTTCTTCTACAAGGATCACTGTCTGGCCTTAACTCCCGTGCGGCAATGACAGGAAGCGGTCCATCCCGCAAATCCCGCACTCGCTGCAACCGGACTCGGGGCATGGAGGAGTGATCATTCCGTGCTTGTATTTGGTCCACTCCGAATACAGAAATTTCCTTGAAACCCCTATGTCCAGACGCTCCCAGGGAAACACGCTGTCCCGGTCAAGCGGACGGGCAAGCACCTGCCGCACCATCCCGTCGAATTCCTTCACGGCCTCGCCAAGTCCTATTTCGGCCGCCCGTTCCAGACAGGGAAAAATTTCTTCCCCGCCCCTGGCCAGAAACATCTGTATCCGGGCCTGACCGGGGTTCTCTCCCGCAAAACGCATGCCCTTGAAGCGTCCGATAGCGCCCTTGAAGCGCTTCATGGCCTTCTTGAACCAGCCCTCTTCCGGGATGTCCGCCCATTGCAGGGGAGTCCAGGCCTTGGGCACAAGACAGCTGACCGACAGGGAGACAAGCTCGACCCCCTTCTTGCGGTTGCCCTGCCCCATCTTCCTGGCCTCATCGATGCGGCCCAGAAAGGACTCGAATTCGGCCCAGTCCTCTTCACTCTCATCCGGCCAGCCCGTGATCATGTACAGTTTCAAGGTGTTGAACTGCAAGCGACTGATGCGCGTCACGGCGTCCAGAAAGGCCTCTTCCGAAAAATGCTTGTTCATGGCTTGGCGCAGGCGGCGACTCGCCCCCTCCAGGGCCAGAGTCACGGAACGGGTGCCGGTATGGCGGAGAAATTCAAGCAACTCGTCGGTCAAGCCGTCGGCACGAAGCGACGACAGCGAAAATTTGATCTTGCGCTCCTGCAGCCAGCGCAAAAATGGCAACAGGTCCGGCCAGTCAGTCAGGGCCGTGCCTACCAGACCCACTTTTTGCGGAGCGCAACGCGTCACGATGTCTTGCAGCGTCTCCAGCTCGGCGTGGCGGGGCGGCTTGTAGATGCTGCCTGCCGCGCAAAAGCGGCACCCGTAAGGGCAACCCCGGTTGACTTCCAAAAGCAGCATGTCCCGAAACTGGGCCTCGGAACTGACAAAGCAGGAATAGGCCGGGTCGTGCAGATTCCCGGACGCGGACGCATCCACGACTCTGCGCACGGGCTCGGTGCTTTTGCCGGGAATCAGCATTCCGGGCAGCCCCGCGATATCCTCCAGAACGGCGGCCTTGTCCCCGCCGCTGTTCCAGGCGTTGGCTATCTTGTCCATGACGGCGGAAAGCCCCGCCTCGGCCTCGCCGACAAAAATTCCGTCCAACGCCGGCAAGATCGGAAACGGGTTGAGAAACGCCAGGGGCCCGCCAGCCAGGATCATGGGCCAGGACTGGCGCGCATCGGCTCTGACCGGGATGTCCGCATCCTGCAGGAGGCGTATGGCCGTAGGGAAATCACCTTCAAAATTGAGGCTGAACAGAACAAGGGGGAAGAGGCCCAGGTCGCGTCCGGAGTCAACGGACCTGGGCCTCGGAGAAGTGGAATCCCAGAAGAAACGCTCAACGGCCAGCTCCTCGCGACTTGCGAGCAGCCGGTAGACAACCTGCCAGCCCAGGGTGGAGAGTCCGTGCCGCGCTGCCTCCGGAAATACCAGGGCAACAGGCAGCCGGCCTCCCCAATCCTTCAGTCGTGGGGCGGTTCGGCCTAGATAGAGCTCGGACACAGTTCCCTCCACGGACGGGGTGACAAGTCGGGGAGACTTGTAATGCTAGTCTGCCTGCATTCTGATGAATGACGGAATTTCAAATTCCTCCTCTTCGAACAGGAACTCGGCGTCATCGCCCCCGTTCACGCATTTGCGAACCTCATGCCGTTTTTCTTCCGCGCCCGGCTGGGTCTTGGCCCGAATATAGGCTGGAACGCTGAGATCGGCGCTCTCGTTGACCGTAATTTTGCGGGTGCGCGGACGGATGAAGGAGCCTTCACTCTCGGCCCCGAGGCGGCTCGCAGCCGGATTCGCGGCGAAAGGCGTGACCTTGGTTCCCTTTTCCAGGGGCGCGTTTCCGTCCTGAATGCCGGTGGCGATGACGGTGATACGCATTTCATCCACGCAATCCATGTCGAAGACCGTGCCGAAGTAGATCTTGGCATCCTCGTGGGCGGCTTCGTGCACGATGCTGGCGGCTTCGCTGACTTCTTCGATGGTCAGGTCCGGGCCGCAGGTGATGTTCATGAGCACGCCACGAGCGCCGTCGATGGTCACGTCCTCCAGGAGCGGGCTGGTGATGGCCTTCAGGGCCGCCTCGCGGGCTCTGCCGTCGCCGGAAGCGATGCCCGTGCCCATCATGGCCAGACCCATCTCTTCCATGACCGCCTTCACGTCGGCAAAGTCAAGGTTGATGAGACCGGGAACCATAATCAGGTCCGAGATGCCTTTCACGGCGTGAAAAAGGACTTCGTCTGCCTTGCCCAGCATGTCCACGAAGGAGGCCTTCTTGGATGCCAGGGTCAGCAGGCGGTCATTGGGGATGGTGATGATGCTGTCGACGATCTCGCGCAGATCCTTGATCCCGCGTTCGGCCTGCTGCTGCCGACGCTTGCCTTCAAAAAAGAAAGGCTTGGTGACAACGGCCACGGTCAGCGCGCCCATGTCCTTGGCCACCTGCGCGATGACCGGAGCGGCTCCGGTACCCGTGCCGCCGCCCATGCCGGCGGTGACGAAAACCATGTCGCAGTCGCCCAGGATATCCCTGATCTGGGCCTGGCTCTCAAGCGCCGCGTCCCGGCCCATGTCAGGATTTGCGCCAGCGCCAAGACCCTTGGTCAGCTTGTCTCCGAGCTGAATCTTGTACTCGGCCTGGGAATGCTTCAGAGCCTGCATATCCGTGTTAGCGGCGATGAAGGTCACGCCCTGCATGGCGGCCTTGATCATGTTGTTCACCGCATTGCCGCCTCCGCCACCCACTCCGATCACTTTGATCAAAGCATTGTCTTCGCGTTCAATTTCTAGGAAATCCATACTTCCCCCACGTTTTTCGTTGTTCCCGTTCTCCGTTTTTCCCTGAAACCCATCAGCTGATGTCCACGAACCATTTCTTCATCCGCGCCAGGATGGAGTGAAATATGTTCTTGTCGCGGATGCGGATCTTGCTGTCCCGCCCGTGCTTTTCCGCGCCATAGAGAAGCAGCCCCACCGCCGTGGCATAGGTAGGGCTGTCCACCACATCCTTGAGTCCGCCCACTCCGGCAGGCGAACCCGTCCTGGTCGGCAGGTTGAAGACCTGCTCCGCCAGTTCCTGAATCCCTTCGATACGCGACGCGCCGCCAGTCAGCACCACTCCCGCGCCTATAAGTTTCTTGTACCCGGAGCGGATCAGCTCCTGGTCCACCAATGCAAGCAATTCCTCCATGCGCGGCTCACAGATCTCCGCCAGGACCTGCCTGGTCAGTTTGCGCGGCTCCCGGCCACCAACGCTCGGCACTTCGATGATCTCATCCTTCTTGACCAGCTCCGCCAAGGCGCAGCCGTACTTGATCTTGATCTTTTCGGCGGCTTGGGTCGGCGTGCGCAGGCCAAAGGCGATGTCATTGGTCAGGTTGGTCCCGCCAAGGGCGATGACCCCGGTGTGCTTGATGGAGTTGCCGTGAAAAATCGCGATATCCGAGGTTCCGCCCCCGATATCCACCAGCGCGACGCCGATCTCGCGCTCCTCGTCGGTCAGTACGGCCTTGGACGAGGCAAAGGCCTCAAGCACGATGTCTTCGACGTCGAGCCCCGACTTGTGACAGCTCTTGACGATGTTCTGGGCGCTGGTCACCGCTCCGGTGACGATGTGCACCTTCACCTCAAGGCGCACCCCGGCCATGCCCAGAGGATCGGCGATGCCGGTCTGGTCGTCGACGATGTACTCCTGAGGCAAAATATGGATGACTTCCCTATCGAGCGGGATGGCCACGGCCTTGGCCGCGTCGATGACCCGCTCGATGTCGCGGGCGGTCACTTCGCCGCCCTTGACGGCGATCACGCCATGGCTGTTGAAGCCCTTGATGTGGCTGCCCGCGATCCCTGCGTAAACGGCCCTGATCTCGCAACCGGCCATGAGCTCGGCTTCTTCGAGGGCTTTCTTGATGGACTGCACGGTCTGTTCGATGTTGACGACCACGCCCTTGCGCAAGCCGGTGGAAGGGCTGGTCCCGATGCCGATGATATCCACCAGCGAATCCGTACCCACCTCGCCCACGACGGTACATATCTTGGTCGTTCCGATGTCCAGACCGACGATCAATTCAGACTTGGCCATACTTCCCCTCATCTCCCGGCTCTGGCCGGCATGCGTTCCCTAGAGTGTTTGATCGGCATGTAGCCTGATCCATGCCCGACCGGGCATGACAAACATAAATTCGGTGCGATCCAGTTCGCCCCGGCGCCCCAAATCAGCCCAGACCTTGGTCAGGCTTGCCAGCGCGGAATTGAGATCCGCGCCATCCAACTGCACGAGCACCCGCGGCTTTTCCAAAAATATGCTGAACTGATCCGCGCTGTCCTGCCGCAGCCAGGCTATCTGGCTCATGCCGAAAGGCAGAGAGTTCCTTGCGACCTCGTCCAGCAGCGTCCTGATCCCGATTCCGACCTGCACGCCCTCTTCCGTCTCCAGAATCGGGAGCGATATGAACTTGTCCACGCTCACGGGCGCTATGGTCTGCCCGTTGATGTCCGCGTAGTAGAGCTGCTCGTCACGGCGCGTCAGGAAGGCGGGTTCTCGTTCCTTCACCTCGATGATCAGGCCGTCGGGCAGAACCCTGGTCACGGCCACGCTTTCCACCCATTCGCTGGCGGCGATGCGGCGCTGCACCTCCGCGATGTTGATGCTCAAGACATTCGATCCCGTGCTAACCCCGCCCATCTCCGCGATCTCCTCGCGCCCGAGCCGCTGAGAGCCTTCGATCCGCAGACTGGTAAGGGCAAAAAACTCATGGGCCGTGACCCACCTGTAAGCGAACAGAATCCCGAAACTGACCACGACAACCGCGGCAACGCCCAGGGTCCAGCGTGTCAGAACGAAAACCGTGCGTCCCAGGCCAAGAAGGAGTCCGCCGAGCACCGCGCCCTTGTCCACGGACTGCTTGCGCTCCTTGCGCCGGGGTACGTTCCGGCGAATCTTCTTGCCCAGAACCGCCGTGCTCACGGATTCCCCGTCCCATCGTCCAGATATCCCTGCCCGACGGTCCAGATGCTGCCCGCGCCCAGCGTCAAAAACAGATCCCCGTCGTGCAGAATCTCGCCAAGAGCGGCCTGCATGGAGCCGAAATCCTCGAAAAATCGCACCGGTGTGCTGGTCACCTGCCGGATGGCCTGAGCCAGACTCTGCCCGCTGACGCCGGGGATGGGGGATTCGCTGGCCGGATAGATCTCCGTCAGCAGCAACTGATCAACCCCCGCGAACACCTTTGAAAACTCGCCGAACAGGGCCTGCGTCCTGCTGAACCTGTGTGGCTGGAAGGCCACCACCAGGCGCTTCTGCGGATAGCACAGCCGTGCGGTTTCGAGGGTGGCGGCGATCTCCGTCGGATGGTGGCCATAATCGTCGACCACGAGCACTCCGTTCCGATCGCCCTTGTGTTCAAAGCGGCGCCCGACTCCGGCAAAGGCTCCAAGACCGTGGATGATGTCCGCCCTCGGAACCTCGGCCTCCATGGCCACGCCGATGGCGGCCAAGGCATTCAGGACATTGTGCCGGCCGGGATGGGTCACCGACACCTCGCCCCAGAATTCCCCGTGGCGATAGACGTTGAATCGCGATCCCGCCTCGCAGCTTATAATCTCGGCGCGCAGATCGTTTCCTTCACCGAATCCGTAGGTCATGACCGGACGACGGACCCTGGGCAGAATGGACTGCACGCCCTTGTCGTCACCGCAGACCACGTTCAGTCCGTAAAACGGCACGCTGTTCATGAATTCGACAAAGCTGTCCCGGATTTCGTCCAGGTCCTTGTAGTAATCCAGATGATCCGCATCGACGTTGGTGACGATGGATATTCTCGGCAAAAGGCACAGAAACGACCCGTCGGACTCGTCGGCTTCTGCGATGAGATAGCGTCCCTGGCCAAGCATGGCGTTGGAACCGTAGGCGTTCAGGCGGCCGCCGATGATGACCGTGGGGTCAAGGTGGGCCTCCATGAAGATCGTGGCCAGGAGCGACGTGGTCGTGGTTTTCCCGTGGGTCCCGGCCACGGCCACGCCGACCTTGAGGCGCATCAGCTCGGCCAGCATTTCGGCGCGCGGGATGATGGGCACGCCATGGGCGCGAGCTTCCTCAAGCTCGGGGTTGTCCTCGCGCACGGCAGTGGAGCGGACCACGACCTGAGCGTCGCGGACGTTCTCCCTTTCGTGACCGGCATGAATCGTGGCCCCGAGAGACTCAAGGCGCAACGCCACCGGCCCCTTGACCAGATCCGAACCCGACACTTCGTAACCAAGGGTCAGCAGCACTTCGGCTATGCCGCTCATGCCTGCGCCGCCGATGCCTACCATGTGTATTTTTCTTATTTTCGACTTCATGTTCACCGTCTGTCACGCCGTGTTTTGCTCGACGCCAAATCCTGCAATTGCGCCACAACTCTGTCTCCGGCATCCTGAATACCGGCTTCACGAGCCGCCCGGGCCATTCTGGCCAGATTCTCAGGCATTTGAAAAAGATCGCCCACCACAGAAGACAAATTGAGCTCATCCAGCTGACGTTGTTGAATGACCAGCGCCGCTCCGACCTTTTCCAGCGAACGGGCGTTCCTTAGCTGGTGATCGTGGGTTGCGTAGGGAAAGGGCACCAGAATGCTCGGCTTCCCCGCCACCGTAAGTTCCGCGATGGTCGTGGCCCCGGCCCGACAGATCACCAGATCGGCGAAGCGATAGGCTTCGTGCATGTCGCTGATGAACGGCTCCACACGCGCGGCGGGATATTTTTGCGCGTAACCCTCGCTGATGGCCTCGAATTCGTCTTTTCCCGTCTGATGCCAGATGCCGAGCCCCAGGGCTTTGAGCCGGTCGAGTTCCCGCACCACGAAGCCGTTCAGGGCTGAGGCGCCCTGGCTGCCGCCCACAATCAAAATGTTACGCCCGGGCATGCGCCGCTCTTCACGCAAGGCGCGGATTTCGGCGCGGACGGGATTGCCGGTGACGACAGCTTTCCCGCCGCCGAAGACCGGGCCTTCCATATCCGCAAAGCTGACCAGGATGCGATCCACGCGCCGTGCCAGAATGCGGTTGGTCACCCCGGGCACGCTGTTCTGCTCGTGAATGGCCGAAGGGATGCCCATCAGGCTTGCCGCCAGGGGACAGGAAAATCCCGCGTAGCCGCCAAGACCGAGCACCACGTCGGGCTTGAACTTGCGCAGAAGCCGCCAGGACTTGAGCAGGCTGCGCCCCAGCCACAGGGCCATGGCCGCGCTCTTGATGCCTCGTCCCAGAACGCCCTGGGCCGGCAGGGCCACGAAAGGCAATCCGACCTTGCGCGCCCATTCGCCTTCAGGGCCACGTTCCGAGCCCACGAACAGGATTTCGCAATCAGGCACGGAGGCACGCACGGACTCCGCCACGGCCAGGGCCGGGAAAATGTGGCCTCCGGTGCCGCCTGTGGTCAGAATCAAACGTTTCATGCCTTGACCTTGCGTGACAGGTTGAGCAGCACTCCGGTACAGAAAAATCCGGTCAACAGGTGGCTACCACCATAGCTTAAAAACGGCATGGGCACTCCCTTTGGGGGAATTGCGCCCAGGACCACGCCCATGTTCAGGATTCCGCCGACGATCACGATCGCTCCCATGCCGAAGGCGGTGATGCGGTCATGCATGGTTGCCTGGCGGATGCTGATCGCCAGAGTCCGCCACAAGACCACACCGAGCAGGATAATGATCAGGGACACCCCGACAAAGCCCAACTCTTCACCGAGCACGGACATGATGAAGTCGTTGTGTGCTTCGGGCAGAAAGAAAAGCTTCTGCTTTCCCTCGCCCAGCCCCAGGCCGAACCATCCGCCCGAGCCCAGCCCGTAAAGAGACTGCACAAGCTGGTATCCCGTGTTCTGGGCATCCTGGAACGGGTCCAGGAAGGAAAAGACCCGGCGAAAACGATACGGGGAATTGACCACCAGCAGCGCCGCCGAGACCAGGGCCAGCACAACGGCCGATCCCAGAAAGATGATCCGCGTTCCACCGACCAGGCACATCAGGAAAAGCAGGCCCGCCAGAAACACCGCCCCACCGAAATCAGGTTGCAGGAGCAGCAGGAAACACAGGCTCCCCGTCACCATGATCGGCGGGAGAAAACCCACGCTGAAAGTTTTGACCAGGTCCTGCTTGTTGGCGAAAAAGTAGGACAGGTAGAAAACCAGCGCGATCTTGGCGGCCTCCAGCGGCTGGATGGAGAACGGTCCGACCCGCAGCCAGCGGCTTGCCCCGCCGGCGGTGGTGGCGAGCGGCGAAAAAACGGTCAGCAGCAAAAGTCCAGCCGCCATCAGAATCCAGAGATAGGTGTGACGGTAAAAAAATTCGATGTTCGCGCGGGCCGCCACCGTCAGCACGACGCCACCGGCGACCATGAACAGCACCTGCTTCCAGAACAGGGCGTACTTGTCGCCGTAAACCTTCTCGGCCATGATGCCGCTTGCGCTCAGGACCATGATAAGCCCGAGGGAAGCCAGACAGATGACCGCGCCCAGCAAGATGACGTCAAAACTCATGAGCTGGCGGGCCGCTTCACGTTGGGTGATCTTCATGATGCGCCCTCCACCCATTCTCTGACCGCGCGCTGAAAAGCCTTGCCCCGCTCCTTGTAGTTGGCGAAGAGGTCGAAACTGGCCGTGGCCGGCGACAGGAGCACGCATTCTCCGCTGCGGGCGTCGGCGGCGGCTCTGAACAAGGCCTCTTCCAGCGTTGCGTCCCAACTGATTTCCTTGCCGCAACCACTCCAGGCCGCTTCGAAAATTTCCCGCGACTGCCCGAACAGATACACGCCGCGAACCTTCTCGCGCAGAACCGGCACCACCGTACAGAGATCACCGCCCTTGAACACGCCTCCGGCCAAAAGACGCACGGGACGGTCCTGGCTTTTGAGTGCCGCGATCATCGAATCGATGGTCGTGGACTTGGAATCATCGATAAAAACGATGCCCTTGTGCTCCGCGACCGCCTCGATGCGATGCGGCAGGGTGGCGAAACCGTCGATCCCGCGCTGCACATCCGTTTCGGAAAGCCCGAAATAGCGGCACGCCAGATAGGCCGCTTCCATGTTTTCCCGGTTGTGCTCACCGGGCAGCCCCGGGCATTCAAAGCGTGGACTGGCCACGAAATAGACCCGGCGACCCTGGGTGAAATTTCGTCTCTCTAGCTCATCCTTCATGGACAACGGCACCACGGCCAGGTCCGATGCGCCCATGTGCGCGAACATGGAGAGCTTTGCGCTCAGGTACTCTTCCATGGTCTCGTGGTAATCGAGGTGGTTGGCCGAAAAATTGAGCAGCACGCCCACCCGGGGATGAAAGGACGGGGAGTTCTGCAACTGAAAGCTCGACACTTCGAGCACCAGAATGTCAGCCTGCTCGCCGCACAGCAGATATTCGCACAGGGGCGTTCCGATATTGCCGCCAGTGAAGACCTTCTTGCCGTTGATTTCGAGAATGCGGCTGATGAGGGTCGTGGTCGTGGTTTTGCCGTTGGTTCCAGTCACCGCTATGATGGGTTCGGACACAAACCAGCTCGCCAGTTCCAGTTCGGAAACCACCTGTACGCCTGCAGGAAGAAGGTGCGCGACTTTCGAGCGGGCTATGCCCGGGCTGAGCACGATCAGGTTGGCGCCCGCGAAATGCGCTGGCTCGTGCTCGCCTGCGCAGACCGTGAAGCCCAGATCGGCGGGGACCTTGGCGGCACAGGCTTCGTTTTTCTCCAGCACGCGCACGGACGCGCCCATCTTCACCAGAAGACGCGCCGCCGCGATGCCGGAAGCCCCTGCCCCCAGCACGATCGCGATGTGACCGCGAAGCTGATCTTCATGGATGAATTCGCGCATGCCCGCCTACCTCAATTTGAGTGTTCCAAGAGCCATGACCGCCAAAAGAAGCGACAGAATCCAGAAACGGATGATGATTTTCGACTCGTGAATGCCTTTCTTCTCGAAATGATGGTGCAGGGGCGCCATGCGAAAGATCCGCTTCCCGCCGCTGACCTTGAAATATCCGACCTGCAAGATCACCGACAGGGTCTCGACCACGAAAAGGCCGCCCACGATGACCAGGAGCAGTTCCTGTTTGCACAGGATGGCGATGAAACCCAGCGTGCCCCCGATGCTCAGGCTGCCTACGTCACCCATGAAGACCTGTGCCGGGAAGGCGTTGAACCACAAAAACCCAAGACCCGCCCCGACCATGGCCCCGCAGATCACCGTGACCTCGCCGACCCCCGCGATGTAGGAGACCTGTAGGTAGTTGGCGAGATTCACATGTCCGGCCACATAGACGAAGAGGGCGAAGCATCCGGCCGAAACCACGGCCGGGCCGATGGCCAGACCGTCAAGTCCGTCGGTCAGGTTCACCCCGTTGGAGGCCCCGATCATGACGAAAAGCCCGAACGGAACGTAAAGCCAGGTCAGGTCCGGGTTGAAATTCTTGAAGAACGGCACCATGAGCTTGGTCGAATACTCCGGAAACGAGACCAGCAGGGAGACCGCGCCGACACTGACGATCAGTTGCCCGAGGAGCTTGATCCTTGGGGAGAGCCCGTCGTTGTGCCTGCGCACGACTTTTATGTAGTCGTCGACAAATCCGACCGCCCCGAACCCAAGGAAAACCATCACGGTCAACCATATGTACTTGTTGTTCAGATCGCTCCACAAAAAGACACTGAACAGCATGCAGAATCCGAACAGCAGGCCGCCCATGGTCGGGGTTCCGCTCTTTGCCTGATGATCTGGACCGCACTCTTTTATATATTGGCCAAATTTAAGCTTTCGCAGCCATTTGATAAAAATCGGGCCGATGATTATCGACAGGATAAGCGCTGTCAGCATGGCATATATGGACCTGAACGTGATGTAGCGAAATACATTCAGCATACTGACCTGATCGCTAAGGGGGTACAGCAGATGATAAATCATGCCCAGCTCCTTTCCAGCGCAGAATAATACTGCTCCATTTTACATCCCCGCGACCCCTTGAAGAGCATGACGCCCTGCTCGCAGCGCACTACGTTCAAAGCTTGCAAAACCTCTTCAGCCCCGGACACTTTCTTGAAAACACCTTTGAATCCGCCGAGCCCGGCCTCCACGTCCTGTGCGTGATTCCCCTGAAAAAAGCAGTGCGACGCACCCGTGTCTGCGATCAATTCGCCCAGTTCGCGATGAGCGCGGGAACTGTCCGTGCCCAGTTCGAGCATGTCGCCAAGAACCAGCACCAGCCGCTTACCTTCGCCAAGACGCCCGGCTTCGCGGATGGAGCGCGCCATGGACACGGGATTGGCGTTGTAGGTGTCGTCGATGAAAAGCCATGTTCCTACACGGCTCTGCACGAATCGCTGGATCACCGGGCTGTATTCCGCCAGGGCGGATTCAATGGCCGCCATGCCCAGGCCCAGTTCCATGGCCATGGCCACGACTGCGGCCAGGTTCTCGGCGATATGCACGTTGTGCGACACCTTGCAGCGCAGCTCTTCGCCCTTGACGAGCAAGGTATAGGAAATGGAGCCCTCTAGGTTCTCCTGCCCCAGGCACGAATAGTCGGCCCGGGCTCCGGCTCCGGAAAAAGTCACCAGCTTCGGATCACGCCTGGCGCTCTGCTGCAAAAGCTCGGGATAGTCTGCATTGACGCAGGCGAACCCGCCCTTGCGGACATGATCGAGCAAAATGGATTTCTGCTCCGCCACTCCTGACAGACTGCCGAGCCCTTCCAGATGGCAGGCGCCGATATTGACCAGGAGTGCCGCGTCCGGGGCCAGGACATAGCCAAGCTCGTCCATGTCGCCGGGCTGGCTGATGCCAAGTTCCAGGACCCAGAAATCCTCGTCTCCGTCCATCTCCAGAATGGATAGAGGCAGGCCGATCTGATTGTTCAGATTGCGAAAATTCTTGGCGGTGCGCCCTGCGGCTGACAGTACCTGTGCCAGCATCTCCTTGACCGTGGTCTTGCCCGCCGATCCGCTGACGCCGATGACCCTGGCACGGGTTCCCTCACGCCAGACCCTGGCCAGCCGCCCCAGCGCCGAAGTCGTGTCGCGCACCAGCAGCACCGGCACCTCCACATCGAGAGGCGCGCTGGCCACCACGGCGCAGGCACCGTTCGCCACGGCCTGTCGCGCGAATTCATGTCCGTCGAGCTTCTGCCCGACGATGCAGAAAAAGAGGTCACCCTTGCGCACGGCCCGGCTGTCGATGCTCACCCGGCTCACAGGCTGGTCGTGATCCTGCTCGATGCTCGCGGCCATGGCGGAAGCGATCTGCTGCAAGGTCATGTTCATGACAAACACTCCCGCACGACCTCGAAGTCCGAAAAATGACGCTTTTGCGTACCTATGATCTGATAATCCTCATGGCCCTTGCCCGCGATGAGTAACGCATCGCCCGGCTCCATGGTCTCAAGGGCCAACGCTATGGCCTCGCGCCGGTCGACCTCGCGCAGGACCCGGCGCGCTTTTGCAAGACCCGGCTCGATTTGGTCGATGATGGAATCCGGGTCTTCGGTGCGGGGATTGTCCGAAGTGACCACGGCCACGTCGGCGTGCCGGGCCACGGCCTCGCCCATGAGCGGACGCTTGCTCGCGTCACGGTCCCCGCCGCAACCGAACACCGTGAGCAGGCGCTTGAAACCCATGGATTTGAGCGCCACCGAAACTTTTTCAAGCGCGTCGGGGGTGTGCGCGTAATCAATGAAAATATCGAGCCCGCGCTCATTGGGCACCCGTTCCAGGCGGCCGGGAGCGCCCGGAGCCTGGCTCAGACAATCGCACTGCGCCGGAGTCAGGCCGAGCAACAGCCCCGTCCCCACGGACGAGAGCAGGTTATAGGCGTTGTGACGACCCACCAGACCCGTGCGCAGTTCCCAGACATGCCCGCCATGGCTCAGGCCAAGGGTCATGCCCTCAGGCCCGGCGGCAAGAATCCGGCACCGCAGTCCGGCATCCTCGGAGTCGAGTCCGAATCCGAGCAGATCGGGACGCATCTCTTTCAGGCGCCGCCCATACCCGTCGTCGACATTGACGAGCCCATGGACGCAACGCGCCGGGCCATCCAGAAACAGGCGCGCTTTGGCTTCGAAGTAGCGCTGCATGTCTCCGTGGTAGTCCAGATGGTCCTGAGTCAGGTTGCTGAACACGCCCACTTCCATGGGCAGTCCGGCGATGCGTTCCTGATCCAGGGCGTGGGAGGAAACTTCCATGACCAGATTGTCGACGCCGTCGCGGACCATGCGTCCGATGATCTCGTGCAGGCTCAGGCAATCCGGCGTGGTCATTGTCGCCGGGACCTGAACGCCGGGCCAGGAGCAATGCACCGTGCCGATGAGGCCCGTGGCCATGCCGTTGCGGCTCAGCAGAAAATGGATCAGATGCGCGGTGGTCGTCTTGCCGTTGGTCCCGGTCACGCCGATGATCCTCGGCAGGTGCGACTGCGTTCCGAACGCCGCGCGGGCCAGCACTCCGAGAGTCTGCGCGGGGCTCTGCACCGCCAGGCAGGAGACGCCCTCATGACAGGGGACATCTATACCCTCGCCATGCACCACGACCCGCGCGCCGCGAGCCACCGCGTCGTCGATGAACCGCGCACCATCGACCCGTGTCCCTGAAAGGGCCACGAAAACGTCGCCAGGCGTCACCGCACCAGAGTGGGTGCGCAGCCCGGTTCCGCCTCGAAGCATTTCCAGCACGGTCTCAAGGTTCATCTGGTTCATTCCTAACCCGGTTGCCCAGTCAGCCAGAGCTGACATTTCTTGTCCGCCGGCCACTTCTCGCCGGGGAGCGGTTTTTGCTTGTCGATGATAACGCCCTGCCCCTTGACAGAAGGCACGATCCCTCGCGCCACAAGTATCTCAAGCGCCTCGCGCACTGTCGCGCCCTGCAGGTCCGGCATGAATTCCCGGTCAACGCTGATGAGCTCCGTTCGCTTCACCGGGGCCGAAAATCGGTCCGGCGAAACCTTCGCCATCTGCATCGCATCCACCGGTTCGGCCAGCATGCCCGAGGAATTGAGCAGCTGGACCCCTATGTTGCGTACCTCGGGGGCGACCAACACTCCGCCGTAATGCCCCGCCTTTGGCTCGTCGACCATCATGCAGACCAGATAGCGGGGCTTGTCGGCCGGAAAAATGGCCACGAACGACGCGACATAATCCCCGCCGTAACCGCCGGTCGGACTCGCTTTCTGGGCCGTTCCGGTCTTGCCCGCGACCCGCACGCCTTCGATGCGCGCCTGGGTGCCGGTGCCGTCCTCCTGCACCACCTCTTCCATCATGCCCATGACCATTTTGGCCACATTCGAGTCAAAAACGCGGGTGCCTTGCACTGGCTTGTCGGCCGCGTGCATGAGGCGCAAAGGCAGCCGGACCCCGTCGTTGGCGATGCACAGATAGGCATCGGCCAGTTGCAGCATGGTCACGGCCAGGCCCTGCCCAAAAGAAATATTGGCCAGCTCGACATCCTTCCATTGACTGACCGGATTGAGCAGCCCTGCCGATTCACCGGGCAGGGGCAGACCGGTCCGGCGTCCGAAGCCGAGATCCTGCAGATAGCGATTCAGCTTGGCGGCGCCGAGCTCAAGACCGATCTTGGCCGCGCCGATATTGCTCGAATAGCGGATGATCTTGCTTACGGTCAGGTTCTCGTACTTGTGCGTGTCCTTGACGCGGCGCCCCTTTACGCTCCACTTCCCGTTTTCGCAGTAGTACTCCTTGCCCGGAGTGCAGACCTTCTCCTGCAATGCCGCCGCGACCATGATGGGCTTCATGGTCGAGCCCGGCTCGAAAATATCCACGGCCATGCGGTTCTTCCACTCCCCGCGGATCTTCTTGACCGCGTTGGGATTGAAAAACGGATAATGTCCCCAGGCCAGAATATCGCCCGTGGGCACTTCGACCACCAGTGCCATCCCGGATTTGCCCTTGGCCCGGATCACGCTGCGCGCCAGCGCCTCTTCGGTGGCCAGCTGCACCTGGCTGTCGAGGGTCAGGCGCAGGTCCTGGCCGTTGAAGGAGCTCCTGTCGCCGCTTTCCAGCGATGACAGCCTTTTGCCCGCCGCATCCTTCTGCACGGTGTACTTGGTGGATGACGGCATGAGCAGGTCATTGAAACTCTTCTCCAAGCCCTCGATGCCGTGTCCGTCCATGTTCACGAAGCCGAGCAGCTGCCCGGCCATGTGCCCCTGCGGGTACTGGCGGGAGTTTTCGGTTTCCAGATAGACTCCGGGGAGCATCTCGGCCTTGATCGCCTCCGCCTGGGCGTCGCTGACCTTGCGTGCCACCCACACAAAACGCTTCTTGGGTCCCATGTTGGCGGCGATACTCTTGGGACTCATCCCGAGAATGGAGCCAAGACGCTGCGAAACGGTCCAGACGTCCTTGATCTCGTTGGGACGGACGTAGACGGACGGGGTCGCGATCGATTTGGCCAGAAGAAGGCCGTTGCGATCAAAAATTTCTCCGCGTTTTCCGGACACGGTCTCCGAGGCCCAGTACTGGCGATTGGCCATCTTCGCGTACTCCGGCCCCTTGACCACCTGCACGAAATAGGCACGGGCCCAGAGTCCCATCAGCGCCAACGCGAAAAGAACCCCGGCAAAGAGTATCTTGCCGCGGCTTCTGTCCTTGGGTGGCTTGCTTCCGGTTTTTGTCACTTTTTAAGCCCAGTCCTGCCTATTGCTGCATGGTACGTATCTGATCCCGCCTTGGAGGTTGCAACCCCGCTTTTTCAGCCCGATCGCGCAGAGTGGCCGGAGCAAGCAGGTAATGCAGCTCTACCTGCAATTTCGAATTCTGATCCTGCTTTTCCTGCAGCTCGCGTTCGAGTATTTTCAATTCATAAGCCAGATCAACCCGTTCGATATTGACCCACACCAGTCCCAATCCGAGAATCATGGTCACCAGGAACATGACCCCCATGCTCAAATATCCCTTGCCTCCCTCGCTCACAGCGCCTCTCCGTCAACCCTCTCCGCCACGCGCAACTTGGCGCTGCGGCTGCGGCTGTTGGACCGCATCTCCTCTTCGGTGGGAATGAGCGGCTTGCGAAAAGGGAGCCTTAACTTTTGCGTGTGTCCGCACTGACACACGGGGTACTCCCGAGGACACAGACAAGCGGAACTTTCCTTGCGAAAAGCCCTCTTCACGATGCGGTCTTCCAAAGAATGAAAGGAGATGACCGCGATGCGAGCGCCCGGCCGCAAATAATCGACGACGCGCTCCAAAAAAAATTCAATTTCCCGCAACTCCTGATTCACTTCCAGCCGCAGGGCCTGGAAGGTCTTGGTCGCGGGATGATTGCGCGACAATGCGCGCCGTTTGGCCGGATAGGCCGCAGCCACGATGCGGGCCAGTTCAAGAGTCGATTCGATCGGGGCAGTCTCCCGGATCTTGACAATGGCCCGCGCGATGCGCCCGGCCATGGGCTCTTCGCCGTAGTCCCACAGGAGCTGACGCAGCCGCTCGAAAGAGGCTCCGTTGACGATGGCCGAAGCGGGCTCACCGCCTGAACCAGGATCCATGCGCATGTCAAGAGGGCCGTCCTGCAGGAAGGAAAAGCCCCGTTCGGGACTGTCCAGTTGCAAGGAAGACACGCCCAGATCGGCGATCACGCCGTCAAGCTTGTCCCAGTCAATCTCCCGCAGGGCCTGGGGAAAATGCTGGAACGACGTATGGGCCAGCTGTACGTTTTCTCCGTACCTCGCCAGCCTCTCCCCGGCCTTGGCCAGGGCCTGTTCGTCCCGGTCCAGACCCAAAAGCCGGACCTGTCCATCGGTAATCTCCATCAACCGGGCAGCATGTCCGGCAAGGCCGAGGGTCGCGTCCATGTAGAACCCGCCGGGTTTCGGCGCGATCCAATGCATGACCTCTTCGAGCATGACCGGAATGTGATCGGAATATGCGTCCATGGCTCCTCCGATCAGAACCGCAGTTCAAATCCTTTTTCGGCCAGATCATCCATGACCTGGTCGACATTCTCCTGCAGGGCGTTGCGTCCTGCCTCAAAACGCTCCTGATCCCAAATTTCGAACTTTCGTCCCACTCCGGCCAGAATAATGTCCTTCTGCAAGCCCGCGTAATTGCGCAGATGTGGTGGAACAAGAATCCGTCCCTGCTTGTCGAGGGTCACCTCGGCTGCGCCGGAAATGAAAAAGCGGTGAAAATCCCGAACCTTGCGATCAGCCATGTTCAACTTGGAAAAACTCTGTTCAATGATTTCCCATTCTGGCAGGGGGTAGGCAGCTACACAATCGTCGAAATTGGTCAGCACCAGCTTGCCGTCCGGGGAATTGGCGAACACCTCGTCGCGAAATTCAGGGGGCAGCATGAGCCGTCCCTTGGGATCTTGCGTACGTTGTGAATGCCCTCTGAACATGCTGTCTCCTCAATCCTTTCCACTTTTTACCACTTTTTACCACCCTTACCCATGCATCTCTTGGGGAGTCAAGCCATTCCTCCATTTTTTACGGATTTACCCCGTAAAAAAAACTTTGCGCACACGCCATTTCCGTAACTTCGAAAACCATCCTTTCGCCCCGGACAACGTCGCCCCAGGGGGGATTCAACCCGACCGCGCAACAGTCAAATGACAACTCCTTGAAACAACATGTCTTTGCCCTCATTCGCGATACCCGCCCCTGAAAACAGGTCTTTTGCGACCAAAAACACCCGCGCGTGCACAAACCTCATTTTAGCGACTTCATTTCCTTGACTCTCTATTTTGAGAGGCATATCCCCGGGAGTGGATACGATAACGTACAGGCTTCCAGATTAATTCACTGTAATTTTCAATATTACTCTGAAAATTTTATCTATCCAAAAAACGAAAAATCAATTCTCCGTGCAGTCACTTCTACATGAATTGACAATCATGATCTTTCTCAACGTATCATTCAAACAATATGAAAATAGAGAAAAAAAAGTGATTTTTTTCACTTTCCCAGAAAAATGGAACAAGATTTTTTACTAGCATGCGCATTGGGAGCAACGATTATTGGCTTGATCACGAGCCATGTATCTCCCCGATGGTGGATCAGTTCCACCCTGACGGCATCGGCATGCGCATTTTGGGCTGCAACCAGGACGCTGTCAGGCGGTCCGGTCTGGGAATGGCACAGCACCTGGCCACTTGGCGGTACGCACGTTTTCATGCGGCTGGATGAAATCAGCGCCTTTTTTTTACTGCTTCTGACCGTCGTTGGTGCCGCGGGGGCCCTGTACAGCCAGACGTACTGGGCACAAGAGGCCCACCCCCGTTCGGCCGGACAAAGCCGCCTGTGGTGGAGCGCCATGCTGGCCTCCATGGGCCTGGTGCTGACCCAGTCCAACGGGCTGCACTTTCTCTTCGCCTGGGAAGCCTTTGCGCTGAGCGCCTATTTTCTGGTCACTCTCGACCGCAAAAACATCCAGGTCCGGGCCGCCGGCCGGCTTTATCTCATTGCCTCCCACGCCGGGACACTGGCCCTTTTTGGATTTTTCGCGGCCCTGGCCGCAAAAACAGGCAGCTGGGAACTTGGCCCCATGACTTCGCAAACCGCCCTGGCCCCGCTCTTCTGGGTCGCCCTTGCGGGTTTTGGCATCAAGGCCGGCATCTTCCCGCTGCACATCTGGCTACCTTCGGCGCACGCCAATGCGCCGAGCCACGTTTCGTCCATCATGTCCGGCGTGGCCATCAAAATGGGAATCTACGGGCTGGTCCGGTTCAGCTCCTGGCTTCCCTTGCCCGAAGGCGCAGGCTGGGTCGTGGCCGGATTGGGCTCCGCCAGCGCCGTCCTTGGCGTCGCCTTCGCCCTTGGCCAACATGATCTGAAGCGTCTGCTGGCCTATCACAGCGTGGAAAACATCGGCATCATCCTCCTCGGACTGGGTTTCGCCATGATCGCGCTGGACCATGGCCGCCCCGAGTGGGGACTGCTGGCCTTGACCGGCGGGCTGCTCCATGTCTGGAATCACGGACTTTTCAAGGCGCTGCTTTTTCTTGGCGCGGGTTCTGTGTTGCACGCAACCGGGACCCGGGAGATGAGCCGCCTCGGAGGACTCTGGAAGGCCATGCCCTGGACGGCCTCGCTCTTCACCCTTGGGGCCATGGCCATCAGCGGACTGCCGCCGCTGAACGGATTCGTCAGCGAATGGCTGGTTTACCGCGGGCTGTTTGACGCCAGCCGTCTCAAGACTGCGGCGGCCCTCGGCGCGCTGCCCGCGACCATCCTGCTGGGCGTGACCGGCGCTCTGGCCCTGGCCTGCTTCGTGAAAGTCTGCGGCGTGGTCTTTCTTGGCGCGCCGCGCTCCGAAGCGGCGGCAAAAGCCCACGAATGCGGCGCAGGCATGCGCGCGGCCATGGCGCTTCTGGGTGCATGCTGCCTGATCATCGGCCTTGCCCCGGCGTTTTTCTGGCCGACACTGCTGCGGGTCGCGGGCATCTGGGGGCACACGGATCAGGACCTGGTCCTTTCCAATCATCTCGTCCCCCTGGGAACTGCCCACCTGCTTGTGGCTCTGGCGGCCCTGGCCGTGGCCGCAATCGCCGTCGTCCTGTCTCGCGGCCGCCAAAAACGTGCGCTGACCTGGGATTGCGGCTACCGTGCGCCGAGTTCGCGCATGCAGTACACTGCCGGATCCTTTGCCGGAATCATCACCGCATGGTTCGGCTGGATTTTAAGACCCGCCGTGAAAGTCAGCCTGCCCGCCGAAATCTTTCCCGCCAGATCCAGTCTGGAAAGCCGCACTCCCGAGACGATCCTGGAGCAGGTGGTGATGCCGGTCGCCACGTACTTTCTTCGCCTTGCGGACTTCGTGCGCACTTTCCAGCACGGACGCGTGCAATCCTATCTCCTGTATCTGTGTGCGGCCATTCTCGTGTTATCCATCGCCGTGCTCCTTTGAACCGGGTAAACAGCCATGTCCTCAAACAAACGAACATCAAAAACTCCCATGTACATAAATCTCATCCAAATAGCCGAATCATTCGGTGTTTCCGAGCAGGTCATCATGGAATGGGTGCGCAAGGACGGCATGCCTCACGTCCATGACCGCGATCGCATCCTCTTTGAGCGCGACGCGGTCATGGACTGGGCGGCGAGCCACGGGCTCGGCATCCAGGGCGGGTTTCTCTCGGAGCCCGCGCCCTCGCTGGCCACTTCCCGGGAACTGAGCACCTTGCTGCGCCGGGGAGGAATCTGGCGTGACGTGAACACGGCCGATCTCGGCCAACTGTTCGAGCGTATCGTGCGCAGCCTGCCGGGCCTGTCCCCGGCAATATCGAACCTGATTGTGCAGCGCCTCCTGACCCCCGGCGGCATAACTGCGGCTCCTGTGGGCGAGGGATTCGCCCTGCCCCATCCGTCCATGCGGGTCGCCTTGGGCGAAGCCTGTGCCCTGGTGGCGCTGATCCAGCTGAACGCCCCCTGGGAAGCGGTCCAGCCACCCGACGGCAAGCCGATCACCCGCTTGCTCTTTTTCATCTCGCCGACGCCCCGCCTGCATGTGAACATGCTGGGCCTTTTGGCGCGCGGCATCGCTTCCGGCATGCTGAGCGAGGCGCTGGACAGTGGCGCAAGCGACGAGACCCTCCTGCAAATCCTTGCCGAATGCGCTGACAGACAGGCCCCGCATAGCGCCGGAGAGACCCGATGACCGCCGCGCTGCTGGGCATTTTCGGCCTGTCCCTGCTCCTGGCCATGATCCTGGGACGCACGCATGCGCGCATCTGGCTTGGGCTGAGCGCCGTTGCCTCCCTGAGCGGGCTGTATACGGCCCTGCGCACCCTGATCACGGCAGAAACCTGGATCTGGCGCGGCGGCTTCGCCCTGGGCGGGGAAACCCCGTTCCTGCGTCTAGACGGGATCAGCGCCCTTTTTCTGGTCCTGGTCAGCCTGGTCGGCGGCCTGGGCGCGGTGTACGCCCATGAATACTGGTCCGGGCACCATCACCCGCGCTCCGCGCCGGGAGGACGCTGCTGGTGGAGCGCCCTGGTCCTTAGCATGGGACTGGTCCTGACCTGCGCCAACGGCCTGCACTTTCTCTTTGCCTGGGAAGCATTTGCCCTCAGCGCCTATTTTCTGATCACCCTGGATCACGACCGCAAGGAGGCACGCAAGGCGGGGTGGCTCTATCTGGCGGCTTCCCACGCCGGAACCATGGCCCTCTTCGCCTTCTTCTCGGCGCTGGCCGCGCGCACCGGGACCTGGGAGCTTGGCCCCGTGCATGCCCAGACCGGCCTCGCCCCGCTGTTCTGGCTCGCCCTGTTCGGTTTCGGGGTCAAAGCGGGCATGTTCCCCCTGCACATCTGGCTGCCATCAGCCCACGCAGGCGCCCCGAGCCACGTCTCGGCCATCATGTCCGCCGTGGCCATCAAGATGGGCGTCTACGGCATAGTGCGCTTCAGCGGATGGCTACCCATGCCCGCCGGCTCCGGCTGGGTTCTGCTCGGCATTGGCTGCCTGAGCGCGCTTTTGGGCATTGCCTTCGCTTTGGCCCAGAACGACATCAAGCGTCTGCTGGCCTACTGCTCGGTGGAGAACGTCGGCATCATCCTGATCGGTCTCGGCCTCTCCGTGCTGGCCGTTCAGCACGGTCAGCCCATCTGGGGCAAGGCCGCTCTGGCCGGAACCTTCCTGCACGTCATCAATCATGGCCTCTTCAAATCCCTGCTGTTTTTCGGCGCCGGGTCGGTGCTGCACGCCACGGGCACCCGCGACATGAGCCGTCTTGGTGGATTGTGGAAAGTCATGCCCTGGACCGCGACCCTTTTCGCCGTGGGCGCCATGGCCGTGTCCGGGCTGCCGCCCCTGAACGGATTTGTCGGTGAATGGGCGATCTACCAGGGCCTCATGCGGGCCGTGGCCCAGAAAGGGCCCGCCGCCGGGGTCCTGCCCGCGGTCATCGTGCTCGCCGGGGCCGGAGCGCTCGCCCTGGCCGCCTTTGCCAAGGCGGTCGGCATCGTCTTTCTCGGGGCCCCGCGAAACAAGCCCGCCGCGCAAGCCGTCGAATGCGGCTGGTTCATGCGCGCGCCCATGGTCCTGCTGGCCATGATCATGATCGCCATCGGCCTGCTGCCCGGCCTTTTCTTCCGCCCGGTCATGGGCACCGTCGCCGTCTGGGCCCCGCAATGGGCCATGACGGACCCACTTCTTGCGACCCGGACCCTCGGGGGCACGCACACCCTCCTGATCTGCGCGCTGCTCGCGGGCGGTTTTCTGATTATGCGCAAAGCTCAAAGCTCCGGGACAAGAACGGGGCCGACCTGGGACTGCGGCTATGCGACCCCGACTGCGCACATGCAATACACCGGCGGCTCCTTTGCCGGAATCGCAAGAGGCTGGTTCGCTTGGCTGCTCAGGCCCGAAATCATGATCCGGCGGGTGCGCGGCCATTTTCCGGGCAAAGCCCTCGTCCTTGAGCGGGTGCCGGAAACTATCCTCGAAAAAGCCGTCATGCCCGGCGCGGCGGCCGTGTCCTTCGTGGCCGACGGAGCCAGGAAGATGCAGCATGGCCGTCTGCACCTTTACATTCTGTACGTTTTTCTCGGAGTCACGGCTCTGGGATTCATGGTTCTTCTGGGAGGGATGTGATGCCCCTGTATATCGATGTTCCCCTGCGCCTCCTGGTCTGGCTGCTTCTGGCGCCGCTGCTTCCGGGCGTCATCAACAAGGTCAAGGCCTGGGTGGCCGGACGGCAGGGTCCGCCCGTGCTGCAATTGTATTACGATCTGGCGCGGCTGTGGCGCAAAGGCGTGGTCTTGAGCACCCTGGCTTCGCCCGGTTTCATCATCGCCCCGGCCGTGGCCTGGGCGGCAGTGGTCACGGCGGCCCTGATGCTACCCCTGGGCGGTGCGGGCACGGCGTTCTCCTTTGACGGGGACGTTCTGCTGCTGGTCTACCTGCTGGCCCTGGCCCGCTTTTGCACGGCCTGGGGTGCCATGGAGACGGGCTCCGCCTTCGAGGGCATGGGCGCGGCCCGCGAGGTCAGCTTCGCCGTTCTGGCCGAGATAGGGATCATCACCGCGATCCTGACCCTGGTCGTACAATCGGGCAGCATCGCCCTCTCGTCCATGTTCGAGCCGCTCTCCGGGCCGGGCGCGGCGCTCCTGGCCGTGGGACTTTTCATCATCCTGCTGGCCGAAAACTGCCGGGTTCCCTTTGACGACCCAAACACCCACCTCGAACTGACCATGATCCACGAAGTCATGGTCCTGGACCACAGCGGCCCGCCGCTGGCCATGATCCTGCACGGAGCCTCGGTCAAGCTGCTGCTCTTCGCCGTCTTCCTGGCGCAGGCCGTGCTGCCCCTCTCGGAACTGCCGCTTATGGTCTCCGTCGCGGCTCTGACGGCCAGTGTGCTGCTGATCACCGTGGCCGTGGGACTGGTCGAATCTCTGACCGCGCGCTTAGCCTTCCGCCGGGTCCCGCTGCTCCTGACCATCGGATTTCTGTTCTGCCTTTTCCCCCTGCTTCTGACCTGGATGGGTGACCTATGAACGACACGTTGAACCTTTTGATCGGCCTGGCCATGGGCCTGAACCTTCTGGCGCTGGGCACCAGCCGCCTGCCCGTCCTGATCCGGGCGGTGGCCATGCAGGGCGTGCTTCTGGGACTTTTGCCCCTGGTGCTCGAAGCGCACGGACTGGACTGGCGACTGGTCCTCATCACCCTGGCCACCGTAGCCGGCAAGGGCGTGCTCATCCCCTTCATGCTCATCCGCGCCATGCGCACCGCCAACATCGCCCGGGAGCTCGAACCCTTCATCGGCTACATCCCGTCCCTGCTCCTCGGCGCGACCGGGACCATCGCCGCCGTGGCCCTGACCCGCTATCTGCCGCTCCTGCCCGAACACGCCGGGAACCTGCATGTCCCGGGGGCCATGGCCCTGATCCTGACCGGGTTCATCCTGCTCATCGGGCGCACCAAGGCCATCTCCCAGGTCTGCGGCTACCTGATCCTTGAAAACGGAATCTATCTCGCGGGGCTGCTGCTCATAAGTTCCACCCCGATCCTGGTGGAATTCGGCATCCTGCTCGACGTCACCGTCGGCATCTTCGTCATCGGCATCATCGTTGACCGCATCCAAAGGGCCTTCGATTCTCTCGACACCCGCAAACTCACGGCGCTGCACGAATGAACGCATACCTGCTCATCATCATCCCCCTGATCGGAGCCGTGCTGGCCGCGCTGTGGCCACGCAGGAAGAGCCGCCCCCTTTTCCTGCCCGCAGTCGGACTGGCCCACACGATCCTGTGTTTTCTGCTCCTAGCCAAGCCCGAGGCCGTGGAACCGGCGGCCTGGCTGGCCTTTGACCCCCTGGCGCGGGCCATCCTGCCCGGCGTGTCCCTGCTTTTCCTGGTCTGCGCCTGCTATACGGTGGGCTATCTGCGACTCAAAGAGCAGGACAATCGGGTCTTTGTCCCGGCGCTGCTGCTGGTCCTCGGGCTTTTGAGCGCCGCCCATCAGGCCAGACACCTGGGCATCCTGTGGATCGCGACCGAGGCCGTGACCCTGGCCTGCGTGCCGCTGATTCACTTCAACGGCACCCCGAAATCCTTCGAGGCAACCTGGAAATACCTGCTCGTCGGCGGCACGGGCATCGCGCTGTCGCTTCTGGGCTCCATCTGCCTCGGATACGCCTCCCTGCACGGAGGCGGGAGCGGGGACATCACCTTCACGGCGCTGCTGGCGCACGGCCCGAACCTCTCTCGCGCCTGGGTCCTGACCGCCTGGGTGCTGCTGCTGGTCGGCTACGGCACCAAGATGGGTCTGGCGCCCATGCACACCTGGAAGCCCGACGCCTACGGGGAGAGCCCGGGCATCGTCGGCGCGCTGCTCGCGGGCGGGGTCACGTCCGTAGCCTTCATGGCCCTTTTGCGCATCAAGTCCGTGGTCGACGCCGCCGGAGAAGGCGCTGTCGCCAGCCGCACCCTGCTCGCCATCGGCCTGTTTTCGACGCTGGTCGCGGCCCTCTTCCTGCTGCGCACCCGCAACTTCAAGCGCATGCTCGCCTATTCGAGCATCGAACACATGGGCATCCTGTGCATCGCCACCTCCCTGGGCGGACCCGGGGTCTGGGCGGCGCTCTTCCATGTCTGGAGCAACGGCCTGACCAAGGGCGCCCTCTTTTTGAGCGCGGCCAACCTGCAACGGGTCGCGGACTCGTCATCCATCGATGACGTACGCGGCATGTCCAAGGTTCTGCCGCGCACCTCCATTCTTTTCGTCGTGGGCATGTTCGCCATCACCGCCTGCCCGCCCTTCGGCCCGTTCTTCAGCGAACTGCTCATCATTCGCACCGGCCTTGACGCGGGTCAGGGCTGGGCCATCGGCCTCTTCCTGGTCTGTCTGCTGCTGGCTTTTTTTGGAATCTCGCGCATCGTCTTCGCCGTTGTCGACGGCCGCCCGAGACTCAAAAAAACCAATCCCGCGCACCTCAAGGAATCGGCCGGGCTCATCCTGCCCCCGCTCTTCCTGCTGGCGGCTTCTCTCTGGCTTGGTCTTTTCACCCCGGACATCCTGAAGGGTGCCTGGTCCGCCGCGGTCCTTCAACTCTTCCCAATGCCATGAACACACTCACCCCATTTTTCCAATTCGCCAACGCGTCCAGAATCTCGTGGGCCTCGGTTCCGGTTTTCTCGGTGACCAAACTCGTCCGCCTGACCGACGAAATGCTTGAATCAGGAGCACGCCTGTGCTCATGGTTCGGCGTCCCGGACCATGACGGCACGATCCTGGTCGCCGTGCTGGCGCTGGATGCCGAAAGCACCCTGGCCGTTGCCCGCAGCGAACCCGTAGGCGGCTCGTATCCGTCCCTCACCCCAAAGCACCCCCAGGCCCACCTCTTCGAGCGCGAAGTATGGGAGCAGCACGGACTGGTTCCCGTCGGACACCCGTGGCTCAAACCCGTGCGCCACGCCTATGGCAACGCCCCGGCCAACGCCCCCTTCTACCGGGTGGACGGCGGGGAGATGCACGAGGTGGCTGTGGGTCCGGTACATGCGGGTGTCATCGAACCCGGACATTTTCGCTTTCAGTGCGCGGGCGAGGAGGTCCTTCATCTCGAGATCGCGCTGGGATACCAGCATCGAGGCGTGGAGGAAGCCCTGGCAAACGGCCCGCACAGAGCGACCATGAGCCAGATGGAAGCCGTCGCCGGAGACACAACCATCGCCCACGCAACGGCCCATGCATCGGTCCTGGAAGCGCTCGGCGGCGTGGAGGCCCCCCTGCGTGCGCAGTGGCTGCGGGCCATCGCGCTGGAGCTTGAGCGACTGGCCAACCATACCGGCGACATGGGTGCCCTGGCTCTGGATGTGGCTTTCCTGCCGACCTCGGCGGCGTGCGGAAAAATCCGGGGAGACTTTTTGAACCTGACGGCGCTTTTGTGCGGCAACCGTTTCGGACGCGGACTGATCCGGCCCGGCGGATGCCGTCATGACCTTGAGGAGGACCGGCTGCAGACCCTGGTGCAAAGGCTCAAAGTCCATATGGACGATGTCGAGCAGGCCATGACCTGGTTCTGGGACGCGGCCTCGGTGCGGGTGCGGTTTCGCAATGTCGGCGTCGTGCATCCGTCCCAGGCCGCAGACATCGGCCTGGTCGGCCCGACGGCGCGGGCCTGCGGGCTGGTCCGCGACGTGCGCTTCGACCATCCGGCAGGCTGGTACCGCTTTTCCCACTCGCCCGTGGCGGTCTGGCCCAGCGGAGACATCTTCGCCCGCGCCCGGGTACGATCCCTGGAAGTGCAGCGCTCCGGGCGATACCTCTTCGAACAGCTGGCCGCGCCCGTGGACGGGGATATCAAGGCCG